>Ga0207835_1000009_pt1 | contig 295211 bp, 230 predicted proteins | sample LuqExpMetagenom8_FD_187766 | JGI IMG/M metagenome (GOLD analysis project Ga0207835, IMG submission 187766) | Tropical forest soil microbial communities from Luquillo Experimental Forest, Puerto Rico - Sample 8 (SPAdes) | ecosystem: Environmental > Terrestrial > Soil > Tropical forest ... | reverse complement strand
CCTCGCCGCGTCTTTGTTTTTGCGGCTAGGGTGGGAAAGCAAGCCCCCACCCCAGCCACGACAAACCACCGCATCCCGTGCCCACATCTCCCACCCCACCCACAACTGTGTCGCTGAGCGGAGCGCCTCAGGGGCCCCATGAACAGCCCCACCGTTCATGGGGTAGGCGAAGCGAAGAACCCGCTTCTTCCGCACTCACCCCGCCACGATCTTCGGGGTGCCCCATTCCTCGCGCGTTCTGTGCGCGAAGGGTGGGGAAGCAAGCCCCAACCCCGCCACAACAAACTGATCCCCGCCTCCTTTGCAAAAAAAATCCCCCACGCAGTGCACAATACGAATGGGAAGAACTGCCGACGGTCCGCACCCCCGAAAGAAATACCCCCCCCACCCCCCTGGGTGTTTTAACAATTCGCGCACCCTCCTCGGTGCAAACTGCGCATCCAGAACACTTCCGTCCTTCCGCCGCCTGCTCCGCCATCTGGTCCTCCCGCCGCCCCAATGTGCGAAAATCGCGGCAGACCGTTTTTCCTATGCGATTGCTCCGTATCTGTTTGGCGTGGGTCGGTGGATTCTCTCTACTGTGCGCATCCGTGTGCGCGCAGCCAGTGGAACTTGTGCTGGCTGGGGGAACGGTCGTCGATGTCTCCGCCTGGGGCCGCTCCGCCCGAGACATTCCCGATGCCGTCGTCGTGATCACCGAAGGCCGCATCACCGCCGTCGGCTCGCGCGCTGAAGTCCTCATCCCCAAAAACGCCCGCATCGTCGACTGCTCCGGCAAATATCTGATCCCGGGCCTCATCGACGGCTTCGCCGGCATGAGCAGCCAGGCCCAGGCCAGCGCCTTCCTCTATATGGGCGTCACCACGGTCGTAGCCCGCACCGGCGCGCAATACGGCCGCGTCGACCTCGCCGCCAGCCCGCGTCCACACGCCTATCTCATTGACTCCATTGGCACCACCGACGACTGGAGCCTGCTCATCGGCCAGCGCGGCTGGGCCGCCAACCTGCGCGTTAACGGCCGCCCCGCCGAGCTCAAGCCCGACGACCTCGCCCGCCAGCTTACAGATACCGCTCGCCTCGGCACCCGCGTCGTCTGGCTCGGTGAGAACCTCACCGCCGCTAACACGCAGTGGATCGCCGCTCACGCGCACCAGATGGGCCTTGCCACTTACGGCGGTTTCGCCGCCACGCCCTACCGTGTCGGCGTCGAGTCCGGCGTGGACGCCCTCGTTCGCATGGGCCGTTACGAGCTCGGCGCCGACCCCGACGAGCTGACCCGCCCGCTCGCGCAGGATCCCTACGGCTCCGCCGCCTCCACCGCCTACGACTACGCCGCACACGTGCCCACCACCGACGTCCGTCTGCGCAGCTACGCCCGGTTCCTGGCCCAGCACCACTCGGCGCTCATGCCGACCTTTGCCACGTACTACCTCAAGCTCCCCGGCCACCGTAACCTCTGGCATGAGCCCGCCGCGGCCCTGCTCGATCCGCGCGCCCTCTGGAACGCCCCCGACCACGCCACCGGCGAGCTTACCTACCCGGTATCGAGTTGGGCGCGGCATCTGCCGAATAGCACCCTCCGCTGGATGCAGGAAAGTCAGCGCAAAAAGGCTGACCTGCAGGCGCAACACCTCTGGCAGGTCAATCAGGTCCTGTTCAGTGCCGGTCCGCGCTACCTCGCCGCCTCCGGATCGCCCGTCGATGGCTCCATGCCTGGCATCGGCGAGCACGTTGAGCTTGAAATGCTCGTCCGTCTCGGCCTTTCTCCCCGCGAGGCCCTTGCCGCAGCCACCAATAACTACGCACTTGAGTTCGGATGGACCGACCTCGGCCTCATCGCCCCTGGCCGCCGCGCAGACATCGTGATCGTGGACGGCGACCCGACAGTAAGCATTTGGAACGCGCGCCGCATCGCCGGTGTCATTCTGGAAGGCAACATCCTCGACCGTGAAGCCCTGCTGCGGACCCGCTGAGCCGCTGACGTAAGATAGAAGAACGGCGCAGGGGGAAGCAGGGAGCGCCAATCGTCACCATGACTGAGTCCGCAGCCGGCGCCGGGCGCGCCCGGCATAAGCACAATAAGGTTTTGCTGCTGATCGCGCTCTATAAAGGGGCGCTGGCGTTGCTGTTCGCCGCCGTTGGTCTTGGTGCGTTCCGCCTGCTCCACCATGACCTGAGTGACGTGCTGGACTCCATCCGTGAAGCACTCCACTTCAGCCCGGAGTCGCGACTGATCAACTTTCTCGCTGACCGCGTGGACCTGGTGGACGACAACCTGCTCCGCCGCATCGGCCTGCTGGCCTTCAGCTATGCGGCCGTCAGCCTGGCGGAAGGCGTCGGACTCTACCTCGAACAGGCCTGGGCTGAGATCCTCACCGTCCTCATCACCGCGTCGTTCCTCCCCTGGGAACTGTTTGAAGTCTGGCGGCAGGTCACCTGGGTGCGTGTGGGGCTGCTGGTGCTCAATACCCTCGTGCTTCTCTATCTCTTGAAGGCGCTGGCCGAGCGGCGAAAGAAGAAACCAGAGGCAGCGAAGTAGCATCTTCGCCTTTCGTTCCCCTATATACTGTCCTGGGCGACCTGAAAAGATACTTACTGGCCACGAGAATCACGCTGGTTAACACTATCTATTGTGGTTGATTGATCGTATAACACTACATCCTGAAAAACGACCGATAACGGATGTCCTAAACCGAAGCAAGCCAGCAGGTTTGCACAGAAACCCACGGAAATTGGTAGTTGCAGAGCCGCAGATGTGGGCTATGATCGTTTTGCAAGTGGAGCAAAATGGAGTTGGGTGGACAGAAACAGCTAAGATTCAAGCGAAACCCACCGGCTTCTCCACTCTACACCGGTTTTTGACCCCTCTGGTGGACGGTACCAGCCCGGTCAACGGCCAACCCAAGGGCGGTCCGGGGCAGCGCAAACGGGCCGGAGGCGAAGACAGATGATGTTTCGCGGCAACCATCCAGCCAAGATCGACGAGAAGGGGCGGCTTAAAGTGCCGGCTGCCTTCAAGGCGCTGATGGATGCCCAGGGAGTGACCCAGTTCTACGTGACCAGCTCTGACGGCGAAAAGGCCGAGATCTGGCCGATCGGGGAGTGGGAGAAGCGTGAAGCCCGGCTGGTGGCCGCAAGTGAGATGGACGACGCGGCGCAGAAGTACATGATGTGGACCAGCTACTACGGGCAGCAGGTGGAGATGGATGCGCAGGCGCGGCTGGTGTTGCCGCTCACCCTGCGTGAGGCGGCCAAGCTGGACGGTGAGGTGGCGGTCTTCGGCATGCAGAACAGGCTCGAAGTCCACAACCGCGCAGCGTTCGTGCAGAAGCTGCCAGACAACAAATTGACGGCCGAAGATCGTAAGGCCATGGCGGCGCTGCTGCGCCGAGAGGAATAGGGAATCCCCCAAGGGGGAGCGCATGACGATGACGAATGAACGCCATGTGCCGGTTCTTTTACAGGATGCGATCGACTTTTTGAATCTGCGCGCAGGCGCTGTTGTGGCGGACTGCACGTTGGGGCTAGCAGGCCACGCCAGTGAAATCGCACGGCGTATCGGTCCGCAAGGGCACCTCATTGCAATGGACCGCGATCCGGAAGCGCTGGAGCTGGCCAAGGCCAGGCTGGCGCGGGTGGTCAACGAGCTCGGTTCACAGGCGCCGCGGATAACGCTCATCGGCGAGGCCTTCAGCCAGCTTGGGCAGCACGTTGAGCCCGGCTCGCTAGACGGTGTACTGGCTGACTTCGGTGTCAGCAGCCTGCAGTTGGACGAGGCACGCAGAGGATTCAGTTTCATGGCGGATGGGCCGCTGGACATGCGTATGGATACGCGCACCGGGCCGACCGCCGAACAGGTGGTGAATGAGGCGAACGAGCGCGAGCTTGCAGACCTCATTTACGAATACGGAGAGGAAAGGAGATCGCGGAGAATCGCCAGAGCCATTGTGCGCGGGCGGCCGGTGACAACGACAGGGCAGTTGGCCCACATCGTTGCTGCAGCCGCCCCGGCAATGAAGCAGGACCGGATTCATCCCGCGACCAGGACCTTTCAGGCGCTTCGTATTTACGTGAATCGCGAGCTGGACGAAATCCGCGCGTGGGTTGAGGCCGCGCCAAAGCTGCTCAAGCCGGGAGGCCGGCTGGTAGCCATCAGTTTCCACTCGCTTGAAGATCGCATCGTGAAAGACGCCCTGCGCGATGGCGCGCATCAGGGAGTTTGGAAGTTGTTGACGAAGAAGCCGGTGGTAGCCGGCGAAGAAGAGACGGAACGCAATCCGCGGTCAAGAAGCGCAAAGCTGCGGGCGGCGGAGAGAAGTTAGCTGTCAGCTCGATGCTGGTGGGTCGGAAGTATCGGGTTCGGAAGGAAGATCAATGCTGTTCTGATAAGTTGATCCTCCTTTGTTCAGGCAAGGAAAGAGCTAAAAGCTAATAGCTAGAAGCTAGTAGCTGCTTTCAGGAGAACAGGCATGGCGGCAACGACGACAACCTATCCGCAAGCCGGTATCAGCATGGGCCGCCAGGCGCGTGTGGCCGAGCGCAACGCGGCACTGCTTTCACAGCAGCAGCTGCGGCGCCGCGGCGCGCGCACGCCAGAGGTGATGTTCACGCGCCACTTTGACAACTCGCGGCTCGTCAAGGCGCCAGACCCGGTCCGCGTCAAGCAGATGCGTGTCTTCTCCGCCACGGTTGCCGTGCTGTTCTCGCTCGTCATGGTCTACGGCCTGCAGCACTTCAGCGCCATTGAGGGCTCCTACCGCGTCGAGCAGGAGAAGCAGCAGCTTGACCAGTTGCGCGAAGAGAACCGCCAGCTTCGCCTCAGTGAGGCTGAGCTTACGCAGCCCGCGCGTATTGACACGCTGGCACAGCAGTATGGATTGGCCGCGCCGGAGCCGGGGCAGATCGTGCACGGAGACGCGCACATGGATCCGGGCGCGCCGGTACTGGCGCAGATGACGCCTCCACCCGCTCCCGCTCGATAAACTAAAGGGCGAGCGCTCTTAAGACATGCAGCCAGCCCTCCGCGCCACACGAACACGGAACACCGCCCCGCGCACCACGCCCATGAGGCAGGTGCGCTTCTGGGCGGTGTGCCTGTTTTTCGTGGTGTGGGCCGTGGCCATCACGGCGCGCCTGTTCTGGTTGCAGGTGGTCCATCACTCTGACTACATGGAGCGCGCGGAAAAGCAGCAGCAGCGCACCTTTGAGGTGGCTCCACGCCGCGGCGTTCTTTATGACCGCAACATGCGCGAGCTGGCCATGACCGTGCAGGTTGACTCCATCTACGCCGTCCCCATGGAGATCGACGACAAGGACAAGGCTGCCTTGGCTGAAAAGCTCGCCGCCGTCGTCCACACGGACCCTGCTGACACGTTCACCAGCGAAGACGCAATCCAGGAACGGATTGAAAAGGGGCGTGGCTTTGCCTGGGTGGCGCGCAAGGTGCGGCCAGAGGTTTCCGCGCGCGTCAAGGCGCTCAACCTCAAGGGCGTTTACTTCCAGAAAGAATTCCAGCGCTTCTATCCCAACGCGCAGATCGCCGCGCAGGTGCTGGGTTACGTCGGGTTAGACGACAACGGGCTCGGCGGTCTGGAGCAGAAGTTTGATTCCGGACTGCACGGCGTTCCGGGCCGCGTCTTCACTGCCATGGACGCGCGTCGTCGCGTACTGGGCTCCGTGGCGCAGGAGCCACAACCGGGCCAGAATCTCGAACTCACCATCGACGAGAACATCCAGTACATGGCAGAGAACGCGCTGGATCACGTGATGGATAAGACCAGCGCGCAGAACGGCACCATCGTCGTGCAGGACGTGCATACCGGTCAGATTCTCGCGCTTGCGGTGCGGCCCAGCTTCAACCCCAATGACTTTCGCCACGCCACGCCGCGTCTCTTGAAGAACCACGCCATCAGCGATGTCTACGAGCCCGGCTCGGTCTTCAAGCTCATCGCCTATGCAGCGGCCATGGACGCCAACGTTGCCAAGCCGGACAGCCTTGTCGACTGCCAGGGTGGCTCCATGACGCTCGCCGGGCGCGTGATCCACGACGACAAAGGCGACCATTACGGCGTCATCACCGTGCATGAGGCGCTCGAGCACTCCAGCGACGTGGGAGCCATCAAGATGGCGCTCGCTGTCGGCCAGCAGCGCTACTACAAGTACGTTCGCGACTTCGGCTTCGGCCAGCGCACAGGCATGGAACTGCCCGGTGAAACCCGCGGCCTGCTGCGCCCCGTGGAGAAGTGGGACCCCGCATCCATCGGCTCGGTCGCCATGGGGCAGGAAGTGGGCGTAACGCCGCTGCAACTCGTGTCCATGGTCTCCACCATCGCCAACGGCGGAACGTATCTGCCGCCGCGCGTGCTGCTTGCAAACGGCGCAATGAAGGCGCAGCCGTTCCGCGCCGGTGAGGAGTTGCCGAATCCGTTGCCGCCCGGCGCGCATCGCGTCATCTCAGAGATGGCCGCCGCTGAAATGCGCAAGATGATGGAAGGCGTCGTCCTCTACGGCACTGGCAAGCCCGCGCAGCTGAATGGCTACTCCTCCGGCGGCAAAACCGGTACTGCTCAAAAGATCGACCCCGCCACGCATCGCTACTCGAAGACCATGCACATCGCGTCATTCGCAGGCATCGCGCCCGTGAACAACCCGGCCATCGCCGTGGCCGTCGTCATTGACGATCCCAAGGGCGGTTCCTACTACGGCACCGCCGTCTCCGCGCCCGTGTTCGCAGAGGTCGCGCAGCAGGTGCTTGAGTACCTTGGCGTGCCGCACGACATTGATGTAAAGCCGGGCCGCACCGTCAAGCGTGAGGCTCCCGCAGCTGAGGACGGCGGCAGTTCGGCGGACGTGAATACACTGTTTGCCGCGGTGAATGACCTGCCCGCCGACGATCCGCTGCGTGCCCCCGCGCCGCCCGCAAGCACCGCAGCGCCCGTCCCCGCGCCAGCCACCGCGAACGTGCCTCCCGCGAAGTCAAAAGCCACAAACGCCGTGCAGCCCGCGCCGCAGCAGCAGAATGCGGCAAAGACACCCGCAACCGTTGTCCTCACGCAGAAGGTCGTGACCGTGAGCGATGGAAAAAAGCTCACGGTGCCTTCGCTCCTGGGTCTGCCCGTGCGCAAGGTGATTGAAACAGCAGCAGCAGCGGGGCTGGACGTGCAGGTCGTGGGCAACGGATTAGCCCGCGAGCAGGCGCCAGTGCCAGGCACAAAGGTGCCCACCGGTACGCGTATCGTGGTGAAGTGTGGCCGGTGAGCGGCAGCCATCAGAGGCCGCGTCCCGCTGGGCGCTGTTTTGAAAGGCTCTAGTCGTGCCAATCAAGCATGAGAATCAACGGGGCTTTCGCTCCTGAGAAATGTCTTTCCGCATTACGCGGATTTAGCAGTCGAATCGGCCCTGTTTAAAACGCGTCCACGTGTGGATGCGACCTGAGAATACAATCGAGCACGAAATGATTTGGAAAGATTTGATAGCGGAAGTGGGCGCGGTGGGCGCGACGGGCGAGAGCAATGTGCCCGTCACGGGCATCGAGTATGACTCGCGCCGGGTGCGCGCGGGCTCAGTTTTTGTGGCCATGAAGGGCGGCACCACCGACGGCAACAAGTTCGTCGAGAAGGCGCTGGCTGCGGGTGCTCTTGGCATCATCACAGACTCGGGCGAAGCCTTCGACCACCTGCTCGTCTATAACCCCGGCACGCCGGTACTCGAGGTTGAGCACGGACGGCGCGCACTCGCTGAGGCAGCGGCCGCGTTCTTCGGCCACCCGGAAAAGCAGCTCGCTGCCACCGGCATCACCGGTACCAACGGCAAAACCACCACCGCGCTGCTTACCGAGCAGTTGCTCAACTGCGCCGCGCGCAAAACCGTCCTCATCGGCACCATCGAGTACCACGTCGCCGGTGAAGTCAGGCCGTCCGTGCACACCACGCCAGAGTCGCGCGACCTGTTCGAACTCATGGCCGAAGGCGCTGCAAAGGGTGCGAAAGAGCTGATCACTGAGGTTTCAAGCCACGCGCTCGATCAAGGCCGTGCCTGGGGCGTGCCCTTTGACGTGGCCGTATTCACCAACCTCACACGTGACCACCTCGACTATCACCAGACGATGGAGAAGTATTACCTCGCCAAGCGGCTCCTGTTCGACGGCACCATGTATCCTGCCCCGCGCGTGGCCGTCATCAACGCAGGCGACGAGCGCGCAAAGCAGCTCGCAGCCGCGGCGCGTCGCGCAGGTGCGGAGGTGCGTACCTACGGCATCGGCTGCGGTGACTGGCAGGCCACCAGCTGCAAGCTCACGCCCGCCGGCGCCGTGATCCAGCTTGAGACCCCCGCCGGCGCAGGCGAAATCCAGTCGCACCTCGCCGGTGAAGTCAACGTGCTCAACCTGCTCGCCGCGCTCACCGCAGCACAGGCACGCGGCGTGGGCTTTGCAGACCTCTGCGCCTTCGTGCCGCTGTTGCAGCCGGTACCGGGCCGCTTCCAGCCCGTGCACGCGGGCCAGCCCTTCTCCGTCATCGTGGACTACGCGCACACAGACGACGCGCTCCGCAACCTGACCAAGCTCGCGCGCCAGACCGCCGCGCAAACCGGCGGCCGCGTGCTCACCGTCTTCGGCTGCGGCGGTGACCGCGACCGCACCAAGCGCCCCAAAATGGGCCTGGCTGCAGGTGAGGGGTCCGACCTCGTCTTCGCCACCAGCGACAATCCGCGCAGTGAAGAACCCCGCGCAATCCTCGACGAGATTGAGCCGGGCCTCAAGTCCAGCGGCGTTCAGTACACCATCGAGCCTGACCGCGCCACCGCCATCGGCCTCGCCGTGAGCGCGGCGCGCGAGCACGACGTCGTACTCATAGCAGGCAAGGGCCACGAGAAGGAGCAGATCCTGGCGACCGGGACCATTCCGTTCGACGACACCGAGGTCGCGCGCGAGGCGCTCACAAAACTGGGATACGGAGAGCGGCAATGAAGCTGACACTGGCAGAAGCCGCGGTGGGCGCGGGCGCAGTGCTTGAGGCTCCCGCGAGCCTTGCAAACGCGGGCGCGCGTGAGGCCGTCGGGTATTCCATTGACTCGCGCACCGTCGGCGCGGGCGAGCTGTTCTTCGCCGTCAAGGGCGACCGCTTCGACGGCCACGACTATGTCGAGGCCGCTCTCGCGCGTGGTGCCGTGGCAGCCGTGGTGTCGCGTGCAAAAGCGGCCACTCTGCCTGACGCTGCGCTCGCCGCGCCGCTGCTCATCACAGAAGATCCGTTCGCCGCGCTGCAGTCGCTGGCCGCGCACGTGCGCCGTCGCTGGGGCAAGCGCGTCGTCGGCATCACCGGCTCCGCAGGCAAAACCACGACGAAGGAAGCAATCGCCGCCGCTCTTGGCGTGCGCTTCAACGTGCTCAAGTCGCTCGGCAATCTCAACAACGCTTTCGGCGTGCCGCTGCAACTGCTGCGCCTCGAGCCCGAGCATGAGATCGCCGTCATTGAAATGGGCATGAACCACGCCGGAGAGATCGCCGCCCTCGCGCGCATTGCCGGGCCAGACTGGGGCGTAGTCACCAACGTCGGCACCGCGCACATTGAGAACTTTGCGGAAGGTCAGGCAGGCATCGCTCGCGCCAAGTTCGAGCTCATCTCCGCGCTGCCCACCACCGGCGTCGCGTTCCTCAACTGCAGTGATCCGTTCGTCTCGCAGTTCGGCCGCGACTTCGCAGGCAAGGTCGTTTACTTTGGCGCAGGCCCTTGCGGCGATCCGCAGATCACCAGGGTGCGCGAGGATGCGGACGGTCTGTGCGTGAATTATCGCGCCGGCGATGAGGAAGGCGCATTCTCGCTGCACATGCTCGGCGCGCACAACGCTGCCAACGCCATGGCAGGCATGGCCGTGGCCATTGAGGCAGGCGTGCCCGCGCATGAAGCGGCGCAAGCGCTTGAGTCGCTTACCGCGGGCGATCAGCGCGGCGAAGTTATCGACGTGCGCGGCGCACACATCCTCAATGACAGCTACAACTCCAACCCTGAAGCGCTCAAGTCGATGATCCACACGCTGGCTTCGCGTGAGGCAAAGCGGCGCGTACTGGTCGCAGGTGAAATGCTGGAGCTCGGCTCACACGCGCAGGAACTGCACGCCGAGTGCGGTCGTGTCGCGGCAGAGGCCGGGCTGGACATGGTGATCGGTGTGCAGGGTAACGCCGTGCACCTGGTTACCGCGGCAGCAGCAGGCGGCGTCGCAGCGCAGTTCGTCAAGGACGCTGAAGCCGCCGGTGAGTGGCTCGACAAGAACCTCCGCGAGGGCGACTTCGTGCTCGTGAAGGGCTCGCGCGGCGTCCGGCTGGAGCGTGCCATCGCGCGCGTCACAGGCGTTACGGCGGAGGCGCACTGACCATGCGCAGAATCGTGATGCTGTTTGCGCTGGCTGCAATGCTCGCAGCCGCTTCGCTGCGTGCGCAAGAAGCCTCGTGGACGACGCCCGCAACCCCTTTCCGCATAGCGGGGAATCTTTACTACGTCGGCAGCGAGGAGCTGGCCGCATACCTCGTCGCAACTTCGCAGGGCAATATCCTCATCAACAGCAACCTCGCGTCGTCGCCAAAGCAGATTCGCTTGAGCGTGGAGAAACTCGGCTTCCGCTGGAACGACATAAAGATCCTGCTCATCAGCCAGGGGCACTTCGACCACTGCGCCGGCAGCGCTGAGATCCTGCGTGAAACCGGCGCAAAGTATGAAGTGATGGCCGAAGATGTTTCAGTCGTGGAGTCCGGCGGCCACACGGATTTCCACTACGCAAAGGACAAATCGACGTGGTTTCCGCCAGCGCACGTCAACCGCGCGCTGCACGACGGTGACACCGTGACGCTTGGCGGCGCCACCCTCACCGCGCACAAAACCGCAGGCCACAACAAGGGCACCACCACCTGGACGATGGACGTGCGCGACGACGGACGCACGCTGCACGTGGTCATCGTGGGCGGCCCCAACGCGAACTCCGGTTACAAGCTCGTCGGCAACCGCGCCTATCCGCAGATCGCCGCGGACTTCGCGCAGGGCTTTACCTCGCTCGAAAGGTTGCCCTGCGATCTGTTCCTCGGCGCACACGCCAGCTACTTCGATATGCAGCAGAAATACGCGCGCTTCGCAAAGGGCGACAAATCAGCGTTCATTGACCCCGCTGGCTATAAGACGTATGTCGCCGACCGCAGGCAGGCATTCGAGCGCGAGCTTGAGCGGCAGCAGCGCGCAGCGAAGGCGCGCCCCGGCCTGTAAAATCAACCTGAACACCCGATCCACACCGGCTGCGGAGGCCACTTGCTCTACTGGCTGTTGTACGAAAAGCTATTTCCGTTTTTTCACCCGTTCCGCATCTTTCACTTCCTCACGTTCCGGACGGCGTTTGCGTTTCTCACCGCGCTGCTCATTGCGCTGCTCATCGGCCCTTACGTGATCCAGAAGCTGCACGAGTTCCAGATCGGGCAGTTCGTGCGTACAGACGGGCCGCAGTCCCACCTGAAGAAGGCGGGCACGCCCACCATGGGCGGCGTGCTCATCGTCATCGCCATTCTGCTGCCCACGGCCCTGTGGTCAGACCCCGCGAACCCCTTCGTCTGGATCACCATCTTCTCCACGCTCGCCTTCGCCGCCATCGGCTTCACAGACGACTACATCAAGGTGGTCAAGAAGCGCAGCCTCGGCCTCACCGCGCGCGCCAAAATGGGCTGGCAGGCGCTGGCCGCGGCCTCCGTCGCCGCCATGCTCAGCGGGTTGGCGCAGTTCGGCATGTTCTCCACCAAGCTCTCCGTGCCGTTCGCCAAACATTTCCGGCCAGACATGCTCTGGCACGGCGCGCTGGGGATTCCTCATCTCGGCTTCCTGGCGTTTGTGCCGTTCGTCATCTGGGTGATGCTTGTGCTGGTCGGCTCGTCCAACGCCGTGAACCTCACCGACGGCCTCGACGGCCTCGCCATCGGCTGCACCATCATCGCCGCCGGCGCGCTCACCGTGCTGACGTATGTCAGCAGCCACGTCGTTTTCGCTGACTATCTCGAACTGCAGCGCATTCCGCAGGTGGCTGAGTTGACCGTCTTCTGCGGAGCCATGGTGGGCGCCTCCATCGGCTTCCTCTGGTATAACGCGCACCCGGCAGAAATCTTCATGGGTGACGTGGGCTCGCTCGCTCTCGGCGGAGCCATCGGCACGGTCGCCGTGGTCATCCGGCAGGAGCTGCTGCTGCCGTTCATCGGCGGCATCTTCATCATTGAGGCACTCAGCGTCATGCTGCAGGTGGGCAGCTACAAGCTCCGCAATAAAAAGCGTATCTTCAAGATGGCGCCGCTGCACCACCACTTTGAGCAGTGCGGCTGGCATGAATCCAAGGTGATTGCGCGGTTCTGGATTCTGGCGCTGGTGTTTGCACTGTTTGCACTCACCACGCTGAAACTGCGTTAGCCACAGCAGCAGCAGCGCCGCGCGCGGTGCACAATGAGTGTGACCCCAAGGCAGCAAGGGATACGGGCATGATGGATCTGAAGGGCAAGAAAGTTCTGGTGGTAGGGCTCGGCAAGTCCGGCCTGGCAGCCGCGCTGTTTCTGCGGCGGCAGGGCGCGCAGGTCACAGTTTCTGACGTGCGCAGCGCTGAGGCGCTGGCAAAGGACATCCCGGCGCTGCTTGAAGAGGGCATCAACGTTGAGGCGGGCGGGCACGGCCTGCTGACCTTCCGCCGCCAAGACCTCATCGTGGTCAGCCCTGGCGTGCCGCTCGATACGCCCGAACTGGTGCAGACGCGCAACTTCGGCCGTCCCATCATCGGTGAGCTGGAGCTGGCGGCGCGTTTCCTGCGCGGCAAGGTGCTGGCCATCACCGGCTCCAACGGCAAAACCACCACCACCACGCTCGTTGGTGAAATCCTGGAGCACGCGGGCCTCAAGACGCTCGTCGGCGGCAACATCGGCGTGCCGGTCATTGAGCTGATTGAGCCCTCGGAAGACGATTCCTGGTCGGTCCTTGAGGTCTCCAGCTTCCAGCTCGAGTCCACCGTGGAGTTCCGCCCAGAGATCGCCGTCATTCTCAACATCACGCCGGATCACCTGGATCGCCACGGCACGTTTGAGAACTACGCGCTCGCCAAGGAGCGCATCTTCACCGAGCAGCGCCCCGACGACTGCGTTGTGCTGAACGCTGACAACGCGCGCACCGCCGCCGCCGCCGAGCGTGCAAAGGGCCGCGTCTACTGGTTCTCGCTGGACCGCGCCGTGCCGCAGGGCGCGTGGGTTGAAGCAGGCAACATCGTCTTCCGTGCAGCGAAAGATGCTGCGGTTGAGACCATCCTGCCGCTCGCGAATATCCCGCTCAAGGGCGAGCACAACGTGGAGAACGTCCTCGCCTCGGTCTGCGCGGCGCGGCTCGCTGGCGCGCCCGCCAAAGCTATCCGCGAAGCCGTCGAAAAGTTCAAGGCAGTCGAACATCGCCTCGAATACGTTGCCACCGTAAACGGCATCGAGTTCTACAACGACTCGAAGGCCACCAACGTCGATGCCACGGAGAAGGCCATCGCCGCCTTCCCCGGCGGAATTCACTTGATCCTCGGCGGCAAAGACAAGAACTCCGATTACACCACGCTGGCTCCGCTGCTCCGCGAGCGTGTCCGCGCGGTCTATACCATCGGCGCCGCCGCGGCCAAAATCGAGTCGCACCTGCGCGGCGTCATCTCGCTGCACTCCTGTGAGACGCTGGCCCGCGCCGTCAAAGCCGCAGCAGCGGCGGCCCGGCCCGGCGAGATCGTTCTGCTGGCGCCGGCCTGCTCGTCCTTTGACCAGTTCGACAGTTACGAGCATCGCGGCCACGTCTTCAAGGAACTCGTGGCAGACTGGCAGGCGTCCAGCGGCCTGCCCGCCGGCGTAGCGCACAAGGCGTAACCACAAAGCAGCCGCGCAGCGCGGCGCAGTACAGGAGAGGGCAGCATGGCCAAGCGCGTCGGCGTGGACAAGTGGATCTTCTTCACCACGCTGCTGCTCGTCGTCGTGGGGCTGGCCATGGTCTTTTCCGCCTCTGCCGTCATGGCGCAGGACCGCTTCCACTCGCCATACGCCTACGTGGGCCGGCAGGCTGGCTGGGCACTGGCCGGCGTGCTGCTCATGGTCGCGCTCATGAGCGTGGACTACTCCCGCTACAACACGCCGAAGTTCATCTTTCCCGCGCTGGCTTTCACCACGGTCCTGCTCGTCGGCGTCTTCTTCTTTCGCGACTCGCACAACACGCACCGCTGGTTCCGCTTCGGCAGCCTGTTCTCGTTCCAGCCGTCAGAGATTGCCAAACCCGTCCTGATCCTGTTCCTCGCCTGGTTTCTCACGCCGCGGCTTGGCCAGATGCGCGACTGGAAAAACACCCTGCTGCGCGCTGCCATCATGCCGGTCGTCTTCATGCTGCTCATCGTCAAGCAGCCAGACCTCGGCACGGCTCTGGTTCTCGGCGGCGTCACGCTCATGATGCTTCTGCTCGCAGGCATGGACTGGAAGTGGATCGTCGGCGCTGTGGCCGTGGCGTTGCCGCCGCTGGCCGCGCTTCTGTTCCTGGTGCCGTGGCGGCGCGCGCGCATGCTCGCGTTTCTGCATCCTGACGCCGACCCCCAGGGCGCGGGCTTCCACATCAACCAGTCGCTCATCGCCGTCGGCACCGGCGGCCTCACCGGGCGCGGCTTCATGGAAGGCATGCAGAAGCTGTTCTATCTGCCCGAAGCCTCCACCGACTTCATCTACGCCAACATCGCCGAGGAACTGGGGTTCGTCGGAGCCATGGCCATCGTGGTGCTGTTCTGTGTGCTCGCCTTCCGCGGCCTGCGCACGGCGTTCCTCTCCACTGACCCCTTCGCGCGGCTCACCGCATTCGGCATCTCCACTGCCATCCTGCTTCAGGCCTTCTTTAACATCAGCGTGGTCCTCTCGCTGCTGCCCACCAAGGGCATTCCGCTGCCATTCATCTCCTCCGGCGGCACGAGCCTGTTCTTCACCCTGGCCAGCATCGGCATTCTCCTCAATATCTCGAAAAAAGTGGACTGACGCTGCGGCGCCAGCTGCGGTTTATACCCCCTCGATCTCTTTACTGGAAAGATAACGTCGCGGCGATACGGCGCAAGGGCATCCTTGCCCCGCCAGACCACTGAACGCTGAGCGCAGGCCGCGCGATTGCGCCCTTCTGCGGAGCACTTGTCCTTGATTTCCAGGTTGCCGCAAAGCGGGAGAAAGTGAACCGAATCGGGAGCTTGCCGCATAGAGATGTAAACGAAAACATCGCAAGGCTATAGAGGAGGAGAAGAGCGCCGATGAACGCACTGGGCCACAAACCAATCTCAAATTTTATTTAGAAAGGAATTAGCATGGGCCGTCTGGCCGATCTGCGAATCTCTCAGAAATTTCTCTACGCTTTTGGAACCGTATGTCTATTGTGCGGTGTCCTGGGCGCCTCCTCCTTGGTAGGCATTTTACGCATCAGTCACCACGTGGACGATGTCGTAAACAACGCCATGCCTTCGGCCAAAGCGCTGGCCGAAGTTCGGTATTGGTTTTCGAGCATCCGGAGGTCGGATGCAGTGGCCCTGGTCTGTGCAGACGATGCGTGCCGTCAGCGATCCATCGCGCGCCGTACTGAAGCCGTTGCCAAACTGAGTGAAGCGTTGAGCACATACAGCGATCGCGTGAGCTATCCCGGCGAGCGCGAGCTGTACGAAAGTATTCGCAGCGCCGTCGCCGGTTACGAGGAGAAGAGCGACGCGGCGATGCAAATGTTGGCCGCGGACAAGTTGAAGGAAGGGCTGACCATCATTTCCGATGCCGCCACACTGGCGCGGTATGACGCCGCGGTGAAGGTAATTGAGCAAGACGCGGAGTTGAACAACCGAGCCGGCACGCAAAGCGCGCTGGACGCAGTGCAACTCGGCCACCGCGTGATGATTTTGGTGTGCCTCATCTTCATTGTCACTGTGGTGTTGTGTGCCGCAGTCGGCATGGCGCTCACACGGGCCATTGCGCCTCCGCTCACTGCGGCCACTGAGGCACTGGAACGGCTCGCGCAGAAGGATCTTACCTGCTCCGTCGACGTGCGCAGCAACGATGAAATTGGCCGGCTCTCCGCTGCGCTGAACACCAGCATCGACTCCACACGCGCCGTCGTGGAGACGCTGGAGCGCAGCGCAGATACGCTCTCCGCTGCCGCCGAGGAACTCAGCGTCCGCAGCACGCAGTCCAGCGGCAACGCCCAGACGCAGTCGTCGAAGACCAACCAGATTGCCGCGGCGGCGCAGGAGATGACCGCCACCATCAGCGAGATCAGCCACAACGCAGACCGCGCTGTGACCTCGAGCCGGGAGTCGGCGCAGGCCGCCGCCGCCGGTGGCACGGTCATGGAGCACGCCAGCGCCACCATGGAACGCATCGGCCAGTCGACGGCGACCGTCTCCGAGCACATGACGTCGCTCGCGAAACGCTCGCAGGAGATCGGGCAGGTCGTCACCGTGATTCAGGAGATCAGCGAGCAGACCAATCTTCTGGCGCTCAACGCGGCCATTGAGGCTGCGCGCGCCGGTGAGCATGGCCGAGGCTTCGCCGTTGTCGCCGGTGAGGTGCGCCGCCTGGCCGAGCGCACCAAGGGCGCCACAGAAGAGATCGCCGGCACCATCCGCAGCATTCAGCAGGAAACGCAGCAGACGCTGGAGGTGATGGACGCAAGCCGCGTGGCAGTCGAATCTGGACTGACTGAAACCGTCACGGCGCGAACCTCGATCGAATCCATCGTGCAGACCGCGCGTGAGGTGGAGCAGATGATCAGCCTCATCGCCACCGCGGCCACTGAGCAGACCGCGGCTTCGGGTGAAATCTCAGAGTCAGCCAGCCACATCTCGCAGTTGGCCACAGAGAACGCGCAGGCTGCAGACGACACGGCCTCTGCCTGCAAGAACCTCTCGGAGCTGGCCAGCGATCTGGACGGCGTAATCCGGCAGTTTGATCTCGGCAACGAGCAAAGCACAGCGAAGCGCAATCCAGCGCAACAGCAGCGCTCCGCAAGCCTCCGTCCGGCAACAGCGCGAGCCTAGGGAGCCTCTGAATAAGTCAAGGTTTTGAAAGGGCACGGCTGGTAGTGCCCGGCTTCAGCCGGGCCAAAGCGTGCCAATAAAGCCCGCTAAATCCATGTGGGCTTTAGCCCCTGAGGGAAGAATGCTGACTTGATCAGAGCTTCCCTAGAGCCTCGTTTGAAGTCTTTCCACGGCTGGGCCTTCGGGCCCGGCCATCTTTTTGCCTGCGCAGGTCACATCGCCGCGCTTGCTAAACTGACGCAGGAAGAAAGGCGTCAAGTTGGCAGATTTGCGGGTACTGATTGCAGGTGGAGGAACAGGCGGACACATCATCCCAGCGCTGGCCGTGGCGCGCGAGCTTGTCGCGCGTTATCAGGCTGAAGTGCGCTTTGTCGGCACCGAGCGCGGCCTTGAAACGCGGCTCGTTCCAGCCGCCGGCTTCAAGCTGGAGCTGATCCACGTCGGCCCGCTCAAGAATGTTTCGCTGCGCACACGGCTGAACACGCTCATGGATCTGCCGCGCGGCTTCTTCGCGTGCCGCTCGCTGGTCAAGACCTTTCGTCCGGCGGTGGTCTTTGGCGTGGGCGGATACGCCTCCGGCCCCGGCATGGCCGCAGCACTCGCCTCAGGCGTGCCCACCATGGCCTTTGAGCCCAACGCCATGCCCGGCCTCGCCAACCGGCTCGTCGGCAAGCGCGTGGCCGCCGCGGCGGTCAATTTCCCCGCTGCCGCCCGGTGGTTCCGCAATGTCGAAGTGACCGGCGTCCCCGTGCGGCCGGAGTTCTTCTCCGTTGGCCCCGCGCCTGCCGGTCCACCACACCTGCTTATCTTCGGTGGCTCGCAGGGCGCGCGCATCTTCAACCAGACGCTGCCCAAGATCATCGCGGCCTTGCTCGATGCAGTGCCCGGCCTGACCGTGCTCCATCAGGCGGGCGCGCGTCACGCAGACGCCACGCTTGAGGCCTACACGCAGAGCGGCGCCGATCCAGCGCGCTGGCAGGTCAGCGCGTTTCTTGACGATATGCCCGCCCGGATTCAGCGCGCGCACCTCGTGATGGCGCGCAGCGGCGCATCCACCGTGGCTGAGCTCGCTGCGGCGGGCAAGCCGTCGCTGCTGGTTCCGTTTGCCGCCGCCGCAGACGACCACCAGACCCGCAATGCCGAGGAGATGGCCCGCGCCGGAGCAGCCGAGCTGCTGCCGGAATCCGCGCTCGCCGCCCCGGCCCACTTGCTTGAGGCACTCCAGCGTCTGCTGGGCGACTCAGCCCGCCTTGAAGCAATGTCCGCAGCCGCGCGCACGCAGGCCCATCCCGACGCTGCCGCGCGCATTGCCGCACGCATCGCCGCTCTGGCTGGCATTTCGTAGAGGGCGCGTGCAGGCTGCGGACAAACTCCGGGCGCGAATCGGAGGGAGCAGCAGCCTTCAGGCTGCTGAAATCCGCGTCAAACGCCGTAGCGGCTTCAGCTGCGGGCCGTTTCCAGCGGCAACGCAGCCTCCCTCCTGAGTTCTCACGCGCACACGTTAGCCCCTGAGGGCAATCCTTGCGCCGCTCCCGGCAAGCCATTCGACTCAGGACTTCATAAGCAAAACAAAAGGCCCGGCTGATCACTCAGCCGGGCCTTCGCCGTTCCGGGGGAAGCGCGGAATCTTAGCGGTGTCCGCCGCCTCCACCATGGAATCCACCACCGCCACCGCCGTGGAAGCCGCCGCCACCGCCGCCGTGGAATCCGCCACCGCCTGCGAAGCCGCTCACGTGGCCGCCGCCGTATCCGCCGCCGTGGTAACCACCGCCGGCATATCCGCCGCGGTATCCACCACCACCGTAGCCACCGCGGTATCCGCCGCCGTAGTATCCGCCGCGTCCGCCGCCATAATAGCCACCGCGATAGCCGCCGTAGTAGCCGGCGCGATACCCACGGCCCCAGCCGCCGCCCCAGTGGTACCAGGGACCAGCGCCGATGAACACGCCGCCAGTGAACCAATCAGGGCCGTAGTAGCCGTAAGGAGCACAGGCGTAAGGGTAGTAGGAGTAGTAGCCCCACTGGCAGACTGGCGGGCCATAGGCGTAACCGTAGCCGTATGCAGGAGCGGGGACAACCGCCGGCCCAACGCCGACGCTCACGCCCCACTGCGCCGCGTGTGCCGTAACCGCTGCGGGCAGCGCAAGCAGAAGTACCATCAGAGCCAGACGTAAGCTTTTCATCATGAAACCTCCTGTGCTGCCCGTATCGCCTTGCCGGGCCTCGTCGCTTCGCGGCCCTACTCCCGGATCTCAGCACTGCCGGCCCCAAACTGCTGTTCTGGCCAGCTTCTGTACGGTTAAACCGGGTTTCCAAAATTAAGTTGCGGTGAATCTGCGCCACTCGTAGCTGCTGAATCCGCGCCAGAAACGGCCCGGCCCCTCCGTTAAGGAGAGGCCGGGCTGGAGAACCAGGCATTACAGAGACTTAGTGGCGATCCCAGTGCCGGCCATGGCCCTGGTCGTCGTCATTGTCCCAGCGGCGACCACGATCCCAACCCCGGTCGTGATCCCAGCCCCGATGCCAGCCGCGATCATGGTCCCAGCCGCGGTCGCGATAAACGGGGTAGTAGCCCTCATCACCGCCGCGGAAGCCCACGTAGTTCCAGCGTCCCGGAACCCAGTAGCCCGCGTTCCAGTAGCCGGCTGCCCACTCGTAACCCGGGCCGGGGCAGGGAGGCTGCACGTAGGCCGGTTGCGCGCCCACGTAGACGCCGAATTGCGCTGCGTTGGCCTTTGCGGCTCCCATGCCCAACGCGCCTGCCAAAACAGCCACACCCAGCATCAAAGTCCTGACTTTCATCTCTCCTCCATCCCACCCAGCCCAGTCTTCAGAAGTGGCCGGTCCGGCTTGCTTCGGTTTCGGGCTTCTTTGCTGCCGCCCGTCCGTGCCGGTAATGTTCTGTGCAAACACAGCCTGCGCAGAAGGTTGCGGCCGCACCTGAAAATAAAGGACCGCAACTTTCGCATCCGCCGAGGGTTGCGCGTGCCTGTAGAATCCGCATCATGATGCGCATAGCCCTTGCTCCCCTTGCCGCTGTCCTTGCGCTGCCGGGCGCGGCGTGCCTGGCGCAACAGAAACCGCAGCCGACACCGGAGGCCCCCATGACTCACCACGTCGCAGGCACGTTCACCGTGAAGGTTCAGCCGCTGGAGCCCGCGCCAGCCGAGGGCGTTTCACGCTTCTCCATCGACAAGGAGATCCACGGCGGCCTTGAGGCCACCACCAAGGGCGAGATGTTCTCCGCAGGTGATCCGCGCGCCGGAGCAGCAGGCTACGTGGCCATCGAGCGCGTCACCGGCACCCTCGACGGCCGCCACGGCAGCTTTGCGCTCATGCACGCGGCCACCATGGACGCCTCCGGCCAGAAGATGACCGTGACCGTCGTGCCGGGGTCCGGCACCGGCGAACTGAAGGGGATCGCAGGCGTCTTCACCATCGTCATCGAGAAGGGCGAGCACCGGTACACGCTGGACTACACCCTGCCGCAATGAACCGAGGGAGCTGGGGACAGTGATCACGGATCAGGGGGGGCGTGCGTTCCAGGGCAGTCCTGATCTCACGTAAGAGAGCCTTCCGTCGAGAGTGCCGCCGGTCCCTTGCTTTTGGAAACCGGGAAAAGCACGCCCCAACCCGGTCCCACTCAAGCTCTGTAACAGGGCCCGACTTCAGTCGGGCCGCCATCGCCATCCCCAAATAAATCATGCGGGGACTTCAGTTCCCGCATGATTTCCACCTCACTCGACAGTCCGGATGGAAAGGCAGGCCCATCAGTCACCGCGCCGTGTTCCAGCCCGCACTCAGCACTTTGGCGGGTAGCCGTGATCTCAGTTGAGCCTGTCTTCCGTAGCGGGTTGCTCAGGTCCCTTGCTTTTGGGAACCGTGGACGCCGTGGCGTTATGTCTACACCATGATCACGATGTGGACTGATCATCGGGACCGCCGAGCCATCATCCGGGCCGCTCTGATCCCAGGTGGTAGAGTGAGTCTTTACAACCATGTTTGCAACCTCACAGCACGCGCACTTTATCGGTATTGGCGGCATTGGGATGAGCGGAATTGCCGAGATCCTGCTCAGCCAGGGAATGAAAGTCTCGGGATCGGATCTGCGCCGCAGCGCGATCACGGACCGGCTGACGAAGCTCGGCGCCACCATCTACGAGGGCCACGAAGCGGGCCAGGTGGAAGGCGCGACGGTGGTCGTGACCAGCTCGGCCGTCTCGCAGCACAACCCGGAGGTGCTGGCGGCGCTGGCGCGGAAAATCCCCGTGATTCAGCGCGCGGAGATGCTGGCAGAGCTGATGCGGCTCAAGTACGGCATTGCTATTGCCGGCATGCACGGCAAGACGACTACAACCTCGATGGTGGCCTCCGTGCTGACCGCGGGCGGCTTGGACCCGACCGTAGTGGTGGGCGGGCGCGTGGACGCGCTCGGCTCCAACGCCCGCCTCGGCACCACGCATTACATGGTCGTGGAGGCCGACGAGAGCGACCGCTCGTTTCTGAAGCTCTCGCCCATCCGCGCCGTGATCACCAACCTCGACCGCGAGCACATGGACTGCTACCACGACATGGCGGACGTGGAGCAGGCGTTTCTGGAGTTCATTGACAAGCTGCCGTTCTACGGCGCCGTGACGGCGTGCGCGGATAATGCGCTGCTCAAGTCGATTCTGCCGCGTGCCAAGCGCCGTATCTTCACCTACGGCGTGGCAGCGGACGCCGACTACCGGCTGGAGATGCTGCCTCTGCGGCCCGGCTGCATGGCCTGCTTCCAGGTTGCGACGGCCGAGGGCGTGCTGGGGCCGTTTGAGCTGCACGTACCGGGGCGGCACAATGTGCTGAATGCCACGGCAGCTGTGGCAATGGCGCACCAGCTCGAGGTGACGCCGGACAGAATTGCCGAGGGGCTCAAGCAGTTCCGTGGCGTAGACCGGCGGTTCCAGCGCAAGGGTGAGGCTGCGGGTGTGACCGTGGTGGACGACTACGGCCACCATCCGACGGAGATTCACGCCACGCTGTCCGCTGCGCGTGAGGCGACGAAAGGCCGCGTGCATGTGGTCTTCCAGCCGCATCGCTACTCGCGCACGCGCGACCTTCTGCGGGAGTTTTCAACGGCGTTCACCGACGCGGACACAGTGGCCGTGCTGCCCATTTACGCAGCCAGCGAGGAACCCATTCCGGGAATCACGGCGGAGCTGCTGGCGGCGCAGATTCAGGGGCCGCGCGTGCAGTACGTTCCAGACGCTGCGGCGGCGGTGAAAGCCGTGGTGGCTGAGGCGCAGCCGGGGGACCTGGTGTTGACGCTCGGTGCCGGAAGCGTGAGCCAGCTCGGACCGCAGATTCTTGAGGCGCTGAGCGCTCAGGGATAGCAAGCCAGCAAGTCCGCAAAACGGCCCGGCTTCTGCCGGGCCGTTCGCTTGATGACAAGCCATTTCCTTCGCAGTTTCGTGTCAGGGCACGACTGGTAGTGCACGGCTTTAGCCGGGCCGAAACGTGCCAATCAGCTCAATGAAGACGGCGGGCTTCACGGGCTGCGGAAAAACTCTTACCAGCGCACAATTTTGAAAGGGTACGACTTTAGTCGTGCCAATTAGCTCAATGAAAACAGTGGGGGCTTTAGCCCCTGAGGGACGGTCTTCTTCTCTCGGGCTCCCAATCGGGTCATCTTCGCAGCCTCTTCAGCCCCCCCCCGGGAATTTTTTCTGCACGGTTTACCACGGAGCGAAAGCTTTGCTATGATGCGTCCGTCAAAACAAACGTTTGTCTAAGGCGCAGCAAGGAGACCGGAATGAAAGGAACGCGCAGGCAGTTTTTGAAGGGGATGGCGACGGCCGCGGCAGTGGGCGCGGCGGCGCGGTCGTATCCGCTGTGGGCAGAAGCGACGGCGGGCGGTCCGGTGAAGGTGTGGAGCACGTATCGCGAACGGCGGCACGCCGCCGACGCGCCGCTCGCCTGGAAGCCCGCCGGGCTCGCCACGGCGGACGCGATTCTGCTGAACACGCACCAGGCGCGGCAGTCGATGCTGGGCTTTGGCGCGGCGATGACGGACGCCACCTGCTGGGTGATCGCGCAGATGAAGCCGGACGAGCGTGCGGCGCTGATGCACGAGATGTTTGCGCCGGGCGAAATGGCGCTGAACGTGTGCCGCACGACCATCGGAGCCAGTGACTACTCCCGCACGCTCTACAGCTACGATGAGAGCGACGAGCCGGACCCGAAGCTGAAGAAGTTCTCCATCGACCACGACAAGGCGTACATTCTGCCCGTGCTGCGTGAGGCGCGGCAGTTGAACCCGGAGCTGTATCTGTTTGCTTCTCCGTGGAGCCCGCCGGGCTGGATGAAGGCGAACAAGTCCATGCTGGGCGGGGCCATGCGCAAGCTTAACTTCGGGCCGTATGCCCAATACTTCGTCAAGTTCCTTGAGGCGTACAAAGCCGAGGGCGTCGCCATCAACGGCGTGACCGTGCAGAACGAGACCGACGCCGAGCAGGAAGGGCACATGCCGGCCTGCGTGTGGGCGCAGGAGGCCGAGATTGAGTTTGTGAAGTTGCACCTTGGCCCGGCGCTGCGCAAGGCCGGGCTCGACGCGAAGATCTGGGTCATCGACCACAACTACAACCTGTGGGGCCGCGCGCTCGACGAGCTCAGCGACGCCGAAGCGCGCGAGTTCATCGACGGCATCGCGTGGCACGGCTACGTGGGCGACGCCTCTGCCATGACGCGCGTGCATGAGGCGTTTCCTGAGAAGGGCGCTTACTGGACCGAGGGCGGGCCGGACTACACCAAGCCCGACTACGCGACGGACTACACAACGTGGGCCGCGTCGTTCAACGGCATCGTGAACAACTGGTCTCGGTCCATCACCGCGTGGAACCTGGCGCTGGACGAGAAAGGGAAGCCGAACATCGGGCCGTTCGACTGCGGCGGCACAGTGACGGTGGATAGCGCAAGCCACAAGGTAACGCGCAGCGGGCAGTACTGGGCGTTCGCGCACTTCTCGCGGCACGTGAAGCGCGGGGCGCAGGTGTTTGCCACTGAGGGCGTGAGCCGCGAAGGGGCGGAAGGGCCGGTGTCGCACGCCGGGTTCCGCAACCCGGACGGCACGCACGTCGTCGTGCTCGCCAACAAGGGCTCCCAGACCAGCGTGCAACTCGTCGAAGGCGCGCGGATGCTGGAAGTGGTGTTGCCGGCGGACGCGGTGGTGACGGTGGAGTGGAGCTAACAAGTCTGCACCTTATCGAAAGGCCCGGCGCTGCGCCGGGCCTTTTCTTCTTGCCCGCTTAATAAAGCGAGTGGCTGGCCTGCGTCGAGACCACTGCTCCGTTTTCGATATTGAGAGCGTAAGCTGCCGCCTCCCCGGACCACGTCTTGAGGTTGAAGGCGTGGCCGGGGACAACCTTTTGCACGCCGTACGGGCCAAAGGTGAGCGGCGTATTGGCCGCGAGCATGCCACTTGCGCTCGACGCATCAATAAACCACGCGCCACGGCCGGGGCCGAGGACGCGCGCCTCGCCGGTCGGTTCGACGAGGACGGCGGAGCGCTCGTCAATGGCGATGCCACGAATGGACGGAACTCCTTCCTGTTTGAGCCGTGCGAGGAAGACGAGCAGCCGCCCCATGCGGTTGCGCCTGGCAAAGTGCGTGTCGGTGATGACGTTTTTCAGCAGCGGAATCTCGATGAAGTCGCGGTCGAGCGTGATGCGCGAGCCGAAGGGGTTGGCGAGCGCGGTCTTCGCGTCAAGGTTGGGGTCGTCGGGCTTGTCACCGAGAGAGGTGTAAATGAACTGCCCGAGGACTGCGAGTCCAGCGCTGGTGCCGCCGATCGGCACCCCACGCGCAATGGCGCGATTCAGTTCGCCCTGAACGGGAGTGTGATTCCAGAAGTTGATGTACTCGCCCTGGTCGCCGCCGGCGATGAAGAGCGCCGAGGCGTGCGCGATGGTGCGTGCGACAAACGGATCTTCAGCCGCCGCTCGGCTGGGGATGATCAGCGTTGCGACGGAGTTCTGGTGGCAGAGCTTCTGGATGTAGGGGTTGTAGTCGTCGCCGCCGTGGGAGCGGAGGATGAGAAAGTCGCCCCCGCCCGAGCGGTCGCACAGAAAGCGGAAAGCCGCGTAGAGATCGGAGCCGCCGCCCATGAGGGCAAAGCCGGGCTGGGGTGCAGCGGAGGCATCAGCGGGCGCGCCAACGCGGATGTACTTGTACGCGGGAGCCTGAGCCGCGGGCTGGGCGGCGGCAGAGAAGCAAGCGAAGACGACGGCGGCGAGCGCGAGACGCATGAGGAACATGCGTCCAGACTAAAGGAAGTGTGCGTCGTTCAAGGTGGTAACGCAACGGATTCCCCTGCACTGATTGCGGGAAAAAGCCGTGCAGGCGCGGGCTATAGTGAAGCCTGGCGATTCTCAACGACAGCTCAAGCGTGGCGACACAGAGCAACAATCGAACGCGGTCCCTTGCATGGGACGAAGACGCGCCGGCGGAACCCCGCTTCCGGCGCGCACAGGTAGTCGCGCCCAGTTCCGGGCGCGGTTTGCCGGGCATGCCGGTGGAGATGGAAGACCCGGACGGCGACGAACCGGTAGAGCGGCGCAAGCGCTTCAGCGGGCCGCGACGGCCGTGGTGGCGTCCCGCAGGCACAGTGGGCCGTGTGGCACTGGGGCTTGGTGCGTTCGCGGTGTTGGCGGGCGTGGCCATCGGTTACCAGGTGTCGCGGACGTTTTTAACGCGCGATGCGCGCTTCCGGATTGCGGGCACAGAGAACATTCAGGCGACCGGGCTGGCAGAGGTAAGCCGCGCGGAACTGTTGCCGGTCTTTGGTGAAGACGTGGGCCGCAATATCTTCTTTGTGCCGCTGAAAGACCGGCGCGCGCAACTCGAACAGATTCCGTGGGTGCAGCACGCGACCGTGATGCGCCTGCTGCCAGACCAGATTCGCGTGGACGTGGTGGAGCGCGAGCCGGTGGCGTTCGTTCGCCAGAACGGGCAGATTGGCCTGGTGGATGCGAGCGGCGTTCTGCTGACCATGCCGGCCGCGATGATGGCGCAGCATCATTATTCGTTCCCGGTGCTGACGGGGATTGACCCGGCCGAGCCGTTGGCATCGCGCAAGCAGCGTGTGGATCTCTACATGCGGCTGATGAGCGAGCTCGACGCGGGCGGGCAGCACTTCTCCAACCAAATTTCAGAGATTGACCTGACGGACCCGGAGGACGCGCGCGTTGAGATGCAGGAGCAGGGCGCGGACATCCTGGCGCATTTTGGCGAGGACCACTTCCTTGAGCGCTACCAGCGCTACAAGGCGCACATTGCGGAATGGCGCGCGCAGTATCCGCGGCTCACCGGCGTTGACCTGCGTTACGAGCAGCAGGTGGTGTTGCAGATGGCGCAGGGCCCGGCCCCCAGCGCTGCTCAGGACGCGGCGGCGGCAAACGCGGGAGCACCTACGGTGACAAGCCCGACGCCTGCGGCGCAGCAGCCGGCGCAGACCGCAGCGGTGAAGCACGATGCCGCACCGCAGCAGAAACCCGCGGCGAAGCCGGTGAGCACAAAGGCTCCAGAGGCGAAGACGGCCAAGCCCGCGGAAACAAAGGCTGCGAAGCCGGTCAAGGGTGAGGCGCGCGGAAAGGCGAAGCCGCACACCGCAAAGGACGCCGCGCAACAGAAGCGCGCGGACCGGGTTCGCAAGATTGCGCTGGAACAGCGGAAGCGTGCCGAGGCGCGGCGCGTGGCAGACAAGAAGGCGAAGCCGAAGAGTGCTTCAAAACCACAGACGCCCGCGGCAAACGGGCAGAGCGAGTGAGTCCGGAACGATGAGCCAGAAACAGGACAACCTGATTGTGGTGCTCGACATTGGCTCGGGCTCGACGCGTGTGCTGGCGGCCGACGTGAATGAGGGCGCGCTGCGCTATCGCGGCCACGGCATCGTGGATTCGGTGGGCATGCGGAAGGGCCTGATCTCCGACCTGGGCCCCGCTGCCAAGGCCGTGAAGGCCGCCAATGAACGCGCCGAATGGGTGGCGCGCGCCAATATCGACCAGTGCGTCGTGGGCGTGGGCGGGCCGCACATTCGCGGGCTCAACACGCAGGGCGGGCTCGATCTGGGCAGCCGTATGCGCGAGATAGACAAGGACGACGTGCGCGCGGCCATCGAGCGTGCGCGCGCAGTGGAGCGTCCGCCGGACCGCGAGATTCTGCACCTGCTTCCGCGTCAGTTCATCCTGGACGACCAGCCAGGCATCTTTGATCCTGTGGGCATGGTGGGTGCGCGGCTTGAAGTGGACCTGCACATCGCCACCTGCTCGGGGTCGGCGCTGCAAAGCACGGTGACCTGCGCCAACCGCGCCGGGCTGGAAGTGACCGAGGCAGTGCTGGAGTCGATAGCCGCTGCCGAGGCGACGCTTTCTGCCGATGAGCGCGAGCTGGGCGTCTGTCTGCTGGATATCGGCGCGCACTCGACCGATCTGGTGGTGTTCTTTGAGGGCGCGGTGGCCTACACCTCGTCCGTGCCGGTGGGCGGCGCGCACTTCACCAACGACCTCGCCGTCGGCTTGCAGATGCCGGTGTCCGAGGCCGAGGAGCTCAAGCGGCACTTCGGGCACTGCGTGGTGACGGCCGTTCCGCAGGAAGCGGAGATTGAGATCACGAACCCGCAGCCGCAGCGGCTGGCTCTGCGCAACGTGGCGGAGATTCTGGAGCCGCGCGCGCGCGAGCTGATGCATTTTGTGAAGGAAAGCCTGCGGCAAGGCGGCGTTGTGGATGCGCTGGGCGCGGGTTGCGTGCTGACCGGCGGCGGTGCCATGCTGCCGGGTCTGCTGGACGTGACGGAAAGCCAACTGCGCGTGCCGGCTCGCGTGGGCATGCCCGTGCGGCTGTCGCAGATGCCGGGTGAGCTGGCCGCACCGAACTTTGCCGTGCCAATTGGAATGCTGCTCTACGCGCACCGTACGCGCGTGACGCGGGCAGCGGAAAACAACAGCCTGGGAGCGAAGCTGCGCGCGATCTTTGCCGCGAGCTTTTAGAGAATAGAAAGACGAGATGGAACAGGAACAGAGAACCGAGGAGGCCCGAAACACCATGGACGAGCAGACCAACGAAGCCGGAGAGATGCGCATTCAGTTCCACGACGAGAACGTGCGCGGCGCGCGGATCAAGGTGATCGGCGTGGGCGGCGGCGGCGGCAACGCCGTGAACCGCATGATCCAGGCGGGGCTCGAGGGCGTGGAGTTTATCGCGGCCAATACAGATGTGCAGGCGCTGAAGCTGTCGCAGGCTCCGGTCAAGTTGCAGCTCGGCGTGCGCCTCACCTCAGGGCTGGGCGCGGGCGCCAATCCAGACGTGGGCCGGCGCGCTGCGCTTGAAGATTCAGAAAAGATTATTGAGGCGCTGGAAGGCGCAGACATGGTGTTCGTGACCGCGGGCCTTGGCGGCGGCACGGGCACGGGCGCGGCTCCGGTCATCGCCTCGCTGGCCAGCGAGATGGGCATCCTCACCGTCGCGGTCATCACGCGGCCGTTCGCGTTTGAGGGCAAGCGCCGCCTGCAGCAGGCCGAGCGCGGCCTGAAGGAGCTGCTTGAGAGCGTGGACACGATGATCGTGATCCCCAATGAGAAGCTGCTGGCCGTGGCCAAGGACGCCGGTTTCTTTGAGTCGTTCCGCATTGCCGACGACGTGCTGCGGCAGGGCGTGCAGGGCATCTCAGACATCATCACCATTCCGGGCATCATCAACCGCGACTTTGCCGACGTGAAGACGACGATGGCGGGCATGGGCCACGCGGTCATGGGCACGGCCATCCGCTCAGGTGCAAACCGTGCGGTGGAGGCGGCACAGGCGGCCATGGCGTCGCCGCTGCTGGAAGCCGGTGCCATTGATGGCGCGCGCGGCATCTTAATCAACATCACGGGTTCGAGCTCGCTGAAGCTCTCTGAGGTGAACGAGGCTTCAACGTTGATTCAGTCGGCAGCGCACGAGGACGCAAACGTGATCTTTGGCGCGGTACAGGACGAACGGATGGGCGACGAGGTGAAGATCACCGTCATCGCCACCGGGTTTCGTGACCAGATGCCGGACCGGCGGGCGCGGATGCTGAGCGTGGAAGAGATTCCGGTAATTTCGTCGGCCCCGGCGGCGACCCCTGTCCCGTCAGCCGCTGCGTCTGTGCCGGTGGTGGAGCCGGACACCTGGATGCGCGAGCCGGAAAGTCCGGCTGCAGAGCCTGAAATGGCCGAGCCCGAGGAAGAGGTAGTAGAGCTGACGCCTCGGCCGCGCTTTATGAGCGAGGAAGAGGAGCCCGCAGTGGAGCTGGCCGATCCGGAAGAAGAAATCGAGCCGGTGGCCGAGGCGGAAGAGGAAGTGGCAGCGCCAGCGCCGCCGAAGTTTGCGGAGCTGGCCGAGCCGTCCGAGTACAAGCCGTTGCCGACGGATTATGCGGCACAGTTTGGCGCGCCCCGGGCGAGCGTGGAGCAGCCCGTGGTGGCACCCTCTGGAACGGAGGGGGCTCTGGACGAGCGGGATCTGGATGTTCCGACGTTTATGCGGCGGTTGCAGTTCTGATTTTGGGGCGGTGGGAGCGGGCCGGACAGTGAGGTGACTTTCGTCACGCGAGTTTCCGGTTTTCGGCCTGAGAATCACCGCTATAGTGTTCGGAAAGTCCCAGCTTTTGTTTGATCTGGTGAAGTCGGGGTGGCTTGGTTACCGGGGGTGGGGTATTGTAAGAGTAGGCAACAGTTTCCCCCGCGATTGTTTGAACTGGCCATCGGACACGGGGCAAGGCTGCTCGTAAGTGGAGCAGATGGAACAAGAAAGCTCAGCTGATTGCGGCGCAGACTCTAATTTTGCCGCGGCAGACCGATAGGCAGGAAGTGCGGCTCCCATGGGCAGGCGCATGGCAAGGATTCCAAACGGAGAGGTCGTAGAAACCGGATGAAACTTTCCTGCGTAATTGCAGTTGGCTTGGCCTTGGCGGGTCTTACATGGAGCGCACCAGCCGCGCTGGCGCTGGACGCACCCCATACGTTGCACCGTGCCCGCGCAACGCAGCGGCCAACCGGCCACGCACATGCCAGTCATGCAACGGCTGCGCGGCGGACGGCGAAGAGTTCGACACGCGCGGCGAAGGGAACTACAAAGGGCGCGGCTAAAGGTTCGGCGCGGTCGGCACGCAGCGCGGCTGCGCGCACGGCAACGGGACGTGGTGGCGCGCGCATGCGGCGGGCTTCGCTGCGGTCGCGGCACATGGTGTATGAGCGGTTTACGGCGAACTCGTTTGCCGGCCCTGGGATCTTCTCCGGTGATGTGACCACAGGTGAAGATCCGGTGGTGCGTCAGGCGGCGATTGACGCGCTGGACGGGATGAATGGCACGGCCGTGGTGATTAACCCCGCGAACGGGCGCATCCTGGCGATGGTGAACCAGAAGCTGGCGCTTTCTCCGGGCGCAGAGCCCTGCTCGACCATCAAGGTTTCTGTTGCGCTGGCGGCCCTCTCTGAGGGGCTGGTGACCAAGGACACGATGGTGCGGCTGGGCGGCTTCAAGATGAACATGACGCAGGCCTTGGCGCACAGCAACAACCTCTATTTTGAGGAGCTGGGCCGCGAGCTTGGATTTGAGCGCGTTCGGCATTACGCAAACCAGTTCGGCCTAGGCGAGCTGGCTGGCTATCACATTCAGGGCGAGCAACTTGGCGCTTACCCCACCGAGCCGATTCCGGCCAACGAGGGTGGCGTGGGCCGCATGTGCAGCTTTGGGCAGGGTGTTTCCATGACGCCGCTGCAGCTGGGCGCGTTTGTGGCGTCCATCGCCAACGGCGGCACGCTCTACTATCTGCAGCACCCGACCTCGCAGCAGGAAGTGGCGGAGTTCCGGCCAAAGGTGAAGCGCACGCTGGACATTGCGCGCTACGTTCCGGATCTGGAGCAGGGCATGGCGGGCGCGGTGGAGTACGGCACGGCGCGAAGGCTGCGGGCGAACTTCAGCGAGTGGCCTGTGTTTGGCAAGACGGGCACCTGCTCGGATAACGGCACGCGCTTCGGCTGGTTTGTGAGCTTCTCCCAGACGCCGCAGGGCGGGCTGGTGACGGTGTTCTTCCTGGAAGGCGGGCGGCCGACGTTTGGACCGCGCGCGGCAGAACTGACCGGCGTCTTCTACAAGAACCTCGTGGACCGCAACTACTTCACGGAGCGGGCGCAGCAGACGGCGTCGCTGGGCAGCGACCACGGCCCGGTCACGGAGACTGCAGGCATCAGCCACTAGCCCCCACCCGGATCACTCACACCAAAGGCCGCCCGCGGGCGGCCTTTCTGCTGTTTGGCGCAGGGAGTTGCAACGAAACCGCCGCCGGAACATCTTATAGACAGAGACTTCTCCGCTTACCCGGCTCACAGCACCAACCTCAACCCCACAGACAGGTCACGGCCCGAAGATGGAACTGCCCACTCACATTCTGCTTGCGTATGGATATCTGCTGCTCTTCGGCTGGGTGCTGGTCGAGCAACTCGGCGTGCCGCTGCCTGCCACACCGGTGCTGCTGGCGGCTGGGGCGCTTTCAGCCGAGCACGACATGAACTATGCGCTGGCGTTCGCTGCCTCGGTGGTGGCGGCGGTGGTGGCAGATACGGTGTGGTTTATGGTGGGGCAGCGCTATGGGCATCACGTGCTGAACCTGCTGTGCAAGATGTCGCTGGAGCCGACGGTCTGCGTGCGGAAGACGCAGAACTCGTTTGGCAATCGCGGCGACATGACGCTGCTGTTTGCCAAGTTTGTGCCGGGGCTGGCGACGATGGCGCCGCCGATCGCGGGACAGAACGGCATGGCTCTGGGGCGGTTCCTGTTCTTTGACGGGCTGGGCTCGGTGCTCTGGGTGGGCGCTCTGCTCACGGGCGGGCGGCTGTTCGGCGACGCGCTGAAGCGCGACCCGAGCCTGCTGGATTGGGTGGGACGCTTCTCTGGCGCGTTGCTGGTGCTTGGCATCGTGGGTTTCTTTGTCACGCGCGTGGTCCGGCAGCGGAGCTTCATCAAGAAGCTGGAAAAGGCACGGCTGGAGCCCGAAGAGCTGAAGCGGCAGCTGGACGCGGGCGAGCCGGTGTTCATCGTGGATCTGCGGCATCCGCTGGAGCTGGTGCCGGAGCCGTACACGCTGCCAGGCGCTCTGCATGTTTCGCCGGAGGCGCTGTCGAAGCGGCTGGGTGAGATTCCGCGGGACCGCGACGTGGTGCTCTACTGCACCTGCCCGAACGAGGCGACGGCGGCAAAGACGGCGATGACGCTGCATAAGGCAGGCATCTCGCGTGTGCGTCCACTGCGCGGCGGGTTTGACGAGTGGAAGCGGCTCGGGTATCCGATGGACGAAGTGACACCCCCGGCCATGCAGCCCGACGTGGTGGAGATTGCGCCGGCCATGTAACGCCGTCGCGCGCGCCTGGTCCGCCGCGCGAAACTCGTTGCAGTGAATTTCCCCGTCTCCGTGCAGAATGGAGTCAGCCTCGGAGCGTCCGCACTGGGGCTGGCCGAAAAACAATACCCCCACCCCCCTGGGTGTTTTAACAATTCCCCTCGGCAGAAAATAATCTCAAAATCTCTGCAGATTAATTCGCAGAATCTGCTCCGTGAGTGCCTCGCGGCCTCTGCCCGAGCCGCGCGCAGGCGGTCGCTTCCCATCGCAAGTGTTGCCGTGGCTTTAGTATGAGGAAGGGCGCAACGCCCTTTGGGAGTATCGACTTGGCCTACGACGACCTGCGCGACTGGATCAAAACCCTGGAAAAGCACGGCGAGCTGAAGCGCATCCGCGAGGAGGTTTCAGCCGAGCTGGAGATCACGGAGATCACAGACCGCGCGAGCAAGATCGGCGCGCGCGCCGGAGCCGCCACGGAGACGAAGGCGAAGTACGCGCCTGGCGGTCCCGCGCTGCTGTTTGAGAACGTCAAGGGACATCCAGGGCAAAAGGTGCTGATCAACCAGTTCGGCAGTGAGCGGCGCATGGCGTTGGCGCTGGGTGTGGACCGGCTGGACGCGGTTGCCGAGCGCATCACAGGGCTGATGAACGTGAAGCCGCCGTCGGGCGGGCTGCTGGACAAGCTGAAGATGCTGCCGCAGCTGGCAGAGTTGGGGAACGTGTTTCCGAAGACGGTGAGTGCGAAAGACGCACCGTGCAAGGAAGTGATCCTGCGCGAAGGGTTCGACCTGAACCAGTTCCCGATCCTGAAGTGCTGGCCGCATGACGGCGGGCGGTTCATCACCCTGCCGTGCGTGCACACGCGCGATCCCAAGTCGGGCAAGCGGAACATTGGCATGTATCGGATGCAGGCGTTTGACGGGCAGACGACGGGAATGCACTGGCAGCGGCAGAAGGTGGCTGCCGAGCACTACCGCAACGCGCTGCGGGCAGCAGCGGAGGCCGCGGCGACGGGCGACCCGCGCACGGCGAGCGCTGCGGCGATGGCTGAGTCGGCAGGCGGCGCGGTGACGATTCCTGACGGGCCGATTGGCGGGCTGCCGCAGGTGGCGCTGGGGAATCTGAAGGGCTCACGGCTGGAGGTGGCGGTGGCCATCGGCACTGACCCGGCAACGACGTTTGCGGCGATTGTGCCCGCACCGCCTGAAGTCGAGGAGTTCATGATTGCGGGCTTTCTGCGCGGCAAGCCGGTGGAGATCGTGAAGTGCGAGACGGTCGACCTCGAAGTTCCGGCGCATGCGGAGATTGTGCTGGAAGGTTACGTGGAACTGGGTGAGTTGCGCACAGAAGGGCCGTTTGGCGACCACACGGGCTACTACACGATGACGGACGAGTATCCGGTGTTTCACCTGACGTGCATCACGCATCGCAAGGACCCGATCTACGCGGCGACGATTGTGGGCAAGCCGCCGATGGAAGACGCGTGGATGGGCAAGGCCGTCGGGCGGATCTTTCTGCCGGCAATGAAGATGACGATTCCCGAGCTGGTGGATGTGAACCTGCCGGTGGAGGCGGTGTTTCACAACCTGATGATTGTGTCGATCCGCAAAAGCTATCCGGGGCAGGCGCGCAAGGTGATGAACGCGATCTGGTCGCTGGGGCAGGCGATGTTCACCAAGTGCGTGGTGGTGGTGGATGAGGATTGCGACGTGCAGGACATGAGCGAAGTGGTGCTGCGGGTGGCGAACAACATCGACCCGGAACGCGACATCCAATTTACTTTGGGGCCGGTGGACTCGCTGGATCACGCAGCCCGGCTGCCGAACTACGGCTCGAAGATGGGCATTGACGCGACGCGGAAGTGGAAGGCTGAGGGATTTGAGCGGCCGTGGCCAGCGATGATTGAGATGGACGGCGCGACGAAGGCCAAGGTAGATGCCATGTGGGCGAAGCTGGGACTGTGAGAGGTGAAGTGCTGAAAGCTGGGTGGTTGTTGGGATCGGTGCTGGTACTGGGGTGCGGGGCGATGTTGGCGCTGGGCGCGGCAAGCGCCGGGGCGCAGCAGACGCCGGAGACGTTCCGGTGGGTAGACTTCCACGCGGACGCGGACCAGAGCGTGGTGACGTGGGTGACGCGGGCGCTGGCTGCGGAGAAGTGGACGGCGATCCGCGAGATTGGCGTGGACTATGACGCGGCTCTGGTGGTGACGGTGGATCGTCCATCGCCGCAGTCGAATCCCGCGACGGACACGTTCAGCGTGTGGAGCGTTTCACTGACGAACAAGCTGGTGACGCCGCTGGCGAAGGGCGCGAATCTGCGGGTGCTGGACTGGATGCTGTTTGCCGCGAGCGGACCGCGTGAGCTGGCTGCTCTGTATGACGACTGTCGCGAGTGCAACGCGACGACGTCGTTCACGGCGTTCTACTATGACGTGCGTTCGCATGGATGGAGCGCGCGGTGGATGCGCGGGGCGCAGGCTGCTCCGCTGGGCGCGGCACAGGCGCCTGCGGGCGTGACGGTGACGAACGTCTACGCGCTGCTGGCAGATCCGAACGGGCACGAGATGCTGGCGACGTGGAACCACTTTGACTACGGCAAGACGAAGCCGGCAGAGGACTATCTCTACGAGTACGACGCGGACCCGTACACGCGACTGGACCGCACGCAACTGATTGCGAACAAGGAGGCCGAGGCGCTGAAGCTGCGCCTGTGCCGCGCGACAGACGGTATCAGCAACGTGAGAAGCGGTCAGGACTCCGACGTGTGCCACGAGACGCTGGGCACGGGCGAGGCACGACGCAAGGGGCGGCGCTGACTACTCGATGGTGCGCACGTCGATGGAGACCAGGTTGCGGACCCAGCGTGCGGGGCGCTTTTCTCCGGTGAGAACCAGTTGAAGCGGACCGGCTTCGGTCAGGGCCTTGCCGTCGACGGAGTCGGCGACGAGGACCGTTCCTTCATGGACCGAGGGCAGGACTTCTCCGAGCGAGTAGACGACCTGGTAGCCATCAGAACCGGCGGCGACGAGATAAAGGCGGAAGTCTTTGCCGTGGGGCTTTTCCGGCACGCCGAGTGAGATGAGCAGCGCGGAGAGCGGCACGCCGGAGTAGGTCTGGTTTGCCTTGGCGTGCTCGTTGAACACCGTGACGGTGACGTGCGGGAGGGACGCGAGCGTGGTGGGCGTCCACTCGGAGTGCTTGTCGGCAAAGGAGATGTGGAGCGGGCCGGCGGGCGCGGTGGCTTTGCGCGCGGGCATCTCGTGCGCGGGCATGTCCGGTGGCAGTTCCTGCGTGCGGGCAGCGGTTGCAATTCCCAGAGCGAAGAGGGATGCGGCGAGCCAGAGTCTGCGAGTCATTTGGAACCCCCGCGATTCATCGTATACTGACGATATGTCGATTGTGCGCAATCTTGCCGCCATTGCCCAGGGCATGAGCATCACGCTGCGTGAGACGTTCTCGCCCACCCACGTGGAGAACTATCCGGACGGGCCGGGGCCGAACCGCGGCGCCGTGTTTCAGGCGCGCTTCCGCGGTGCGCATGTGCTGCAGCGCGATGAGAACGGGCTGGAGAAGTGCGTGGCGTGCTTCCTGTGCGCGGCGGCCTGCCCCTCGAACTGCATTTACATTGAAGCGGCGGAGAACACCGAGGAGAACCGCATCTCTTCGTCCGAGCGCTACGCGAAGGTTTACAACATCGATTACAACCGGTGCATCTTCTGCGGCTACTGCGTGGAGGCCTGCCCAACCGATGCGATTACGCACGGACATGGGTTTGAGCTGGCCGGGCTGAACGCCACCAACCTGCTGATGCGCAAGGAAGACATGCTGGTGCCGGTGAGCGCGCTGACGGCGGCGAAGTAAGACGTAAACCGCAGAACTCTCTGCAATTCCAAAGCGCCATGGTCCAGCCGGACATGGCGCTTTCTTCTTTCAGCCACAGGTTCAGACCGTTTGCTGCTTTGGTGCGTGGATGTGGCTGGCCGTCCGATATGCTTGATGCGGGCGAGTTTCCCCCGATCTGCGATAAGCGGACTGACCGCCCGCACAAACAAGAGGCTATGACGACAGCACGCGAGCATCCCCTGCACGACATTCTGAAGCGGCGCATTGCGATCATTGACGGCGCGATGGGCACGACGATCCGCACCTACGGCAAGACTGAGGCGGACATGCGCGGCGAGCGGTTCCGCGATGCGAAGAAGGACCTGCTGAACAACGGCGACCTGTTCACGCTGACGCAGCCAGAGATGATTGGCGACATTCATCGGCGGTTTCTGGAGGCGGGCGCGGACATCATTGAGACGAACACGTTCAGCGCGACCTCGATTGCGCAGAGCGAGTTTTTTGTCGATGACCCGCGCGAGACGGGCGGACGCAAGGATCCGGAGTTTTACGACAGAATCATCAACGACGCAACGCTGCGTGCGCTGGCGGACGAGATCAACACGGAGTCGGCGCGGATGTGCCGCGGGTGGGCCGACCGCGTGGCGAACGAGACAGGGCGGCCGCGGTTTGTGGCCGGGTCGATCGGGCCGCTGACGGTGTCGCTGTCGAACTCGCCGGACGCGAACGATCCGGGATTCCGCTCGGTGACGTTCGACCAGGTGAAGCAGGCGTACACGGAGCAGGTGCGGGCGCTGATTGCGGGTGGCTCGGACCTGCTGATTGTGGAGACGATTTTCGACTCGCTGAATGCGAAGGCGGCGCTGGTGGCGATCCGCGAGGTGTTTGATGCGGACCGCATCGAGATGCCGGTGATGATTTCTGCGGCGGTGGGCCGCGGTGGCGAGACGCTGATTTCAGCGCAGACGACGGAGGCCTTCTGGACTGCGGTGCGGCATGTGAAGCCGCTTTCGGTGGGGCTGAACTGCTCACTGGGGCCGGAGCTGATGTATCCGTTTCTGAGTGAGTTGGCGCAGAAGGCTGACGTGGCGATTTCCTGCTACCCGAATGCGGGGCTGCCGAATCCGCTGGCGGAGACGGGCTTTGACCTGGGGCCGGAGGATATGGGGCGTTTTCTAGGCAAGTTTGCGCAGGATGGGCTGATCAACATTGCGGGCGGATGCTGCGGCAACACGCCAGCGCATATCGCGGCGATTGCGAAGGCGCTGGAGGGTGTGGCGCCGCGCGCGTGGGCGCCGGAAGAAAGCGAGGCGGCGCGATGAAGCCATTGCGGTTGTCTGGATCGCAGCCGTTCACGCAGCAGCCGGGCGTGTTCATGATGATTGGCGAGCGCACCAACGTGGCGGGTTCGCCAAAGTTTGCGCGGCTGATCAAGGAAGGCAAGTACGAAGAGGCCGTGGCGGTGGCGCGGCAGCAGGTGGAGAACGGCGCCAACGTCATCGACGTGTGCATGGACGAGGGCATGATCGATGGCGTGACGGCGATGACGCGCTTTCTGCAACTGCTGGGCAGCGAGCCGGAAGTTGCGCGCGTTCCGTTCATGGTCGACTCGTCGAAGTGGACGGTGATTGAGGCGGGGCTGAAGTGCCTGCAGGGCAAGGGAATTGTGAACTCGATCTCGCTGAAGGAAGGCGAGGAGGTTTTCCGCGAACACGCACGCGCGATTCTGAAGTACGGCGCGGCCGTTGTCGTGATGGCCTTTGACGAGAACGGGCAGGCGGCGGGCTATGAGGACAAGATCCGCGTGTGTGAGCGGGCGTATCGCATCCTCGTGGACGAGGTTGGGTTTCCTGCCGAGGACATCATCTTTGACCCGAACATTCTTACCGTGGCGACGGGCATCGACGAGCACAACAACTACGCCGTCGATTTCATCCATGCGACGAAGTGGATCAAGGAGAACCTGCCGGACGCGAAGGTGAGCGGCGGCGTGTCGAATATTTCGTTCAGCTTCCGCGGCAATAACCGTGTGCGCGAGGCGATGCACTCGGCGTTCCTGTACCACGCGATTGCAGCGGGGATGGACATGGGAATCGTGAACGCGGGGATGCTGGAGGTGTACGAACAGATCGAGCCGCGTCTGAAGGAACTCGTCGAGGACGTACTGCTGAATCGCAGGCCGGATGCGACGGAGCGGCTGGTGGAACTGGGCGAGACGCTGAAGGACGCGGGCCCGGCGGCGGCGCACGAGAAGAAGACCGAGGAGTGGCGCAACGGCACGGTGGAAGAGCGGCTGGCTCATGCTCTGGTGAAGGGTATTGACGCGTATATCGACGAGGACACGGAAGAGGCGCGCGCAAAGCTGGGACGGCCGTTGCTGGTGATTGAAGGGCCGCTGATGGCGGGCATGAGCGTGGTGGGCGACCTGTTTGGCGCGGGCAAGATGTTTCTGCCGCAGGTGGTGAAGTCGGCGCGTGTGATGAAGAAGGCGGTGGCTTATCTGACGCCGTACATGGAGGCGGAGAAGGCTGAGCGCGCAGCAGCAGGCGAAGAGGTGAAGGCGCAGGGCAAGATTGTGCTGGCTACGGTTCGCGGCGACGTGCATGACATTGGCAAGAACATTGTGGGCGTGGTGCTGGCATGCAACAACTACGAAGTGATTGACCTGGGCGTGATGGTTCCGGCGGAGAAGATTCTGGAGCGCGCACGGGTGGAGCACGCGGACATGATCGGGCTGAGTGGGCTGATTACGCCGTCACTGGACGAGATGGTGCATGTGGCGCGCGAGATGGAGCGGCAGGGGTTCAAGCTGCCGTTGCTGATTGGCGGCGCGACGACCAGCAAGGCTCACACGGCGGTGAAGATTGCGCCCTACTACAGCCAGCCGGTGGTGCACGTGCTGGATGCGAGCCGCGCGGTGCCGGTGACGACGGCGCTGTTGAGCGAGGACGGCAAGGCTGATTTTGTGGCGCAGTATCGCGCGGACTATGAGGCAGTGCGCAAAGCGTATGCAGCGCCGAAGGTGAAGCAGGTGGCGTTGGCCGAGGCTCGGGCGCGACGGACGGCGATTGAGTGGCGCGCGGAGGATCTTGCGAAGCCTGAGTTCACGGGCGTGCGCGTTCTGGAGGATTTTCCGCTGGAGACGCTGCGCGAGTACATCGATTGGACGCCGTTCTTTCACGCGTGGGGATTGAAGGGCGTGTATCCGCGGATTCTGGAGCACGAGGAGCACGGCGCGCAGGCGAAGCAACTGTTGGCCGAAGGCAAGGCGCTGCTGGACCGCATCATTGCGGAGAAGCTGCTGACGGCGCGTGGAGTGTACGGGTTCTTCACTGCAAATGCGGTGGGCGATGACGTGGAGCTTGCCGACGGCGGCGTGCGCTTCCATTTTCTGCGGCAGCAGACGGAGCACGGAGCACAGGAGCCGTGCCGGTCGCTGGCGGATTTTGTGGCGCCAAAGGAGACGGGGCTCGCGGACTCGATTGGTGCGTTCGCGGTGACGAGCGGGATTGGGCTGGACGCTCTGTGCTCGAAGTTCCGTGAGGCGCACGACGACTACAACGCGATCATGGCGGAGGCGCTGGCGGATCGGCTGGCGGAGGCCTTTGCCGAGTGCCTGCACAAGCGTGTCCGCGACGAGTGGGGTTACGGGCGGACGGAGGCCTTTACGCCGGCAGAGATGTGCCAGGAGAAGTACCGTGGGATTCGGCCAGCGGCGGGATACCCTGCGTGCCCGGACCACACGGAGAAGAAGACGCTGTGGAAGCTGCTGGACGTTGAGCGCGCGACGGGCATGCGGCTGACTGAGTCCTTTGCGATGTGGCCGGGGTCCAGCGTGAGCGGGTTGTACTTTGCGCATCCGCAGGCGCGGTACTTCACGGTAGGGAGGATTGACCGTGACCAGGTGGCCGACTATGCGACACGCAAGGGAATGAGCGTGGGCGAGGTGGAGCGGTGGCTTGGGCAGAATCTGAGCTACGAGGTTTAGCGAGTTCGCTCGTTCACAGAAAGGGCCGGCATTGCCGGCCCTTTCTGTTTGCGCGGTTTCCGAGGGTGCGGGGCTTGCTTTCCCGTCCATGGGCGACGCAGCTACGCAATGGACGGGGCTCGGTAGTGTGAGGGCACTGAGCGAAAAGCGAGCCGGGGTTGTAGATTTTGCTACTCGCCGGTGAAGGGGTTGGACTCCTGTGGTTTGAGGGTGGTGGGGTCGACCTGGACAGCTGCGGCGTCTTCGCGGGGTCGAACGACGGTGGTGCTGGACGGGCCTGCGCCTTGCGCGTCAAAGGTGCCGAAGACGCGGTAGGGGTCGCCAGGGAGCAGGTGGTTCTGTTCGAGGGCGAGGCGGACGCGGCGCTGGAATTCGCGGACGGGGGCGAAGTGCTTCTGTGCGCGGGTCTTGAACTGTACGAGGACGATGAGTTGCGAGCCCTTGAGGGCGTCGACGCCGAGCACTTTGGGGTCTTCGACGAAGAGGGGGGTGTACTCGGTGCTGTTGCGGACGCTCATGGCGATGGAGTTGAGCAGGGCGAGAACCTTGTCTGGGTCGGCGGAGAAGTCGACGGAGACGGGGACGGTGGCGATGGAGTATTCGGCGCTCTGGTTGGCGACGGTGGTGATCTGCGAGTTGGGGATGACGTAGAGGGTGCCGTCTGTGGCGCGGACGGTGGTTTTGCGCAGGGTCATGGTTTCAACCACGCCGGAGAGGCCGGCGAGGGTGACGGTGTCGCCCACATGGAACTGGTCTTCGACAAGAATGAGGGTGCCGTTAAGCATGTCCTTGACGAGGTTTTGCGCGGCCAGGCCGATGGCGACGCCTGCGATGCCGGCGGAGGCGAGCAGGGGGCCCATGTTGATGCCGATGGCGTCAAGAAACTGCAGGCCGACGATAGCTCCGATGATGGCGAGGCCGGAGGTGCGGATGACGCCAGCCAGCGTTTTGACCTGTGCGGCTTGGCCGTGGCTGGCGGCGTGGCGCTCGGCGACCGTGATCATGCGCGCGGTGATGAGATGGAGCACGCGCGTAAGGATGAAGGCGATGAGGGCGACGGCGAGCAGGTGGGGCAACTTGTAGCGGATAAACTCCTCGGCATCATCGCCCCATTCATTGAAGACGCGGTCGAGGATATGGCCGTCGGTCAGCAGGGTGGACCGGACGGCGACGGCGATCATCGAAAACATACCAAAGCTCCTGTTTCTATCTATACTGTGCGCAGCCGGGTCTGTGCCTGGCTGCTTCGGGATTCGGAATCGAATCGATTATCCGGGGCGGGCGGTGCAATCCGGCGGCGCGGAAGGACGGCGAGGCATGATGCCGAGGCGAAATGCGCGCGTGCTGGAGGCATGCGGCGGTGTGGCGCTGGCCGTGCTGGCGTTTGCAGCCGGTGCGTCGCGGCCGGCGCAGCAGGCGGTTCCCGCGGCGGCTCCGGCGCAGGCCACGGCTGCTGATGCGAGATCTACGCGGCACCAGCAACTGGCCGATGACAGCGCCCAACTTCTGAAGGCCGCCACAGTGCTGAAGAGCGAAGTCGACAAGACAAGTAAGGACATGCTGTCCATCACCGTGATCCGCAGGGCGGAGGCGGTGGAGAAGATGGCGCGCGCAATACGCGAGCGGCATGGAGCAGCGCGATGAAAAGCATAGTGGTTCGCGTGGCGATGCTGGTGCTGCTGTGCGGGGTGCTGCCGGGGCAGGCAGGGCAGGTGGGGACGCGCTCGCTGGGGGGCGTTCCCGATACGTCGATTGAGAACGAGCCGTCGTTCCGGGCCTGGCGCATGCGGGCGCTGAATGCGGCGCGGCAGAAGGCGCTGGTGACCGACACGGTGAAGCTGCTGGAGCTGGCCCGCGCACTGGACGCCGAGGTGAGAGCGAGCGGAAGCGAGGAACTTACCGGGTCGCAGCGGGGGACGGTGGCCCAGATTGAGAAGCTGGCACACCACGTGCGGGAGAGGATGGCTGAGTCAGACGCGGACCTGGTGGCCCCTCGGCAGCAGAACAGCCTGTTTGACCGTTGAGATGCCCGGTTGACAGCTATGTGACATGACGCGGGACTCGGGAAGCAAACCGTTGATACAATCGAAAGTGGCGTTGAGCCATATTGAATTGCTTCTGGGAGTAACAGTAAATGGGACTTGCAGTTTCCACTGCACGGATGCCGAAGGCCGAAGCCTCCGACGGCAAACTAACCCCCCAACAGCTGATTGAGATGTACCGGCTGATGTTCCTCTCCCGGCGCGTGGACGATCGCGAAATCATGCTCAAGCGCCAGCAGAAGCTCTACTTCCAGATCTCCGGCGCAGGGCACGAGGCGCTGCAGGTGGGCGCGGCCATGGCGCTCAAGGCCGGCTATGACTGGTTTTTGCCGTACTATCGCGACCGGGCTTTGTGCCTGACACTGGGTGTGACGCCGGAAGAGATGTTTTTGCAGGGCGTGGGCGCGGCCACAGATCCGGCCAGCGGCGGACGGCAGATGCCGACTCACTGGAGCGACCGCAAGTTGCACATCGTGAGCACGTCGTCCTCAACGGCGACGCAGATTCTGCACGCGGTGGGCACGGCGGAGGCGGGGCGCTACTTCAGCCATCATCCCGAGGCTGCGAAGAAGGTTGCGGGCGACTACCGCGAGTTTCATGAGGTGGAATTTCACGCCGACGAAGTTGTGCTGGCGTGCATCGGTGACGGTTCCACGTCGCAAGGCGAGTTTTGGGAGGCGCTGAACACGGCCTCGAACAAGAAGCTGCCGGTGATCTTCTGCGTGGAAGACAACGGCTACGCGATCAGCGTTCCGGTGGAGGAGAACACGCCGGGCGGCTCGATCTCAAAGCTGGCGGCGAACTTCCCGAACTTCCATTTTGCTGAAATTGACGGTACGGACGTGGAGGAGTGCCTGCGGGCGTTTGAGGCTGCGGCGGCGCATTGCCGCGCTGGGCTCGGGCCGGCGTTCATCCACGGGCACGTGATCCGCTGCTACTCGCACTCGTTCTCTGACGACGACAAGAACTACCGGTTGGCCTCAGAACGCGAGGCCGATGCGCTGCGCGATCCGATTGCGAAGCTGCAGATGCGGTTGCTGCGTGAGGGCATCCTGACAGCCGAGGAGATTTCGGCGCTGGAGCACAAGATTGAGCAGGAGGTTGCCGAGGCCGCGGAGCGCGCGCTGACGGCACCGCTGCCGGAGATCTCAAGCATCACGCGACACGTCTACTCCGAGGACCTGGACCCGACGCGCGGGGCGCTGCTGGCGGAGCCGGTGCGTCCGGCCGACGAGAAGGCTGCGCAGCCGCGGACGATGGCCGACCTGATCAACGCCTGCCTGCACGACGAGATGCGGCGCGACGAGCGCATTGTGATCTATGGCGAGGATGTGGCCGACGCCAGCCGTGAAGCGGCGCTGCACGAGGTAAAGGGCAAGGGCGGCGTCTTTAAGCTGACCGCCGGGCTGCAGAAGGAGTTCGGCTCGGACCGCGTGTTCAACTCGCCGCTGGCTGAAGCGAACATTGTGGGCCGCTCCGTAGGCTACGGTGTCCGTGGCATGAAGCCGGTGGTGGAGATTCAGTTCTTCGACTACATCTGGCCTGCGGTGCACCAGATTCGCAATGAGCTGTCGCTGATGCGGTGGCGGTCGAATGGAGCGTGGGCTGCACCGACGGTGATTCGCGTGCCGATTGGCGGATACCTGACGGGCGGGTCGATCTATCACTCGCAGTCGGGCGAAAGCATCTTTACGCACATTCCGGGGCTGCGGGTGGTGATGCCGTCGAACGCGCTGGACGCGAACGGACTGTTGCGCACGGCAATCCGCTCGGACGATCCGGTGCTGTTTCTGGAGCACAAGCGGCTGTATCGTGAGTCATTTGGCCGTGCGCCGTATCCGGGGCCGGACTACACGGTGCCGTTCGGCAAGGCCAAGATTGTGCGGCCGGGCAAGGACATGACCCTGGTGACCTACGGCGCGGTGGTGCCGCGGGCTCTGCAGGCGGCGGAGAAGGCTGCACGCGAGCATGGCGTCGACGTGGAGATTCTGGACCTGCGCACGCTGAATCCGTACGACTGGGAGGCAATTGCGACATCGGTTCGGAAGACGAACCGCGTGATTGTGGCCCACGAGGACATGCTGAGCTGGGGCTATGGCGCGGAGATTGCGGCGCGGATTGCCGACGAGCTGTTTGACGATCTGGATGCGCCAGTGCGGCGCATTGGATCGATGGACACGTTTGTTGCGTACCAGCCGATTCTGGAAGACGTGATTCTGCCGCAGCCGGAAAAGATCCTGAAGGCGATGCTGGATCTGCGCAAGTACTGAGCGCAGTTGTCAGAGATCAGTCTTCAGAGATCAGGAACGCGGAGCGGGTTGGTTTGCAAGCAGGGCGTCGACGGCGGCAGCGAGCGAAGGAAAGCGCGCTGTGGCTGCGGCGCCCGCTTCGCGTGTGCCGGGCTTCCGTTGCGCAGGATCGCCGTCAATGAACAGCGTGCGCATGCCGAGGCGGCGTCCGAACTCGATATCGACGGCCGAGTCGCCAATCATGACGCTGGTCTGGGCGTCGATTGCGGGAAAGTCGCGCTGCGCCTGGAGAAACATGCCGGGGAGCGGCTTGCGGCAGTCGCAGGCGTTCTTGTCATGGGGGCAGAAGTAGAAGGCGTCAATGTGCGCGCCGTGGCGGGCCAGCTCCTGCTGGAGTTGCGCGTGGATGGCTTCGACGTCGGCTGGCGTGTAGAGGCCGAGCGAGGCACCGCGCTGGTTGGAGACGACGAGGACGCGCAGCCCGGCGCGGTTGAGGCGTGCGATGGCGTCGGCGACGCCCGGCAGCAGGTCAAACTCTTCCCAGCGTGTGACGTAGCAGCCCTCGGGGAGCTTGCGGTTCACGACGCCGTCGCGATCAAGGAAAATAGTAACCAGGGTGCCAGCGAAAGCACTGTCTGCGGGCAGATTCACCTCGCTATGATAGCAACTACCCTGCAAGCTACATTCTGTCGTCTATTGAAGCAGACGGTACAGGATTGAGGAGAGACGCGGTGATCAACCAGTTGCATCGGGTGGTCCACGATATTGAGCACGCGTGGAACTGCAAGCGGCTGCTCGTGGTGGGCGACGTGATGCTGGACAAGTACATCTGGGGCGAGGTGGGGCGTATCTCGCCGGAAGCTCCGGTGCCGGTGGTGCGCGGCGTGCGCCAGGAAGCGAAGCCGGGTGGCGCAGCCAACGTGGCGATGAACCTGGCGCGGCTGGGCGCGCAGACAACCGTCATGGGGATTACGGGCGCGGACGAGAGCGAGACGCTGCTTTCAGTGGCGCTTGAGGCCAACGGCGTGACGCCGCACTTTGTGAAGTGCACTGGCTTTCCGACGGTGACCAAGGCACGCATTTTGAGCGGCAGCCAGCAGATGTTGCGGCTGGATTTTGAGCGCCCTGGCGGGATCGACGAAGAGACGAGCAACCGGTTTCTGGAAGCGGCCCTGGCGCAACTGCCGGAGGCGCATGCGCTGGTGCTCTCAGACTACGCAAAGGGCGCGTTGACGCCGCCGGTGTGCCGCGCGCTGATTACGGCGGCGCGCAAGCTGGATATTCCGGTGCTGGTGGACCCGAAGAGCCCGAATTACAGCCATTATCGCGGGGCTACGACGATCTGCCCCAACCTGGGCGAGTTGGCGCAGGCTGCGCGCATGGACGCGAGCAACATGGACGCGCTGCTGACGACGGCCGAGGCCATGGTGACCGAACTCGACATTGAGTTTTTGACGGCCACGCTGAGCGAAAAGGGTATTGCGCTCATCCGGCCGGGGAACCGCGTTGTGGCTCCGGCGCAGGCGCGGCAGGTGTTTGACGTTTCCGGCGCGGGCGATACGGTGATTGCGGTGCTGGCGCTGTGCATTGCGTCCGGGCTGCAGCCGGAGACGGCGGTGCAGCTGGCGAACGTGGCTGCAGGCATTGTGGTGGGCAAGGTGGGCACGGTTCCGGTCGAGAAACACGAACTGCTGGCGGCGCTGAGCCCGCAGATTGCGCTGCATGCTGAGGATAAGGTGCTTACGCGCGATGAGGCGGCACGGCGCGTGAAGCTGTGGAAGGCCAATGGCGAACGCGTTGTGTTTGCCAATGGCTGCTTCGACCTGTTGCACATTGGGCACATCACGCTGCTGGAAGACGCGCGGCGCGCGGGCGACCGGTTGATTGTTGCCGTAAATTCAGACAGCTCCGTGGGCTGCCTGAAGGGACCGACGCGGCCAATTGTGAGCCAGATGGAGCGGGCACGTGTGCTGGCGGCATTGGCGGCGGTGGATGCGGTGGTGATCTTCGACGAGTTGACGCCGCTGGAGGTGATTCTGGCGGTGCAGCCCGACGTGCTGGTGAAGGGCGGCGACTACAAGGCCGACGAGGTGGTGGGCGCGGCGGAGGTTCGGTCGTGGGGCGGCGAGGTGAAGATTGTGCCGCTGGTCGAGGGCTTCTCGACGACGCGGCTGATTGAGAAGGGCGCGGGGCACTGATTCTCTGGGGATTGACTGCGCGCCGCGGTGTGTGAAGGCACCGCTCAGGGACTGAAGCTCCTTTATCTTCTGCCGCTGTGATTGGCACGACTGAAGTTGTGTCCTGTGGCAGAGTTTCGTCGTGGCTGGGATGTGGGCTTGCTTTCCTGGGTGCGAACACGCGCCCCCCGGCGCGCCCACGGTCGTGCTGGGAGGTCTTCCTGGGCACCCGTGCCACCCGCCCGGGAAATGGAGCTAAGTCCTTACACAATTGTTAAAAGGGGTAGGGGGGTGGGGGTATCACTTTCCCTCGCCCTTCCGGTTGGTTCTGGATGTTGCCCTGGACTCTATTGTGCGCCGGACGAGAGGTATTTTTTGCAAGGAAGACAGAGAGTAGTTACAGAGATCAGTGGTCAGAGATCAGTGGTCAGTTGGTCGTGGCGGGGTTGGGGGCTTGCTTTCCCGGGTGCGCATAGGCGAGGCACCCATTTTTGTGCTTAGGGATGATGTGTCAACAGCAGGTTCTTCACTTCGCCTGCCCCATGAACGATGGAACTGTTCACGGGGCCCCTGAAGCGCTCCGTTCAGAATGACACGGCTGTGGGTTGGGGAGAGCTGTGGCAAGGGATGTTGCGCTTGTTGCGGCAGGGGGTGCGGACGTGCTTCCCCACCCTTTTGCGCACACGACGCGCGAAAGAATGGGGCACCCGAGAAGTGGGGCGGGAAGTATCTCGCAGGGGCTGAAGCCCCCGCGTTTTAGGTGGGTTCTTGTGGCACGACTGAAGTCGTGCCCTGACACAAAGCTTGGTTGTGGCGGGGTGGGGCCGGTGCTCATTCCGCAGGCATTGAAGTCGTGCCCGGACGGAGGAGGAGCGCCGCCCGGATACAATACGGGGATGGAGTTTTACCGCCACGGATTGCAGGTACCCGCGGCCCACACTTCCCCGGTGGGCGGTCGCGCATGAAGAAATTTCTCCGCCTTCTGCGCTACGGACTGCCGTACACGGTGCAGTGGGTGCCGGGTGTGCTGCTGCTGGCGATGGTGGGCGTGCTGGACACGTTCCGCGTGCTGCTGCTGCAGCCAATCTTCGACCAGGTGCTGCGGCCGGATGCGCCGGAGGGGCCAATCATTCTGGGCATGCGGCAGAATGCGTGGCATTTTGACCTGCGCATTCTGATTCCGCCGTTCCTGCATATTCACAACGCGTGGCACGTGGTGGCGCTGGCACTGGTGACGGCGACGCTGGGCAAGGGCGTCTGCGACTACCTGGGCACGTACCTGGTGAACTACGCGGGGTTCGGCACCATCACCGACCTGCGCAACCATCTCTACGAGACGACGCTGCGGCGCTCGTCGAGCTTCTTCCATCGCCACGCGACGGGCACGATTCTTTCCACACTGATCAACGATGTGGACCGCGTGCAGAACGCGATGAGCTCGGTGATTGGCGAGTTTCTACAGCAGTTCTTCACGTTCCTCGTCGGTATTTTCTTTGTCATCCGGCTGGGCGGCTACCTGAGCTGGGCGCTGGTGCTGTTCATCCCCGTTGTTGTTACGTCAGCGCGCAAGATTGGCCGCGAGGTGCGGACGCGGACGCGCTCGGGGCAGGACAAGCTGGCGGAGATCCAGAACATTCTGCATGAGACGGTGACGGGCAACCGCATCGTGAAGGCGTTCAACAACGAGATTGGCGAGGTGATGCGCTTTCAGCGCGCGGCCAAGCGGCTGTTCCGCGCCAACCTGCGCAGCGTGCGTATCCAGTCGATCAGCTCACCGCTGATGGATACGATCGGGGCAGTTGCGATCGCCTTGTTTCTGCTGATCGGACGCAATGAGATCATGCACGGGCACATGACGATGGGCCTGTTCGGCGCGTTCATCATCCTGCTGTTCAAGCTCTACGATCCGGTGCGCAAGTTTGCGTATTTCTACAACGCGTTTCAGCAGGCGATGGGCGCTTCGGCATCGATCTTCAGCTTCTTTGACGCGAAGGACGACGTGAAGGAACGGCCGCACGCGATCACATTCAAGAAGTTTTCGCGGTCGATCCAATTTGAGGACGTGGGCTTCCAGTACCCGACCGATGAGGGCGAGACACAGATTCTGTTCGACGTGGACCTGGAAGTGCGCGCAGGTGAGGTGCTGGCGCTGGTGGGGCCGAGCGGCGCGGGCAAGTCAACGCTGGTGAACCTGATTCCGCGGTTCTTTGACGTGACGGCGGGGCGGATTCTGCTGGACGGCAAGGACGTGCGCGAGATGACGTTGGGCTCGCTGCGGCGGCAGATTGCGCAGGTCTCGCAGGAGACGATCCTGTTTAACGACACGGTGCGCAACAACATTGCCTACGGCCAGCCGGACGTGAAGCATGCGCTGGTGGAGCAGGCGGCGCGCAATGCGCTTGCGCACGATTTTATTTTGAAGATGCCGCAGGGCTACGACACGGTGGTTGGCGAGAAAGGTTTTCGCCTGTCTGGCGGCGAGCGGCAGCGGATTGCGATTGCGCGGGCGATCTTGAAGAATGCGCCGATTCTGATTCTGGATGAGGCGACCTCAGCGCTGGACGCCGAGAGCGAGTCGCTGGTGCAGGAAGCGCTCGCCAACCTGATGAAGGACCGCACGGTGGTGGTGATTGCGCACCGGCTGGGGACAATTCGCAGGGCCAACCGGATTGCGGTGCTTGAAGACGGACGCATCACGGCGATTGCTCCGCACGAGGAGCTGTTGACGATTTCGCCTACGTATCAGAGGCTGTATCAACTGCAGTTCATGGACACGCCCGACATGCCGTTGCCGGGCACCGCGCCGCAGAATGCGGACGGACAAACGACGTTGGAACTCTCCAGCTAGACAGGGGAACAGGTACGATGCCCATCTACTCGATGACCGGGTTTGCACGCACGCAGGTACGCGTTCACGATCAACTGGTCTACACGCTCAGCTTGAAGAGCGTAAACCATCGCTTTCTCGACATTCAGTTGCGGCTGCCCTCAGGGCTGGACGCGCTGGAGATGGAGCTGCGGCGCGCGCTCAAGGACAACCTGGTGCGCGGCCACGTGGAAGTGGCACTGAGCGTGGAGCGCACTGCGCAGCAGAAGGCGGGCTACAATCGCGAGCTGGTGGCGGGCTACCTTGATGCGTTTCAAGCGGCGCGTGTGGAGTTTGGCCTTGGCGGCGATCCGGACCTGAACAACATTCTGCGCATGCCGGGCGCGCTGCAGAGCGAGAACCGTTCGGCAGATGAGGATGCGGATGCGCTGACGGCGAGCGTGACGGAGCAGATTGGGCCGCTGCTGGAGCAACTGAAGACAATGCGCGCGCGCGAAGGCGAGGCGCTGGCAGCGATTCTGCTGGCCTCACTGGACCGGCTGGCGGAAGCGACCGAGGGCGTGGCGGGGCTGCGGCCGGAGGTGGAGCAGCGCTATGAAGAGCGGCTGGCGCAGCGGCTGACAGCGGCGGTGGGGACGGAGTTCAATCGCCAGCGGCTGCTGGAAGAAGTGGCCGTGCTGGTGGACCGCAGCGACATTGCAGAGGAGCTGGCGCGGATGACGACGCACATTGCGCACTTCCGCGAGCTGGTGACCGGCGGCGGCGAGGCGGGCAAGAAGCTGGACTTTCTGCTGCAGGAGATGAACCGCGAGGCGAACACGCTGCTGTCAAAGACGGGCGGAGTGGGCGGCAAGGGAACGCGCATCACGGAGCTGGGGCTCGCGATGAAGGCCGAGATCGAGAAGGCCCGCGAGCAGGTCCAGAACGTGGAATAGCGGATGCGCATGGATCGCACCAGGTTTGACGAAAGGAACTACTGGAGAGTGGCGGGAATTCTGTTCATCATTTCGGCGCCGTCGGGCTCGGGCAAGAGCACGCTGGTTGGAGAGTTACGCAAGCAGGTAACGGGGATTGAGTTCTCAATCTCGTGGACGACGCGGCATCCGCGCGGCTCAGAGGAGAACGGACGCGAGTACCACTTCACGACCCACGAAGAGTTCGAGCGGATGCGTGACGACAACGGATTCCTGGAGTATGCCGAGGTGTTTGGCAACTACTACGGGACGGCGCGGAAATCTCTGGACGACGCGCGGCGGCAGGGACACGACCTGCTGCTCGACATTGACGTGCAGGGAGCGGCGCAGGTACGCAAGTCGATGCCGGAGGCGCTGAGCATTTTTGTGTTGCCGCCGACGCCGAAGGTGCTGCGCACGCGGCTGCGCAACCGGAGCCGTGCCGAGGGCGTGGTGAACGAGGCGGAGCTGTACCGGCGGCTCAGCGAAGCCAGCAAGGAAATTGAGAATTACCGGCAATACGACTATATTTTGGTCAACGACATCCTGGACAGGGCCGTGGCCCAAATGGAAGCCATTGTGCTGGCCGAGCGGTACTACCGCAACGGCGAGCCAATCACGGTTCGTTCAAGCAGGGTGTTGGAGGTGGCCGCAGCCTGCAGGCTGGAGAACTCGCGGGAGCGGCTCAAACCCGTGCTGGAGGCCTTTGGAATTGAGGGCAACTCCGGACAGCAGCAACTTCCCTTTGGAGACGACTCCGATGACGATTGAGACCGAATTCGATTCAAACTATCGCAAGGTCCTGGTGGCAGCCCGCCGCGCACGTCAGTTGCAGGGCGGTTCTCACGCGCTGGTGAACAGCCACTCCACCAAGGCCTGCCGCATTGCACAGGACGAGATTGAAGCTGGCAAGATTTCGTATGTAAAGAAGGAAGTTCCGGTGGTGAAGCCGCTGGTGGAAGATCGCGGCACCCCGATTCTTTCGTAGTTTTCTTTGAGGTTTGCTTTCCCCGTGGATCGTGCGCCGCTCAGGGCCGCGCGATCCACTGTCTTTCCCACTACAATTGAATGTATGCGAGTGACGGTCGGAGTCTCGGGCGGCATTGCCGCGTACAAGGCGGCGGAGCTGGTGCGTGCGTTGCAGCGCCGGGCGCTGGAAGTGCACGTGGTGATGACCGAGGGCGCAACGCGGTTTGTGCAGCCGCTGACGTTTGCCGCGCTGAGCGGGCACAAGGTGATCACCAGCCTCTGGGACGACGCGGGCACGGCTGAGGGCGCGTATGACTCGTCGATTGAGCACATTGGCGAGGCGCAGTGGGCCGACGCGCTGGTGGTGGCTCCGGCAACGGCGAACGTTCTGGCGAAGTTTGCGCACGGAATTGCCGACGACTTTCTGACCACGATGTACCTGGCGACGCAGGCTCCGGTGATGGTGGCTCCGGCGATGAACGTGAACATGTGGGAGCATCCGGCAACGCGGGCGAACCTGGATCTGCTGCGGCAACGCGGCGTGCGCGTGATTGAGCCGGGCACGGGGCCGCTGGCTTGCGGCGTGGTGGGCGCGGGGCGCATGGCGGAGCCAGAAGAAATTGCCGACGCGGTGCTGAGCGCGCTGGGGAACCGGCATGATCTGGCTGGCGAAGTGGTGCTGGTGACGGCGGGCGGCACGCGTGAGGCTCTGGACCCGGTGCGGTTCCTTGGCAATCGCTCGAGCGGCAAGATGGGCTACGCGCTGGCTGAGGCCGCGCACAGTCGCGGGGCGCGCGTGATTCTGGTGAGCGGGCCTTCCGCGGTGCATCCACCGGCGCATTGTGAGCTGATCAAGGTGACGACGGCTGACCAGATGCGCGATGCCGTGCTGGAGCGCATGGCAGAGGCGACGCTGGTGATCAAGGCGGCGGCGGTGGCCGACTACCGGCCGGTGCATGTGGCTGACCAGAAGATGAAGCGCACTGGTCCGCTGACGCTGGAGCTGGCACCGACTGAGGACATTCTGGCCGAGGTGGTGCGGCGGCGGAAGCCGGGGCAACTGATTATCGGTTTTGCGGCAGAGACGCAGAACCGGATGGAGAACGGTCGCGCGAAGCTGCTGAAGAAGGGCGCCGACGCGATTGTGATCAACGATGTGCTGGGCGAGGGCGTGGGCTTTGACGCGGACAACAACGCGGCGACGTTCCTGACCAGCTCGACTGCGATTGAGCTGGAGGAGATGCCGAAGCGCAAGCTGGCCGATCGCATTCTGGACGAGATTCTGACGCTGCGGCGGCCGCGCACGCTGGTGGTGGAAACCGACGACGCGCCGGCAGGGCGAACATTGCAGCAGCAGGTTCGCGCGCAGTCTGACGTGGTGGTGCCCTCGCGGCGGCCGCTGATCGTGGAGTGACGCGACGGTGGCGAACACATTCGATTCCGCAACACAACAGGAGCTGGCCGCGCGGCTGCGCTTCTATCGCGACCTGGGGCTGACGGACTTCTACCGCAGGCCGGTGGACCCCGAGCTGCTGGAGAAGCTGAAGGCTGCCGCTGCGGCAGTGCCCGCGGTCGCCGAGCCTGAGCCGAAACCTGCCGAGCGCGCGCCGGTCGAGACTCCGCTGCGCGTGCACGAGGCGCCTGCGCACACACTGACACACGAGGAGACAGCCATTCCGCCCCGCAAGACCTTTCCCGCGCCGCCCGAGGTGGGCGGCATTGTTCCGCCCGCCGAGCGCGAAGCGGCGCTCAGAGTGATTCAGGAAGACATTGGCGAGTGCACACGCTGCGAGCTGCACAAGGGCCGGAACAAGATCGTGTTTGCGGACGGAAGTCCGACGGCTCGGCTGATGTTTGTGGGCGAGGGGCCGGGCGCGGACGAGGACGCGCAGGGGCTGCCGTTTGTGGGCCGTGCCGGTCAGTTGCTGAACAACATGATTGGCGCGATGGGGCTGAAGCGCGAAGAGGTGTACATTGCCAACGTGGTGAAGTGCCGTCCGCCGGGCAACCGCACGCCGGAGCCGGAGGAGGCGCACACCTGCTCGCCGTTCCTGTTCCGGCAGATTGACGTGGTGCGGCCGGAGGTGCTGGTGGCGCTGGGCGCAACGGCTGCGACGTATCTGCTGGGGCAGCGGCAGCCGCTGGCCGGGCTGCGCGGGCGCGTGCACTCTGTGCGCGGGTGCAGGCTGATTGTGACCTACCACCCGGCGTACCTGCTGCGCGATCCGCGACAGAAGAAGGAAGCCTGGGCGGACCTGCAGATCGCGATGAAGGAACTGGGAATGAAGCCGCCCTCGAAGGGATGAGTGGATATCCTCTGAGGTCCAGCCTCAAAAACATCCTTTGAAGTCGCGCTCCGACACAGAACTTTGTCGTGGCGGGTTTGCGGGCTTGCTTCCCCACCCTTCGCGCAAAGAACGCGCGAAGAATGGGGCACCCGGCGCTTGAACCTTGAATCCGTTCACCCGAAGATGGTGCTTGTGACGCTATGCGGCTGCGATTATGCGCGGCGGGCGAGCAGCTTGAGGAAGTCGCGTTTGTCCATGCGGTACTTGAAGGCCTTGCGGCCGTCGAGGAAGACGACCGGGACTTCGTCGTTGTACTTCGCGCGAAGCTCGGGGTCGGTGTCGATGTCGACCACACGCCAGGTGAATTCGGCTTCGGCCTGTGCTTCGGTGAGCGTGTCTTTCACAACGTCGCAGAGGCAGCAGCCCTGACGTGAGTAGACGATGACCTCGTGCATGGGTCGATTGTAAATGCGTGTGTGAGAAGCGGCGGGCGGTGGTCCGGGTTCGACAAGGACGCGGGCAGTGGCCCATAGTGTTTGCATGGCCAAGAAAGTACAACGCATCGGAATTCTGACAGCCGGGGGTGACAGCCCGGGCCTCAACGCGGCGATCCGCGGCGTGGGCAAGGCGGCGCTGGGCTACTACGGCATGGAAGTGGTGGGCTTTCGCGACGGCTTCCGTGGGCTGGTGGAGAACCACCGGATGACGCTGGACAGCAAGGGGCTGTCGGGAATTCTGACGCTGGGCGGAACGATTCTGGGCACGAGCCGCGATAAGCCGCACCGCATGGTGATCAACGGCAAGACGCAGGACATGACCGGCGTGATCCGCGACAACCTGAAGAAGTGGGGCATTGACTGCGTGGTGTGCCTGGGCGGCGGCGGAACGCAGAAGAACGCGCTGCGGCTGCACAAGGCAGGCGTGAATGTGATCACGCTGCCGAAGACGATTGACAACGACGTGGCAATGACAGACGCCACGTTCGGTTACGCGACGGCGCTGGACATTGCCACTGAGGCGGTGGACCGGCTGCACAGCACGGCGCACAGTCATCACCGCATTATTGTGACGGAGATCATGGGGCACCGGGCGGGCTGGCTGACGCTGGGCGCGGGTCTGGCCGGCGGCGCTGACGTGGTGCTGATCCCGGAGATTCCGTACGACGTAAAAAAGATTGCTTCGGCAATTACGCAGCGGAGCAAACATGGCAGCAACTTCAGCATTGTGGCCGTGGCTGAAGGCGCGATGAGCGAGGATGACGCGCGCATCTTTGAGGCGGCGGAGCAAAAGCTGGATCGGGCGAAGTCGCTGAATGGCAAGCTGGAGGCCAAGCGCGCGATTGCTGCGCTGGAGGTCCGGCACCAGGGCAACACGCTGCGGCTGGCGGAGCAACTGGAGCATATGACGCATCTGGAGTCGCGCGTAACGATTCTGGGGCATGTGCAGCGGGGCGGCACGCCGTGCGCGGCGGACCGCATGCTGGCCACGCGGCTGGGCACGGCCTGTGCGGACCTGATTCACGCCGGGAAGTTTGGCGTGATGGTGGCCGCGCGGGGCGAAGGCACAGAGCCGGTTCCGCTGGACCAGGTGGCGGGCAAGCGGAAGTCTGTGCCGCGCGATCATTGCTGGATTGAGTCAGCGCGTCGCGTGGGGACTTGCCTGGGCGACTGACGAACGAAACTACAACAGGGCAGAGGTTGCTGTGCGGGGCGCGTGGGCATAAGCCGGCGCGCCCCGCGCAGTTGTGCGTCTGCTTTCCGCCAGAGGCGGTACGGCGGGCGGCTTGAGATGCGGGATAGGAGAAGGCCCGGTTGTTCAGGTTTGCGAGGGTTGTGCCGATAAGGGTCACCGAGGGACTGAATCCTGTTCCATGGAAAAGACAATCGAATGAAGCCATCCTCGTATGTGACCAATGTTGAGACTGTGTTGCCGGAAGGCGTGTACATCTTTTCGCAAACGGACCTGAAGGGAAAGATCACTGAGGCGAATGCTGCGTTTGCCGAGATCAGCGGGTACTCGGTGGAAGAACTGGTGGGCCAGCCGCACAACATGGTGCGGCACCCGGACATGCCCAAGGCGGCATTTGCGGACATGTGGCGGTCGTTGAAAGCGAACCGGCCGTGGCAGGGCGTAGTGAAGAACCGGCAGAAGAACGGCGGGTTCTACTGGGTGGTGGCGAATGTTTCGCCGGTGCGCGAGGACGGGCGCGTGATCGGGTACCAGTCGATCCGGCTGCGGCCCACGCGCGAGCAGATTCAGGCGTCAGAAGAGGCGTACCGGCGGATTCGCGAGGGCGACACCGGGTTGCGCGTGGTGGAAGGGCGCGCGGAGAAGGTGCGGCCGGCGTGGGTGGACTGGCTGGATTCGCCGTCAACGCAGTTTGCCTGGGGAAGCTACCTGGCTCTGGCAGCCGCGGCGGCTGGTGTTGTGCTGGCGCTCTCCGGGCCAGGGAAGGGCTGGCTGCGCGCGGCGGCACTGCTGCTGTTTGTGTTGAGCGGGATGGTAGCGCTGACAGTGCGGCTGTTTACGCTGCGGCGGCTTGAGGCGGACCTGCTCGGAATTGAAGACTACATTGACACGGTGCTTTCAACGGGCGACCTGCGAACGCCGTGCACGCTGAACCAGAGCGGGCGGTCGGCCACGGTGGCGCGGAAGCTGGCTCTGCTGGTGAGCTGGGTGCGGTCTGCGGTGCAGGGCATCAATGATGCCGTGGGCCGCGTGGAGACGGCAACGCGGGAGGTGGTGGGCGGCATCCGCGAGATTGACGAGGCGGCGCAGTCGCAGAATACGGCCACGGCATCCGTGGCGGCAGCGGCGACGGAGCTGGGCATCACGATCCAGGAGATGTCGCAGAGCCTGAAGACGACCGAGCACGCGGTGTCCAACTCGGGAACGCGGGCCAGTGACGGCGCGGGGCTTTCCGCACGCGCAAGCGCGAAGATTCAGGAGCTGGCGACGGCGATGGCGCAGGCCTCGGCTGAAGTGGAGGAGCTGGGAACGAGTTCCACGGAGGTGGGCAAGATTGCGGGAACGATCCGCGAGATTGCCGACCAGACGAACCTGCTGGCCCTGAACGCGTCCATTGAAGCGGCGCGCGCCGGAGAGGCGGGGCGCGGGTTTGCGGTGGTGGCTGGAGAGGTGCGGAGGCTGGCGGACCGGACCATGCACGCCACGGGCAACATTGACGCGCTGATTGCGAAGATCTCTGGCGACAGCGACCGGGCGATTGCGGGCATGAAAACGGGCGTGGGTGAGGTGGAAGGCAGCGTGGCGCTGGTGCGGGAGTCGCAGGAGGTGCTGCACCGGATCAATGGCATGATGGGCGACGCGGTGCGGATGGTTTCGGAGATCGCGATTTCATCTTCGCAGCAGACAGAGGCGATGAACGAGATCGGATCGAACATCAACCATGTGGCCGCGATGACCGAGCAGAACGTCCAGGTGGTGCATCGGACAACGGGTTTGATGAACGAACTGGAGCCGATGGTGGCGCGCGTGCAGAAGGCAGTGGCGCAGTATCGCTCGTAGGCGCGAGAAAACGAGAGAGCCCCGGGATTGCTCCCGGGGCTCTCTTTTCAGCTTGAAGAAACCACTCTAGCTGATTTCAAGCACGTCTGGGCCTGAGGCGGCAGCGGCCTTGTCGGCTTCTGCAATGAGCCTTTCAGCAGTGGCGAAGAACGACGCTGCCTGCGGGCTCTTTTCTCCGGCGAGCGTGACGGGCAGACCGCGGTCGCCGCCCTCGCGGATGGCCGGGATCAGATCAATGGAGCCGAGGAAGGGCACGTTGAATTGCTTCGCGGTGCGCTCGGCGCCACCCTTGGAGAAGATGTCGATCTCCTGGTGGCAGTGCGGGCAGGTGAAGGCGCTCATGTTCTCGACGATGCCGAGGACGGGAACGTTGACCTGGCCGAACATCTCGAGCGCCTTGCGGGCGTCTTCAAGCGCGACGTCAGACGGCGTGGAAACGACCACGGCGCCGGTGAGAGGCACGGTCTGGACCAGCGAGATGACTACGTCGCCGGTGCCCGGAGGCAGATCGACGATGAGGTAATCGAGTTCGCCCCAGGCCACCTGCTGCAGAAACTGGCGGATGATCTGGTGGAGCATGGGGCCGCGCATGACCAGCGGCTTGTCGCCGGGCGAGATGTAGCCGATGGAGATGGTCTTCAGCCCGTGGCGCTCAATGGGCTGGATCATGTTGTCCGCGCCCATGCCTGGCTGCTGGTTGGCCCCCATCATGGTGGGGATGTTGGGACCGTAGATATCGGCGTCGATAAGGCCGACCTTCAGGCCGAGCTTGGACAGGGCGATGGCGAGGTTGACGGCGACGGTGGTTTTGCCGACACCGCCCTTGCCGGAGCCGACGGCGACGATGCGGGAGACGCCAGGCAGTGCGACTGGTGCGGGCATGGCGTGGGAGTGAGCCATTTGGTGATTCTCCTTGTGAATCGAAACAGTTGCGGCTACGAGAGCGAGGCCTGCTGGCGCTCGGCCTTGCGGCGGGCGTGCTCGGCTTCGCGGTGCTCGCGGCGGCGCATGGCGTCGTTGTAGCGGCGGATTTCGTCGGGGGTTTCCGGAGCCAGCGGTGGAACGCGCTGCGGAATGCCCTGCGCATTGATGGCGACGAAGACCAGGTAGGCGCTGGCGACGTGGAGCAGTTCGCCGGTCTGGGGGTGCTCCACCCAGACCTTGACGCCGACTTCAAGGGAAGACTTGAAGGCGCGGTTGACGCTGGACTTGAGGTTGAGCAGATCGCCCACGTGGACCGGCTGGATGAAGTCAATGTGGTCCATGGAAGCCGTGACGATGTGCGTGCGCGCGTGGCGATAAGCGGCCATGGCGCCGGTCAGGTCAATGAAGTGCATGAGGCGGCCGCCGAGGAGATTGCCCAGGGTGTTGGTGTCATTGGGCAGGATGATCTCGGTCATCTCAGACTGCGTGCTGGCGACCGTCTTGGCGGCGAGCTGCGTGGTTTCAGGGGAACTCATCAGGTGCTTGCTCCGTAAACGTGAAGGCCCGACGGCTGCGGGCGGCCTTCGTTACAATGGGAAGGGCGAACGCGCCGGGGCACTTCCAGTTTCCGGCACGCGCCGCACAATAGGCAAATCTTCAAAGATAGATCGGATCATCTTTTATGAGCAGCACAGACAAGATTGCAGGCCTGCGCGAGATTCTGGCGCTGGACGCGAAGAACAGCTTTGCGCGCTACGGCGTGGCGATGGAACTGGCCAAACAGGGCGACGTGGACGGCGCGCTGGCCGAGTTTACGACGCTGCTCAAGAACGACTCCGACTACACGGCGGGGTACTTCATGTCTGCCCAGACGCTGGCCAGCGCGGGACGGCGTGACGAAGCGATTGCGCGGTTGAAGGACGGCATCAGCTGTGCCGCGCGGACCGGAAACCGGCACGCGCTGAGCGAGATGCAGGCCATGCTGGACGAACTGGACCGGTAAGGCGGTGAGTAGGGCCGCGCTTCGCGCGGTTTAGCGAGTTGGCTTGCGCTGCGCGCAAATAGCACGTCAGAGAGTCAATGGAAGGCCCGGTGTTAGCCGGGCTTTTTTGCGTCCGGGCCCGGAGAGCAGTTTGACGGAGAGCCGGAGCTATCGTACTGTCGATTGCACGGAGAACACGATGAAGCTGGCTGTTGTGCTGTGCATAGGCTTGATTGCTGCAGCAGGGCAACCGCTGCGGGCGCAGGCCTGCGGCGCGGAGAAGCAGGACTTCGATGTCACGCTGGACAGAACACAGCATACGCTTCCGGCGGCTGAACCGGGCAAATCGCTGCTGGTTTTCGTGCAGGACACGGGTGTTCCCACGCTGAGAGCCCCCGCTTTGCTGGCTCGCGTAGCGGTGGACGGAAGCTGGACGGGCGCGCTTAAAAATGAGTCTTGGTTTGCGGTCTCCGTTGAGCCGGGGATGAAGCATCTCTGTGTGCTCAACCAGCCGCGGGTTTCCAAAGGTGTTACCGAACTTCTGCCGTTGAAAGCGGAGCCGGGACACACGTATTACATCCGCATTCGCAACTGGACTTGGGTCGGGAACTACATGGAAGTAGCTGAAACCAATGAAGGTCAAGGGACGTACATGGTCTCAGTCAGCCCTCTGGCCCAGTCCAAGGCAAAGAAGTAAGCTCCCGGAGGCGGTCTGAAGCGGAGCAGTTGCAGCAGGTTGGGCAAACTGCCCCCGTGCGCCGGGATTTGTTCGACGGAAATTGAACCAAAGTCAAATTTCGCAACGTCTATACTATTGATATGCCGAAGTATTCGATCGTCGTTCCCTTTCACAACGAAGAGGAGAACGTCACAGTTTTGTATGCTCGCCTGAAACAGGTGATGGAGCAGGTGGGCGCCACGTTTGAGCTGGTCCTGGTGGACGATGGCTCGAGCGACCGCACGTATAAGCTGCTGGAAGAGATTGCCGCGGTGGACAGCCGCGTGCTGGTGGTGAAGCTGCGCCGCAACTTTGGGCAGACGCCCGCGCTGGCCGCCGGGTTTGATCATGCCTCGGGCGAGTTCATCATTGCCATGGACGGCGACCTGCAGCACGACCCGAACGAGATTCCGCACTTCATTGAGAAGCTCGAAGAGGGCTACGACGTGGTGTCGGGCTGGCGCAAGGAGCGCATTGACAACTTCATCCTGCGGCGTTTCCCGTCGCGGTGCGCCAACTGGCTGATGGCGAAGCTGTCAGGCGTGGACATCCACGACTTTGGCACGACGTTCAAGGCCTACCGGCGCGAGGTGATCACCAACATTCCGCTCTACGGCGAGATGCACCGGTTTATTCCGGCGCTGGCGAGCTGGTATGGCGCGTCGATCTGCGAGATTCCGATCAAGAACGTGAACCGCGAAAAGGGCAAGAGCCACTACGGCATCGGGCGCACCTTCCGCGTGTTCTTTGACCTGCTGACCATCCGGTTCCTGATCAAGTACATGAGCAGGCCGCTGCACTTCTTCGGGCTGTTCGGCTCGCTGGGCATCCTGCTCGGCAGCCTGATTTCTGCCGCGCTGCTGGTGGTAAAGATCTTTGACTGGAGCCAGCCGGTGATGGACCAGCATGGGCCGCTGTTCGTGATTGCGGGCGTGCTGATTGTGGCGGGAATCCAGTTGCTGGCGATTGGGTTGCTGGGTGAGTTGCAGGTGCGGCATTACTACACGGCCTCGCAGCAGCATGTTCCGTACACCATTGACCGCATGGTGCGGCTGCGGACGCCGGAAGAGCCGTCGATGCTGAACGACCGCGACTAACGACAGAGATCAGAGATCAGAGATCAGAGATCAGAGATCAGAGATCAGAGATCAGGTGGGATGCGAAGGCTCCACGCGAGGTTTTCCTCGCGTGGAGCTTCTGCTTTTTGCGGGCGAATTGAGCTGTGAGGGGTTGCGGCGGGGCGGGCGAAGGGTTCATGCTGGCGAGTGATGAAAGCGATCCAGATGCATGAGACAGGCGGGCCGGAGGTGTTGCAGCCGGTCGAGTTGCCCATCCCGGAGCCGGGACCCGGGCAGGTGTTGATCCGCGTGGAAGCCGTCGGGGTCAACTTCATTGAGATTTACTTCCGCAAGGGTGTGTACAAGTCGACGCTGCCGCTGACGCCGGGCGCAGAGGCAGCGGGCACGGTGGAGAAGCTGGGGCCGGGCGTGACGGGCTTCAAGGCGGGCGACCTGGTGGCGTCAGTCAGCGTGCAGGGCAGCTATGCCGAGTACGCGCTGGTGCCGGCGGCGCAGCTGGTGAAGGTGCCTTCGCGGCTCTCACCGGAGAAGGCTGCGGCGGCGATGCTGCAGGGCATGACGGCGCACTATCTCGCCTACTCAACTTGGGAACTGAAGGCCGGGCAGACGGCGCTGGTGCATGCGGGCGCGGGCGGCGTGGGGCTGCTGTTGACGCAGATTGCCTCGCGGCTGGGCGCGAAGGTGATCACGACCGTTTCGACGAAGGAAAAGGCGGAACTCTCACGCGAGGCTGGCGCTGCCGAGGTGATTCTCTACACCGAGCAGGATTTTGAGGGCGAGGTGAAGCGCATTACGGGCGGCAAGGGCGTGGACGTGGTGTATGACTCGGTGGGCAAGACCACGTTTGACAAGAGCCTGAACTGCCTGCGGCCGCGCGGGCTGCTGGCGCTGTTTGGAGCGTCCAGCGGGCCGGTGCCGCCCTTCGATCTGATCCAGTTGAGCGGTAAGGGATCGCTGTTTGTGACGCGGCCGACGCTGTGGCACTACATCTCAACGCGCGCGGAGCTGGAGTGGCGCTCCGGCAAGATTCTGGACTGGGTGGCGACCGGCGAGCTGAAGCTGCGCATGGAGCATATGTATCCGCTGGATCAGGCTGCGCAGGCGCAGATCGATATTGAAGGACGCAAGACGACCGGCAAGGTGCTGCTGGAGCCGTAAGACAGAGATCAGCTTTCAGGAATCAGTGGTCAGTTGGTCCGTGCGGCGGTGTGCGGCATGGGCTGGCGGCTGTGTCGTGTGAAACAAGGGAAAGGGAGAGATGGAGAAGATACGAGTCGCGCCGAAGGAGCGGGTGTTTGTGCTGACGGGCGCGGGAATCAGCGCAGAGAGCGGGTTGCCGACGTTTCGCGCGGAGGACGGATTGTGGGCCGGGCATCGGGTGGAGGAGATCTGCACGCCGGAGGCGTGGCGGCACGATCCGTGGAAGGTCTGGAAGTTCTACTCTGACCGGCGGGCGCAGGGCGCAAAGGCCGCACCGAATTCGGCGCACAAGGCGCTGGCTGAGCTTGAGGCGCAGATCGGCGACCGGTTTTTTCTGTGCACGCAGAACGTGGACGACCTGCATGAGCGGGCTGGCTCCGCGCGGCTGATACACATGCACGGCGAACTGGCGAAGGCGCGTTGCGAGCGCGAGTGCGGACGGCCACCGGTGGAGGATCACGCGATCTACGCGAGCCTGGACCAGGTGGGGCGCTGCGCGTGCGGCGGACGGCTGAGGCCGCACATTGTGTTCTTTGGCGAGGTACCGCTGGAGATGACGCGGCTGGAGCGTGAGATTGCGCGGGCCACGCTGATGGTGGTGATTGGAACCTCGGGGTCGGTGTATCCGGCGGCGGGGTTTGTGAACTGGGCGCGGCAGGCGGGCGCGCGGACGGCGTACATTGGGCCGGAACGGCCGCTGAATGCGGATGCCTTTACGCAGATTGTGCTGGGCAAGGCCGGCGAGGTGATGCCGGGACTGTTTGAGACTGTGGTCAGTGGTCAGTGATCACTGGTCAGTTGAGAGCAAGTCAGCAAATGAGCGAAAGGCCCGGCGTGTGCCGGGCCTTTTTTGCGCGCGCTGTACGGTTCGGGGATGCGTGGCGAGGTCGTGGGCTTGCTTTCCCACCCTAGCGACAAGAACAAAGACGTCGCGAGGGTGGGGCACCCGCACTCGTGGTGCGTCGACTCAGGCTTTGGCGGATTTGGCGTGGGCGTACTGGCTGCTGACGTAGTCCCAGTTGACCACCTTGAAGAAGGCTGCGACGTAGTCGGCGCGTTTGTTCTGGTACTTCAGATAGTAGGCATGCTCCCAGACGTCGACGGTGAGGATGGGAGTGCGGCCTGCGGAGAGTGGGCTGTCCTGGTTACCGCTGGTCTCAAGCTTGAGCTTGCCGTCGTCGAGCGTGAGCCATGCCCAGCCGGAGCCGAAGACGCCGATAGCGGCCTTGGTGAACTTGTCCTGAAGGGCGGAGAAGCTGCCGAAGGAGGCGTCGATGTCCTTGGCTAGCTCGGCGGTGGGAGCGGAGCCGCCACGCGCGGAAAGCGTGGGCCACCAGAAGGAGTGATTGGCGTGGCCGCCGCCCTGGTTGCGCACGGCGGTGCGGACGGCCTCAGGAACGGCGTTGAGGTCGGCGAGCAGGGCTTCAACGGTCTTATTGCCGAGCTCGGGGTGGGTCTCGATGGCTGCGTTGAGGTTCTTGACGTAGGCCGCGTGGTGCTTGTCGTGGTGCAGGTGCATGGTTTCAGCGTCGAAGTAGGGCTCGAGCGCGTCGTAGGCATACGGGAGCGGGGGCAGCGTGAAGGGGGCGGCAGGTGCGGCCGGTGCGGCTGCGGGAGCCTGCGCGAAGGCGGCGTGCGTGGCGGCAAGCGTGGCCGTGGCACCGAGGGCCTTGAGGACGGAACGACGTTCGATCATGGGGCTGATCTCCGTGGGGATACGGGTTAGGGAAATGGCGGCTTGCGATACGGTCCTGATGATACTGCAGATGCGTGAGTGCGGCGCACCGATTCGCGATGCAGGGTGGAAGACGCGGTGAGGCTGGGTTGGTCAGGTATCATCGATGCAATCCCATCCGATGGGTCCAGACAAGGAAGCGATGAGCACACAGGAGAGAGTGGTGTCGGCGGGGCAGGAGACTGCGGGGGGCGGCAGGCAGCCGCTGAAGATTGCACTGTTCGGGTTCGGCACGGTGGGCAGCTCGGCGGCGCGCATCCTGGTGGAGTCGCGGCCAGACGGGCTGGAGTTGACGCACATCTTCAATCGCAACGTCCAGCGCAAGCGGGTGGACTGGGTTCCGCAGAGCGTGATGTGGACTGAGGACGCCGAGGCGGTGCTGGCGTCGGACGTGGACGTGATTGTGGAGCTGGCCGGCGGGCTGGAGCCTGCGGGCGAGTGGGTTCGCCGGGCGCTGGATGCAGGCAAAAGCGTGGTGACGGCGAACAAGAAGCTGATCGCCTATCGCGGCGTGGAGCTGGAACGGCTGGCGGCTGAGCGTGGCGGACATCTGAAGTATGGCGCGGCGGTGGCGGGCGGAATCCCGGTGATTCCGGGCCTGGAGCAGGGCCTGGCGGGCGACCGCATTGAGCGCATGGAAGGGATTCTGAACGGCACGTGCAACTTCATCCTGAGCCGGATGGAGACGGGCGCGGAATACGCGACGGTGCTGGCGGCGGCGCAGGCCAAGGGCTATGCGGAGGCCGATCCGACGGAGGACGTGGGCGGGTTTGACGCGCGGGCTAAGCTGGCGATCCTGATGCGGCTGGCTCTGCGCGTGGTGGTGGACCCGGAGGAGATTGTGCCGCAGCCGATCACGGCGGTTTCGGCCATCGACTTCAGTTACGCGAAGGACCTGGGCTGCACGATCCGGCAGATTGCGCGGGCTGAGGAGCGCAACGGCACGGTGGCGGCCACGGTGGGCCCGATGCTGATCGATCAACATTCGCCGCTGGCGTGGTCGCGTGGCACGGAGAACATGGTGGTGCTGACGGGCAAGTACGGCGGTGACGTGGTGTTCTCAGGCCACGGCGCGGGCGGGCACCCGACGGCAGTGGCTGTGGTGAGCGATCTGCTGGCGCTGGCGCACGGATCGCGGCGCGTGGAAGTGCCGTCGACGCCGGCCAAGATTGGCGCGGAGTTTGAGCTGCCGCACTATATTCGCTTCCTGGTGAAGGACAAGCCGGGGATTGTTGCCGAGATTACGAGCGCGCTGGCCAAGGAAGAGATCAACATCCGTGCGATTGTGCAGAAGGCCGGTTATCCGGCGCACGCGCTGCCGTTCGTAGTGACGGTGGAGCCATGCAAGTCGTCGGCGCTGGAGCGGGCGATGGCGACGATCAAGCGGATGGATTGCATGCTGGAAGAGCCGCTCAATCTGCAGATGCTGGAATAACAGGGATAAGAAATTCAGGAGTAGGTGACGCGTGAAAGACACGATTTATCGATGTGAGATCTGCGGGACTGAGAGCGACGAGGAGCGGCCGGAGCGCTGGATCGTGATCCATTGCTCGCAGCTTCAGTTGACGGTGTTCAAGTGGACGCTGGATGCGGCTGAGGCCGCAGGGGCGCGGCACTACTGCGGAGAGGCGCACGCACAGGTGTACATCAGCCGCTGGTTCCAGTCGTTCTGCGGGCCGCAGCGCTAGGGTTTACGCACGGGGCCGGTGGACTCGCGGACGACCAGTTCGGGAGCGACCGTGATCTCAGCGGGGAACTGCTTCTCGCGGTCGGCGATGCGCTCCAGCAGGACCTGCGCGCCGCGCTTGCCCATCTCGAACAGGGGCTGGCGGACGGTGGTGAGTGACGGCGTGAAGTAGGCCGCGGAGAGGATGTCGTCGAAGCCGACGACGGAGACGTCGCGTGGCACGGCGAGGCCGGCCTCAGTGAGTGCGCGCGTGGCGCCGATGGCGGCGATGTCATTAAAGCAGAAGACGGCGGTGAAGTTGCGGTTCTTCTGCAGCAGGGCGTGCATGGGCTTGTAGCCGATTTCAGGGGCCATGGGATGCGCGCCGGTCTTGAGTGACCAGCCGGCGGCGGCGTCAATGCGGACGACGAGAGCCGGGTCAATGCGCAGGCCGATCTCATGGGCCACCTGCTCGATACTCTTCCAGCGAAATTCAGAGTCGGGAATCTCTCGCGGGCCGCGCATGAAGGCGATTTTGCGGTGGCCGAGCTGGTAGAGATGGCCGAGCGCCTGCTCGACCGCGGCATGGTGGTCGAGGACGATGTTGGTGACTGCGGGGCCGCCGGAGTGGGCCGAGATGGCGACGACGGGCACGGGCACGTCGATCTTGTCGGCGGGCGTGTTGAGCAGCAGAAAGCCGTCCACGGCGCGCTCGACGAGCATGCGCGGGTACTGCTCGATCAGGTCGCGCTTCCAGTCGTGGCAGGCGGTGAAGTAGAAGTAGTGCGCGCGGGTGAGCTCTTCCACCACGCCGGAGATGACGCGGGTGAAGTAGCCCTCGCTGAGGTCTGGGGCGAGCACGCCGACGCTCATGGAGCGGCTCTGGCGCAGGGAGCGGGCGAAGTAGTTGGGCCGGTAGTTGAAACGGCGCGCGGCTTCGACGACACGGGCGCGGGTCTCCGGCGGGATCGACTTGGCCGAGGGCGAATCGTTGAGGACCAGCGAGACGGTGGTCTGCGAGAGTTTCAGGTAGTCGGCGAGCGTGCGCAGGTTGACGTGCCCGGGCTGGGTCGAATTCTTTCCCTTGGCCATGTGGGAGTTGTAACACGTTTCCGCTGCTGCGGGAAACAGTGTTTCTCGGGATTTCTCCTCTAGTAATTCGATTGTGTACGAAACCTGGGTGTGGTGGCGGTCGGCGTTTTGTGCCATGGCCGATGCGTGAATTGTTAAAACACCCAGGGGGGTGGGGGTATGCAATTTGCCGCTGCCTTTGGTCCGTTCCAGCGTACGACGGACGGGGACAGGCTTGCGCCCATGGTTCGATTGTGCGCCGGGAGGGGGAAATTCTTTGCAAAAAGGCAGGAAGAGGCTGTTGTGGCGGGGTTGGGGCTTGCTTTCCCACCCATCGCGCGGAGAGGCTGCGCGAAGGATGGGGCACGGAGGGTTCGTGGTGGGGGAGTATTCCGCGGGGGCTGAAGCCCCGTTCTTGGGTGGGTTGTTGTGGCACGACTGAAGTCGTGCCCTGACACAAAGCCTGGTTGTGGTGGGTCTGGGGGCTTGCTTTCCCGGGTCCGAACACACGGACCCTCACCCCACGAACGAAGACCTGTTCGCGGGGACCCCAAACCCTGAGAGACACCCATTTTCGTGCTGGGGTGGGGAGTGGTTGTGGCGGGGTTGGCGGCGGCGTTGAGGCTGGGTTGGGGGTGTGCTTCCCCACCCTTCGCGCATAGAACGGGCGAAGAATGGGGCACCCGAGGATCGTGGCGGGAGTTAGGGCCCGCGAGCACTTTGAACTACTCTCTTTCGTGCGGGGGCCCGCGCTAGGGGAGGGTGAGGTGGTTCTGGCCTCCGTGGAGGGGGAGTGTGTGGTGCTTCCAGTCGAAGGTGCCGGAGAGCGTGGCGGGCAGGGTGATGTCGGCCGAGAGCGAGCCGCCGCTTAGCTTGTAGTCGACCATGATGGAGCCGGCGGGGTGCGGGAAGACGGCATGCAGCGAGGGCAGCGAGCCGAGATGCGGCGCGATGCGGACGCGGGCGAAGCCGGGCGCGGCTGGCTCAATGCCGGCGACGAGGGTGAGCAGGTCGTAAATGGGGTGCGCGGACCAGGCGTGCGAGTCCGAGCGGGTTTCGCCGGGCTGCTCGGGCCAGGTGGAGAAGTGCTGCGGCAACAGGTCGCGCCAGGGCTTGAGGGAGTCGAGGTAGGCGTCGGCGATTCCCGCGTGGTCGAGGGCGCGGGTTAGATAGAAGCGGAAGTAGAGCGAGGAGCTGAGGACGCCGTCGGGCGTGGTGCCCGGCTCGATGGGCAGGATGCGCTTGAGAACGGCGGGCTGATCGGCGGCGGGAATCACGTCATAAAGGACGGCGAGCGAGTTGGCTTGCTGACTGAAGACTTTCTTGCCGGGGTTGTCGGCGAGGAGGCCACGCTCCGGGCTCCAGCACTGCGAGTAGATGGCGGAGCGCACGCGCTGGGCGTGGTCGCGGTTGCGCTGAGCGAGGACGGGATCGCCGAGGGCGTGCTCGAGGTCGGCGGCCTGCGAGAGCGCGCCGAGATAATGCAGCGTGACGATGCAGGACTCGTTCTTATCGTCATACGTGGGCGTTTCACCGGAGGCGACCCAGTCAACGAAGCTCCACCAGGGCACTTGCTTGAGCAGGCCGTCGGGCTGCTCGTAGCTTGCGAACCAGCCGAGGACGCCACGGATGCCAGGGAGAGCTTCACGGACCGGCGCGGGGTCGGGACGGTACATCCACCAGTCATGGAGCATGCCGACCCAGAGCAGCGAGAAGGTGGGGATGGTCTGGGGCAGGTTGCTGGGGTAGCGGCTGCGAGTGAGGCCGTCGGGCGAGCGCGAGTCGTTGAATGCCTCGAGAGCCTGACGGGCGAGACGGTCGTCGCCAGCGACGGAGTAAGAGATGAGCGCCTGGATGCGGGTATCGCCGATGTACTGGAGTTGCTCGTAGTAGGGCGTGTCCATGTAGGTTTCATGGGCGTCAAGGCGGGCGGTGCGCCAACTGATCTGCCAGAGTCTGGCGAGGTCGGGGTCGGGGGTGTCGAGGCGCGCCTTCTCCTCAAAGGGGTAGGCGGTGAAGTGGGCGGTGAGCGAGTCGAGGGTGAGCGGGGCGTCGGCGGTGGTGATGTCGACGGCGAGATAGCGCCAGGTGCGCCACCAGAGCGGCTCAAAGGTGCGGTGTTGGCCGCCGTCGGGGAGGAAGCGGTCCGTAATGCCGAGGGCTACACGGTTGCCGACTTCGTCGCGGTCGCCTTTATGGCCGTCCTTGTCGTAGAGCGCTTCGGAGTAGGTGAGGGTGATCTTTGCGCCTTTGCCGCCGGAGACGACGAGGCGCGGGTAGGCGGTGGTGAGGGTCTGGCGGTCGAGGAGGAGCTGGATGTGAACGCCGGGCGGGAGAATGGCGGATTCTGCGGGGAACCTTGCGAGGCCCGGTTGTTCAGCGCCGATGTTATCGATTCTGACGATTTTTCCGGCTTCGGTCGGCGTGTACTCCATGTGCGGGAGGGCGTCGGGGACGAGGGCCCAGGTGTTGTCGCCGGTGGTTTCGCGCGAGTGAGCCTGATTGACGCCGGAGGAGTAGATGCTGTCGCGCATGGGGGATGCTGCCGGAACCCAGCGGGGGCCTGGTGTGGCCGCGTCCCAATCCCAGTCGGTGTGGGCGGCGTCGACCTGCTCGCCGGGACCGGAGGCGAAGTAGGTCTGGAACGTCACCGCTGCACGCGAGAGCGGGGTGTGGCCGGGTTCGTCTTCCACGAGCCAGCCGGAGGGGGTGCTGATGCCGGTGGGGCCCTCGGCTTCACTCTCAAGCAGAAAGGCTGTGCGGTCAGTGATTTGCGCGACGGGGGCGAGGATGGCGAAGTTCCAGACGGTGGCGGTGACGAGGTTGGGGCCGGGGCGGAGGTAGGGCGCGAGGTCAAACTGCTCATAGCGCCAGTGGGCGAGATCGCCGCGGGCGGGGCCGTCGCCGACGCGCTGGCCGTTGACGTGAAGGATGAAGCGGTTGTCAGCACTGACGCGGACGATGTAGCGGGAGGGAACGCTCTGGAGCGTGAGAGCGCGGCGGAAGTGGAGCACGATGGGTTCGCGGAGTGGGGCGGTGGGATGGGTGATCCAGGCGGCGTGCCAGGGGCGATTGAGCGGGTCAGACTGGGCGGAGAGTGCGGTTGCGGAGAAGATAAGGAGAATGGCGGCGAGAACAGAGCGCATGAAAATCCCTTCCGGCGGAACGCACCCAGATTAAAGGACTGTGACGGCGGGGAGAGGGAATTCTGCCGCTGTATGCATTTGATTTCGCAGCGTTGTAACCTGCTGTTCATCTTTTCCGGGTAGGCTGACTGTGGTGAGTTCCGACGTGCCAGAGATGCCGATTGCCCAACCGCATATCCAGACGGAGATTACCGTCCGTGAAAGTGCGCCGCCGAGCGCTGTTGCGCCTGCGACGGTGTCGCCAATCCGCAAGTACCTGCTGTCGCGCGGAGACTCGGCGCTTGCTGACCGGCTGTTTCACTGGCTGATGGTCGGCTGCGCGCTGACGATCTTCGCCATTGTGGCGCTGATTGCGTGGCGGCTGATGGTGAGCTCGGAGCTGACGTGGCATCGCTTCGGGCTGGGCTTCTTCTTCAAGTCATTTACGGACCCGGACACGGGGCGCGTGATCTATTGGGACCCGGTGAACGAGCAGTTCAGCGCGGTGCCGTTCATCTACGGAACACTGGTGTCGTCACTGCTGGCGCTGCTGATTGCGGTGCCGCTGGGCGTGGGGCTGGCGATCTTTATGACGGAGATGTGTCCGCGGGTGCTGCGCGGGCCGCTGGCGTTTATCACGGAGTTGCTGGCGGCGATTCCGTCGATCATCTACGGCCTGTGGGCGGTGTTTGTGCTGGTGCCGCTGCTGCGCGAGCATGTGAATCCGCTGCTGATCAAGACGCTGGGCTGGACGGGGCTGGCGGGAGACGATAACCCGACGGGCTTGGGCTTTCTGGCTGGCGGCGTAATTCTTTCCATCATGATTCTGCCGATCATCTCGTCGCTGACGCGCGAGGTGATGACGGCGGTGCCGCACTCGCAGCGCGAGGCAGTGCTGGCGCTGGGCGCGACGCGCTGGGAGATGATCCGCATGGGCGTGCTGCGCAATGCACGCATCGGCATTGTGGGCGGGATCATTTTGGGCCTGGGACGCGCGCTGGGTGAAACGATGGCCGTGACGATGGTGATTGGCAATACGCCGGAGATTCACAAGTCGATTTTGGCGAACGGCACGTCAATGGCGGCGGTGATTGCGAACGAGTTCACTGAGGCGGTGAGCGACGTGCACCGCAGCGCGCTGATCGAGATTGGCCTGGCGCTGTTTATTGTGACGATTATTGTGAACGCGATTGCGCAACTGCTGGTGTGGGCCGTGACGCGCGGGACGCCGTCACAGGCGCACTGAGGAGCTTGAGTTGAATTCGGAGATGTTTTCATTCCGGACGAAGATGCGCACGCTGACCGATCACGCGGTGACGGCGATGTCGATTGCGGCGACGCTGCTGGTGATTACGCCGCTGGTGGCGATCTTTGTGTATCTTGTGCTGCGCGGCGCCAGCTCACTGAACCTGGACTTCTTTATCAAGGTGCCGAAGCCGGTGGGCGAAGTGGGCGGCGGCATGGCGAATGCGATTCTGGGCTCCGGCGTGCTGCTGGCGGTGGCGAGCGCGATTGGCGTGCCGATGGGCATTGGCGGCGGAATTTTTCTGGCCGAGTTTGGGCGTGGTACGAAGTTTGCCAATGCGATCCGGTTTACGGCTGACGTGCTGAACGGCGTGCCGTCGATTGTGATGGGCTTGGCGATCTACTCGCTGGTGGTGGTGCCGCAGGGGCGGTTCTCGGCGTTCTCTGGCGGCGTGGCGCTGGGCATCATGATGGTTCCCACGGTGTGCCGCACGACGGAGGAGATGCTGCTGATGGTGCCGCACGCGGTGCGCGAGGCGGCGCTGGGGCTGGGCGTGCCGAATTGGCGGTCGGTGCTGTCGATCACGGTGAAGACGGCCTCGCCGGGCATCATCACGGGCTGCATGCTGGCGTTTGCGCGAGTGGCTGGTGAGACGGCTCCGCTGCTGTTCACGGCCTTCGGCAATCCGTTCCTCTCGTCGAGCCTGAACCAGCCGATTGAGGCGCTGCCGCTGCAGATTTTTGTGTACGCCAACTCGCCGTATGAGGATTGGCACCGGCTGGCGTGGGGCGGTGCGCTGGTTTTGATTCTGCTGATTGTGCTCGCGGTTTCGCTGGTGCGCTATGTGACCAGCCGCGGCGTGTTGAAGGGAGCAAGCTAAAGTGGGCGTCGGCATTGAGGTCACCAACCTGAACGCGTGGTATGGATCAAACCACACGCTGCAGGACATCACGCTGAACATTCCGGCCAATCATGCGACGGCACTGATTGGGCCTTCAGGCTGCGGTAAGAGCACGTTTGTGCGCTGCCTGAACCGCATGCACGAGACCAACCCGATTGCGCGCGTGACGGGCTCGGTGCGCATCGGCGATATTGACATCTACGAAGACGCGAAGCCGGTGCAGATCCGGCGGCGCGTGGGCATGGTGTTTCAGCGGCCGAATCCGTTCCCGACGATGTCGATCTACGACAACGTGGCATCAGGGCTGAAGCTGAACGGCTACACGAACCGGCGCGTGCTGGATGAGATTGTCGAGAAGTCGCTGAAGAACTCGGCGCTGTGGGACGAGGTGAAGGACGACCTGAAGAAGAAGTCGGGTGCGAGCCTTTCCGGCGGCCAGCAGCAGAGGCTTTGCATTGCGCGCGCGCTGGCGGTGGACCCGGAAGTGCTGCTGATGGACGAGCCTGCGTCGGCGCTGGACCCGGTTTCCACTTCGAAGATCGAGGATCTGATTTTTCAACTGAAGTCGCAGTACACGATCGTCATCGTGACGCATAATATGCAGCAGGCTGCGCGCGTGGCGGAGAAGACGGGCTTCTTTCTGAACGGGCGGCTGGTGGAGTTCGACTCGACGCACAAGATCTTCACCAACCCGAGCGACAAGCGCACGGAAGATTACATTACAGGCAGGTTCGGATGACGCGACTTCGATTTCAACAGAGCCTGGACGAGCTGAAGGAGAACCTGCTGGTGATGGCGGGGCTGGCCGAGCAGGCGATTCAGCGCGCCATCGAGGCGTATCGCGTGCGTGACCTCTCGATCTGCGATCTGGTGAGCCGCAGCGAGAACGCGATCAACCGGCTGGAACGCGACATTGATCAGGCGTCACTGGACCTGCTGGCGATGGAACAGCCGATGGCTGTGGATTTGCGCTTCATTCTGAGCGTGATCAAGATCAACGCCGATCTGGAACGCGTGGGCGACTCCGCGAAGAGCATTGCCGACCGTGTGCGCAACATGGAGCAGATGGCGCAGGTCGAGCTGCCGGTGGATATTCCGAAGATGGCGAGCCTTGCGGCGGAGATGGTGCGCAAGAGCCTGCAGGCGTTTATTGAGGCCGATGCGGAGATGGCGCGGCAGGTGCTGACGATGGACGACGCGGTGGACAAGATGAACCGCGCGGCCTACAAGGCGCTGACCAAGGTGATGGAAGAGCAGAGTCATCTGGCGCCGCAGGCGCTGAATGCGCTGATGATTTCTCGGGCGCTGGAGCGCGTGGCGGATCATGCGACCAACATTGCGGAGGACGTGATCTTCTGGGTGCAGGGCGACGATGTGCGGCACGCGAAGAGCATGGCCAAGCAGGCGCGGTTGCAGGTGGAAGCAGCGGCGAAGAGCGCTGAGACCGCAAAGACTCAGGGCTGAATCTCCCACCAGTCAAAGCGCTTCATGCGCGGATAGTACAGTGCGGCGCGGACAGCAATGTCTGCGCCGTTCATTTTGCGCAGGAGTGCGGCATAGGTTTCAAGCTGCGGTGCGAAGACGCGGCGCAGCTCGGGGAGGATGGCGTCGGGATCGAGCCCGTCAGCGTGCGCTGTTTTGTAGTCGACGATCCACCAGCAGTCAGAGCCCTCACTGAGCGGTGTGGAACCGGCGCGGAAGACGCGGTCAACGCGCACCTGGCGCAGGGCGCCGGAGAGGATGCCGGCCCAGGCGGCTTCGCTGGCGGCCTCAACGCGCGGTGAGAGCAGCCACTGGCCGTGCGGGTCGCTGGAGGCGTCGAGTGCGAGCGAGAGAGCGCGCGCGGCGAGCGATTCAGCATCAGCGAGACGCAGGCCCGCAGTGCGGATTTGCGCGACGAGCCGCGGGACGAAGGCCGGGAGCGCTGAACGCGTGGCGGGCCAGTCTTGCGTGAGGCGGAGACGCGCAGCTTCTTCAAGCAGAGAGTGGACGGCGATGCCGAGAGCGCGGGAGAGCGCGCCGCCTTCATGACGCTCATAAAACTGCGCGGTGCCGACGGCGGACGCGCTGGTGGCGGCAATGGACGAGGGCGCGGAAGCCTGCGGGTCGAAGTCCACGGGTAGGCGGCGCAGGCGCGTGGGCGTGTCCGGTGAGGGCATGACGACGACGTTGCCTGTTCCGGCTGCGATGGTTTCGACGGCTCCTTCCTGCGGTTGCTGCCCGGCCAGCCACGCGTCAAAGCTGGTGTGGACTTGAGGCTCGAATGCGGGCCACGCGGTGGCGAGAAGAGAGTTCGACGGTTCGATGAGCGTCGAACTGTCGCCGTCCTGCTTGTAGGCGGGGCGGGCGAAGATGTGCAGTTCTTCACGGGCGCGCGTGGCGGCGACGTAGAGGATGCGGCGCATCTCCTGGCGCTCGCGTTCGCGATAGGCGCTGTCAACCCAGCGGCGTGTGGGGCCCGCTTCGTCGCCTTTGGACTGGAGCGGTGCGACGAGGAACTCGGTGAGTGCGCCAGTTTCGTCAGGCTCGGCGAGGCCGCGCTCAAGCCAGGAGAGAAGGCCGCCGCGCGAAGAGTTGCTGCGGGCCTGCAGGTCGGGAACGAGAACGACTTCAAACTCGAGGCCCTTGGACTTGTGGATGGTCATCAACTGCACGCCGCAGTCGGCGGAGGCGGCGGGATCAGGGCGTGCGGTGAGGTCAGCGAGCGCGGAGTCGAGCGCGGGGCCGAGGAGATCTTGCGCGCCGTAGGGCAGCGTGTCGAGCGTGTCCCAGAGCAGGTCGAGGTTGGTGCGTGCGGTTGCGTCCACGCAGGCAGCGCCGCCGAGCGTGAGCCACACTTCACGGAGCCATGTGCCGAGCGAGGCGGTGGGCAGCGCGGAGTCGATGCGCGGAACGGCTTGAAGCGCGTCCAGAACGCGCTCGACGGCGGAGCGGCTTGCGGGCGGGATGAGGTCGATGCGCGCGCGAAGTAGCGCGGGAACGGGGCGGGAGAGGAGCGCGTCTTCGTCGGCGCTCAAGAGCGCGTGCAGGTCAGCGAGGGCGAGGCCGCACCACGGCGCGCGCAACACGCCGAGCCATGCGACGCGGTCGAGCGGGTTGAGCAGGGCGCGGCCGAGGGCGAGCGCGTCGAGGACCTCCGGGCGGTCGCGGAGCTGTTCTAGCTCGACGGCGAGGAAGGGGATGGCTGCGCTGTGAAGCGCGCGTGCGACGGGGAGGAGTGAGGAGCGGGCGCGGCCGAGGACGGCGATGCGGTACTTTTCTCCGCGCTGCTGTGCGGCCTCAATGCGCGGAAGGTGCGTGCGGATGAGTTCGACGAGTGAGCTGGCCTGTATGGCGCGCGCGGCTTCACGTTCTTCAGTCGCGGCTGAGGAGGCGACGAAGTCGAGGTGGAGCTGGACGGTGCTTGCGGGCGTGCCGGAGTCTTTGCGCGCGGGGGTGGCGGGCGAGAAGGGGATGCCGCTGCCGTCGTCTGCGGTGAAGACGGCGCTGAATGCGGTGTTGAGCGACGCGACGAGTGCGTGCGCGGTGCGGAAGTTGGCGGAGAGCGGGACGAAGGCGAAGGGGAGCGCGGAGTCGGCCGCAAGCTCGAGGCCGTGGTGCTGCACGCGGGGGAAGAGCTCGGCGTCGGCTTCTCGGAAGAAGTAGATGGACTGCATGGGGTCGCCGACGACGAAGATGGTGCGGCCGGTGGAGTCAGGCCATGCGGAGGCGATGGAGGCGAGGAGGCGATGCTGGCGGCGGCTGGTGTCCTGGAACTCGTCGACGAGCAGGTGGTGGATGCCGTCGGCGATGGTGATGGCGGCGTCGGAGGGCGTGCCGTCTTCATCGACGAGGATGCGCTGGGCGATCTGCGAGATTTCAGTGAAGTCGACTGCGCCGGAGGAGGCGAAGACGACTTTGAGCTCGGCGGCGGCCTGGCGCAGGAGCGTGAAGCAGGCGCGCACGATTTGCCAGTCGGCTTCGTCGTAACGCGGGGGAGGCAGGGTGCGCACGGCGTCGAGCGAGGCGGCGAAGCCTTCAATGGAGCGGAGCGCCTGGATGAGTTCAAGCAGGCGCGACTTTTCGACTTTGCGATGGGCGGGGAAGCCGAGGCGTTTGTCGATGGCGCTGCGGAAGGCGCCGTCGTTGGTGAGGACGAGATCGGCGAGGGCGACGAAGGCGGAGTGCGCGGCGTCGGGGTCGTCGAAAGGCGCGGTGGGGAAGTGGGGCAGCTCAGTGAGCGCGGTGAAGCGCGGCTCGGCGAGCTGCATGTCTGCAAAGCGCGCGAGGGCGAGGGCTGTGGCACGCGCGTTGGGGACTTCGTCGAGCAATGCGTCGATGCGGGCGAGGCCTTCAGCGGCGGCGCGGGCGAAGGGCTGCTCAAGCTGTGCGCGGAGGGCGTCCCAGTCGGGCGCGCGGTCGAGAAGAAAGCCGTGCATCCAGCGGTCTCGCCGGGAGAGCATTTCAACGAGGAGGTTTTCTAGATCGAACCAGCCGTTGTCGCGCCAGAGGAGGAGACGCTCGAGTGCGGCGTTCAGTTCCGGGGCGTCGGAGCCGATCTTTTCAAGCGTGGCGCGGGCGGCGCGGCGATAGAGCTCGGCGGGCTGCGGGGCGATGTCGAGTTGGCTGCCTAGGCCGGTGACGAGCGGCTGCTGGAGCGCGAGTTCGCGGCAGAAGGCGTCGATGGTGAGGATGCGGAGCTGCGCGCCGAGCTCGGGGAGCTGCCAGCCGAGCGTGCGGGAGCGGGCGAGTGCGCGCGCGGCGAGCGACGGCATGGAGAAGACGTCGCCGTCGGCGGCAGGCGCGGCGGCGGCTTTCTCGAGTTCAGCGAGGATGCGATGGCGCATCTCCGCGGCGGCGGCCTTGGTGAAGGTGATGGCGACGATTTCGGCGGGGTCGTTGACCTCCGCGAGCAGGCGCAGAAAGCGGCGCGTGAGCAGGTCAGTTTTGCCGGAGCCTGCGGGGGCCTGCACGAGGATGGAGCGCGTGGGATCGAGCGCGGCGATGCGCTGCTGCTGATCGGGAGGCAGGGTGTCAGGCATCGGCGGCCTCTTCATCGCTGGCGTTGGCGGCGCGGTTCTCATGGATACGGCAGACGGCGTGGAGATCGCAGCGCTTGCAGGTCTTTGGCCAGTCGCGCGGATCAACGACGGCGCGGCCGGTGACGAAGTCGTCTGCCAGCGCGACAATCGTCGCGTACCAGTTGTCGAGCTGTTCGTCGGTGAGGGGATTTTTCACCAGCGTGTCGCGGCCGGTGAGTGAGGGGATCAGCGTTGCGCGGGCGTCGCGCGCGAGGCCGACGAAGCGCGATTCTCCGGCGCGGAGTTTGGCGAAGAGCAGCGCGCCGGGTTCGGCGGGAAGCGCGAAGGCGGCGTAGAGCGGGAGCTGCACGTCCTCAGGGCGGGGCACCCTCCAGGCGCTGGCGGCGACGTCGCCGGTTTTGTAGTCGATGACGGCGGGTGTGCCGTCGGCGAGGCGATCGATGCGGTCAAGGCGCAGGGAAAGCGTGAGCGGGCCGACGGCGGCGGTGGCTTTCGATTCGGTCTGCGAGACGGTGAAGGGGACGCGTGCGGACTCGAATGCAAGCCACTCGACGACGAGGCCGCGAAGGCGCTCGGCCTCCAGTTCGAGATAGCGCGCGGGCATGCGGTCGCGCGCGCCGGGGGGAAGATCGGTCTGCATGGCGGCCTCAACGTGCGCGGCGACGAAGGCCTCGAGATCGCCGACGGCGTGCAGGTCAGCGAGCGAATGCAGGCCATGCGGTGGGCCGGGCTGGCCGGACCAGACGCTGTGTAGCACGGCGTGGAGAAGCTGGCCGCGCTGCGGTGCGGAGAGTCCGAACTCGGCGGCATCCCACGCGCGCGCGCCGAGTCGCGCGGTGGCAAAGGCCTGGAAGGGGCACTGCGACTGCGATGTGAGAACGGCGGCACCGCCGGGGATGGTGGCGTGCGGGAAGGGAATGCGCGGAGCCTCAGTGAACTCCTCTGCAAGCGGCGCAGGGGGCGCGGGCGCGGCGAGACCGGCGGGGAGCAGTTGCGGCTCGCCGGTGAGTTGCGCGATGAGTCGCGAGGGGCGGGCTTCTGTGGCGTCAGTGCGGGCGGCGAAGCTGAAGTGGACGCGCGGCGCGGAGGCGGCGACACGCGCGGTGACGGCGGCGGCGAGCTGCCAGTCAAGCTGCGGCGTGGCGTGGGGCATGGCGCTCTCCCGCTGTACGTGGAGGGGTAGGAACGGATGCGTGGAGCCGGGCGCGGGCCATGTGTCCTCACTGGCGCCGAGGAACCAGACGGCGTCGGCGTGGAGGCCGGCGGACTCGGCGGGGCCGGCAATCTGCACGGGAGCGGAGTGCGACTCGGGCGCGTAGAGCGCGTCGGCGAGGATGCGGGCGAGCTGCGCGAGGAACTCCGACCACGGGATGCGGCGGCCGTCGAAGCCAAGCGAGGCGGCGGTGGAGAGCGCGTCCTGAAAGCGCTGCCAGGACTGGTGCGCGGCGCTGGAGAGGCCGTTGCCGGGGATGCCGAGCGAGGCGAGCAGATCGAGCGCGAGTGTGGACCAGTCGAGCGGAGTGCGGAAGTTGGCCTGCGCGGAGATGAGCGTGCGGTGGCCCTCGATCATGCGGCGCGACCACGCGGCGAACGGCTGGGTGGATTCGGAACTGATGCGGACGGACTGCGCGAGGAAGGCGTCAAGCGGCCAGGAGGGGCGCGCGAAGCCGCGACGGCGCAGGGCGCGCATGTGGAGTTGCGCCGCGAGGGCTTCGTCGGCGCTGGCGGCAAAGCCGGTGGAGAGGAGCCAGTCGATTTCGTTTTCAGCGAGCGGGCTGGAGAGCCAGCGAAGAAGGAGAAACACGGCGCGCGGCAGCGGGGCGGCGGCGAGCGAGATGCCGAGCGAGAACTCGAATGCGTCGGCGGGCAGGGCGCGAAGGAAAGCGCGCTCCAGCGTGCCGCGATGCGTGGCGATGGATTGCGTGAGGACGAGGAGGCGCGTGCCGGGATGCGCGTCCAGCTCGCGGGCACACCATGCGGCGCAGGCGGCGAACTCGGCGGCCTGGTCCGGCGCGGAGTAGAAGCGCAGTTCAGCGGCGGGCACGGCGGGCGCGAGCTCGCTCCACTCACCCCATGCGCCGAAGAGCGCGCGCTGGACGGGAAGCAGGCGGTCAAATCCGGCGATGAGCAGAGGCGGACGCGGGGTGGAGTCGGCCTGCAGAAGGCTGATGAGCTCGAGCGGAAGGCGCGCGGTGCTGAGGACGCCGTGGCGCGCGGAGTCCGCGTCAAAGGCTGTGAGCCAGCGGCTGAAGGCGGCTGGGTCGCGATCCCACGAGGCGCGCGCGGCGGGATCGAGGTAGCGCGCGGCGTGCGAGCAGAGGAGGGCGTGGGCCTCGGCGGCGAGCGCGGCAAGGCGCTGGCGCGGGCCTTCAAGCAGCGTGGCGAGATGCGACTCGCGCGCGAGCACGGCGGCCCAGAGAGTCTGCTCCTGCGCGGGGTTCAGCGGCATGCGCGCATCGGGCGAGCGGCGTTCCCACTCGGCGCGGACGAAGGCGGCGAATGGCAGGATGGACGGCGCGGGCCAGGCGGCGAGGCCTTCAGCGCGGCGACGGTGATGGAAGTCGTCGATGAGGGAGCGCGCGGCGCGCTCGCTGGCGGTGAGAACGAGGCCTCCGGTGCCGAGCCAGTGGTCGATTTCCTCCGCGGTGTGAGGGCCCATGACTGGGTTATACGCTGCGGCGCGGGGGCGAGGCCAGCAGGCAGGCGGGATGTACACTTGGAGGGTATGCGACGCCTGTGTTTTCTTCTCCTACTGGCGTGGCTGCCGCTGGCTGGATGCCACGTCGGCAAGCCTGCCTCGACTGCGGCAAACGGGCAGTTCAAGGTGTATCATCTGCGCGGCAAAGTTGTGTCGGCCAGCCCGAAGACGGGCGAGGTGACGGTGAACCATGAGGCGATTCCCGGCTTCATGGATGCGATGACGATGCCGTACAAGCTGAAGGACCCCGGCGTGCTGAGTGAGCTGCATCCGGGCGACGTGATCACGGCAGACGTGCTGGTGTCACAGTCCGACGACGCGGAGATTCTGCTGGACCATATTGTGGTGGTGGCGCAGGCCAGGCCCGACTACCGGCCGACTTCGCAGTATCATGTGCCAGCGCCGGGCGACACGGTGCCGGATTTCGCGCTGCGCAATGAAGATGGGCGCGCGCTCAAGTTCAGCCAGTTTCACGGCAGGCAGTTGCTGATCACGTTCATCTACACACGGTGCCCGCTGCCGAACTACTGCCCGCTGGTGACGCGGAACTTTGCGAAGATCGAAAGGCAGCTTGCTGCGGACCCCAGGCTCTACGCGAAGACGCACCTGATGAGCATCAGCTTCGATCCGGCGTATGACACGCCCGCGCGGCTGAAGCTTTACGGTGAGGGCTACATTGGCGGTGACGCGAAGAAGGTGTTTCCGCACTGGGACTTTGCGGTGGCGGAGAAGCCGGTGGTGGCGGAGATGGCGAAGTTCTTTGACGTGGGCATCTCTGACGCGGGCGACGGCACGATCAACCACACGCTTTCAACGACGCTGATTGGTGCGGACGGCAAGGTGGTGGCGTTCTATCACGGCAACGAGTGGACGCCGGAGCAGGTGCTGGCCGATATGCGGCGCACGGCTGGGAGCTAGCTCTGATGCAACTGATTGTGATGGGTGTGAGCGGGTCGGGCAAGTCGACGGTGGCGGCGCTGGTGGCCGGGCAACTGGGCTGGCCGATGGCTGAGGGCGACGACTATCACTCGGATGCGAACAAGGCGAAGATGGCCGCGGGAATACCGCTGACTGACGAGGATCGCGCGCCGTGGCTGGATGCGCTGCACGCGCTGCTGGCGGGCTGGCAGGCGCATGGACAGAACGGCGTGATGACGTGCTCGGCGCTGAAGGATGCGTACCGTGTGCTGCTGGAGGCAGGGCTGAGTGACGTGCGGTTTGTGTGGCTGGACCCACCGCGCGCGGCGCTTGAGGCGCGGCTGGCGCATCGCACGGGGCACTACATGAATCCGCGGCTGCTCGATAGTCAAATTGCCACGCTGGAGCCGCCGACGGGAGCGAATGTGCTGCATCTGGCGGCTGATGCGGGTGCGGACGTGCTGGCGGGTCGCGTGATTGAGTGGATTGTGAATCCGCGGACGGCCTGAGGCATCCGCTCTACTAGACTTGAAAACAGAATTGCGAGATTAAGGAAGAGGACGAGCGATGGCAAAGATTTCCCTGTTGTTTGCGACGCTGCTGATCGTGCTGGGACTGGTCGGGTTCTTCGGCACGGGTAGCCATTTCCCCACGGCCTTGATTCCGGCTTGGTTTGGCGTGGCGCTGGCGGTGTTTGGCTGGCTGGCGATCAGTCCCGACGAGAAGAAGCGGAAGCTGTTCATGCACATCAATGTGACGATCGGACTGATCGGCCTTCTGGGTGCGGCGTGGCGGGCGCTGTCAGCTTATGGCAACGCGCGCGCGGCGGGCGTGGACCCGAACAAGATTGCGCTGGCGTCACAGTTGACGATGGCAGGGCTGCTGCTGGTGTATGTGCTGATGTGCGTGAAGTCGTTTATTGACGCGCGCCGCACGGGAGCGGTGTAGCGCGTGGGCGGGTTACGTGGAATGAGCAGCATGGGAACGCGTGCCGAACGGCCTGCGCACGGCGGACGCGCGCGCGCAGCGCAGGGCGATCTGCCCAAGCGCAAGGTGGATTACAAAAAGCTGTGGCCGCAGATTCGCGCGCTGGTGGTGCCGCGCAAGGGGTTGCTGATTGCGGGCCTGCTGCTGATGGGCGTCAACCGCATTGCGGGCCTGGTGCTGCCGTGGACCTCAAAGCCACTGCTGGACAATGTGCTCACGCAGCATGGCAATGCCGCGCTGCTGCCGAAGATGATCGCGATTGTGTTCGGCGCGATGCTGGTGCAGGCGATCACGTCATTCTCACTGACGCAGTTGCTCTCAAAGGCAGGGCAGCGGCTGATTGCGGAGATGCGGCGGCAGGTGCAGCGGCACGTGGGTTTGCTGCCGGTGGCCTACTACGACGAGAACCGCACGGGCACGCTGGTGGCGCGCATCATGAGCGACGTGGAAGGCGTGCGCAACCTTGTCGGCACGGGGCTGGTCGAATTCACGGGCGGGCTGCTGACGGCGGTGCTGGCGTTTCTTTACCTGCTGCATCGCAGCGTGACGGTGACGCTGACGGTGTTTGCCGTGCTGGGCGCGTTCATCTTTGTGCTGCAGTACGGGTTCAAGACGATCCGGCCGATCTTTCGCGAGCGCGGCAAGATCAACGCCGAGGTGACGGGGCGGCTCACGGAGTCGCTGGGCGGCGTGCGCGTGATCAAGGGGTACCACGCGGAAGAGCGCGAGCACTCGGTGTTTTCAGCGGGCGTGGAGCGGCTGCTCGGGAACGTGATGAAGTCGCTGACCATGACGAGCATGCTTTCGTCGGCGTCGACGACGGTGCTGGGGCTGGTGTCAGCGTTGGTGATGTGGCTGGGCGGGCACAACGTGCTGAGTGGCACGTGGACTGTGGGCGACTACTTCAGCTACAACATGTTTCTCGCCTTCATGATTGCGCCGGTCTTCCAGATTGTGAACATCGGCACGCAGCTCACGGAGGCCTTTGCGGGGCTGGACCGCACGAGCGAGATTCTGGCGGAGCTGGAAGAAAACCAGTCGCCGGAGCGCACACGGCAGATGCCGCCGATTCAGGGCGATGTGCGCTTTGAGAACGTGGAATTTGCGTACGAGACGGACAAGCCGGTGCTGCACGGGGTGAGCTTTGAGGCGCTGCCGGGAACGGTGACGGCGCTGGTGGGCTCGTCGGGGTCAGGCAAGTCGACGATCATCAGCCTGCTGTGCGCGTTTCACACGCCGGGCGAGGGGCGCGTGCTGGTGGACGGCATCGACCTTGCCGAGGTGAATCTGGACACGTTCCGCTCGCAGCTGGGCGTGGTGCTGCAGGACTCGTTCCTCTTTGATGGCTCGATCCGCGAGAACGTGATGTTTTCACGGCCGGACGCCACTGAGGAGCAGTTCCTGTTTGCGTGCCGCACGGCGCGCGTGGATGAGTTCGCCGAGCGCTTCCCAGAGAGCTACGACACGATTGTGGGCGAGCGCGGCGTCAAGCTTTCTGGCGGGCAGCGGCAGCGGCTTTCGATTGCGCGGGCGCTGCTGGCTGAGCCGCGGATTCTGATTCTGGACGAGGCGACCAGTTCGCTCGACTCCGAGTCCGAGGCGATGATCCAGGCCGGACTGGCGCAGCTGATGCAGGGACGGACCACGTTCGTGATTGCGCACAGGCTTTCGACGATCCGGCGGGCGGACCAGATCCTAGTGGTGGAGCAGGGCGTGATTGTGGAACGCGGCAATCACGAACAGCTCTATGCGCTGGGCGGGCGCTACTACGACCTCTACACGCGGCAGCACGGGCTGGAGACGAACCTGTTTCTGGCTCCGGGCGAGGGCGACGCCGACCCCAGCTGAGGGCGTGCCGCCGCGACCAGGCGCATCGTGCAGATGCGCCAAATCCTCCAGGGTGATGGGTATAGGGGTGATCCTGATCACACCTATACCGTCCCACGTATTGACGCGAATCTCATATCTTGAGAAACTGAACTCGCCATCATTTCGTGGAACTGGGGTTCATAATGCGAGACGCATCGCCGCAAGGCACTTATAAGGTTCAGGCACTCGATCGAGCTTTTGCTGTATTGGATCTGCTGGCGGAGAGCGACACGCCTCTGGGTCTGGCGCAGGTTGCGGCTTCACTGCAACTGCACAAGAGCACGGCGCACCGCTTCCTGATGGTGCTGGAACGGCACCACATGGTGGAGCGGACGAGCAATGGCAAGTTCCGGCTGGGGCTGCGGCTGTTCGACTTTGGCAACCGCGCGATTGAACAGTATGACCTGCGCGACCGGGCACAGCCTCACCTGCGGCGGCTGGTGGCGGAGACGGAGGAGACGGCTCACCTGTGCATCCTGGAGCAGGCACGCGTGATCTATATCGACAAGCTGGAGCCGGCGCGCACGGTGCGCATGATTACGCGCATCGGATCGAGCAACTCCGTGCACTGCACGTCGGTTGGCAAGGCGATGCTGGCGTTTCTGCCTGAGGACCGCGTGAATGACATTATTCGGCGCACGAAGTTTGAGCGCTTTACGCATCGCACCATTGCTTCAGCAGAGGCGCTGCGCGCAGAGATTGAAAAGACGCGCCGTCGCGGATACGCGATTGACGACGAAGAGCTGGAAGAAGGGCTGCGGTGCATTGCGGTGCCGCTGCTGGACGCGCAGCGGATGCCTGTGGCGGCGGTGAGCGTATCTGGCCCGTCGTTCCGCGTGACGGCGCAGAAGTTGCCGGCGATTGCGAACCACCTGCTGCATTGCGTGCGTGGTATCTCGGCGGACATGGGCTTCACGTCGTCGATGCGCAGCAATCGTGTGGCGTGGCCGGCGTAAGGGCGGCTACTCGTCAGGGTTCCAGTTGGGACCGATGAACAATCGAAGAGTCTCTGGTGTGGCCCATGGCGCCGCACCGGCATAGCGCCGGATCCATTTGGGTCCGGCGCCTATTTTTACGCGGTCGGGTGTGAACTCAGGCGAGAGCGCGTTGGCCATGAGTGCGTACGAGGCTCCGGGGTGCAGGCGCAGAGCCTTCCAGCAGCCGCCGGGCACGGCGACGACGGGGCGTTGGCCGGTGGCGACATCGCGGCCCAGCGTGACCATTTCGACGCGGCCATCGGGATGAAAGATGAAGTAGTCGACCGGGCCGCCTTCGATGAGAATGTGCGTGTCATCGGGCTCGAGCCAGTGCAGGTAGTTGATGGGCAGATCGCGCGTGAGCATGTAGTAAACCTGGCTCTGCACAGCGATGGGGCGGCCGTGAACGGGCGTGGTTTGCGCGGAAGAGCCGATGAGGGCGAGGTAGCCGGACTCGCGCGGCAGCACCTTCATGCCGAGCACGCGGATCAGCTCCGCTGCGCGGGCGTCGGAGGCAGGGGGCTGGGCCGGGAGTACCGGACAGCAGACGGCGAGAAGCAGCAGAAGCGCAAGGGGTCGCACAGAGGAAGGATAGCCGACACGCGTGCGGACGGAACGAAACTCGTCCGCACGCGTGTTTGGCGGAGTGTCTAAAAGACGAGCGAGGCTGCGCCCTGCACGCCTGCGAAGCGCCCGGCTTGAGCGGCGCGGATCTGTGGCTTGCGCTTATCACCGAAGTGAAGCAACTGCTGGACGCGTGCCTCAACGCCGGAGACAAAGCCGTCGAAGCCTTCGATGAGTCCGCCTGAGAGCAGAACCGCCTCAGGATCAAACAGGTTGAAAAGGTTAGCGATGCCCTCTGCGAGATAGCTGGAGAGGGCGTCATACGCGGCCACAGCGGCGGCGTCACCGGAGCGCGCAAGCTGGTTGATCTTGAGCGCTACAGCCGCGTCATTGGTGAATCCATCGTCGATTGCTCCGCCGTGCTCGCGGAACTCGCGCAGCAGGGCGGCGGTGGAGACGTAAGACTCGAGGCAGCCTTTGCGACCGCAGTTGCAGGGGCGTCCGCCGGAGTGGATGACGGTGTGGCCGATGCTGCCTGCGAAGCCGTGCTGGCCGCGCAGCAATTTTCCTCCGGAGACGATGCCGCCGCCGATGCCGGTGCCGATGGTGATGGCAACGAAATCAGAGAGGCCGGCGCCCAGCCCAAAGTGCAATTCAGAAAGCACTGCGGCCTGCGCGTCGTTGACTACCTGGACGGGTAGCTTGAAGCGCTCTTCCGCGAAGGAGCGCAGTGCGAAGCCGGCCCAGCCGGGAAGATTGTCTGTGGCGGCGAAGATGCTGCCGTCGCGCTCGTCGACTGCGCCAGCGGTGGCGATGCCGATGCCGCAGGGCTTGATCTTGTGCTTTTGTGCAGTGACGAGCACCTGCTCGACGACATGCACGAGACCGGCGGAGATGGCCGGGCGGCCCTTGGCGGCGTCGGTGGGCACCTGCTCGGCCAGCGAGACGGTGCCATCGGGTGCGACGAGCGCGGCCTTGATGGAGGTGCCGCCGATGTCGACGCCGATGGCGGGAGCTGACGGCGCAGTCTGCGCCAGCGCGTGGGCAAAGCCCTGTGCAATGACGCCGGGGCGCGTAATGGCTGAGCCAACAATCACGCACCAGGCGCCGCCGTCGATGGCGCGGCGCGCATCAGCCGGAGTGGAGATGTGGCCTTCAGCCATGATGGGGATGCGCAGGTGACGCGCCAGACGCGCAAGCAAGCTCCAACTGAAGCTGTCGTTGCCGCGCGTGTTTTCGGTGTAGCCGTTCAGCGTGGTGCCCACGCAATCAACGCCGCCTGCCGCTGCTGCGACGGCCTCGTCAAATGTGGCTACGTCAGCCATCACAGGCAGGTGAAGCTCATCATGAATCCGCTGGACGATCTGCTGCCAGGGTTCGCCATCCGGCCATGTGCGGGCGGTACAGTCGAGCGCGATGATGGACGCTCCGGCTTCAGCAAGCGCGCGCGCAGCGGCGAAGTCAGGCGTGATGCGCAGACCGGCGGGGCCGTAGTATTTCTGAATGCCGATGATGGGCAGCGCGGTTTCGCGGCGCAGCGCGGCAATGTGTTCCGGGCTATTGATGCGGAGACCTGCACCACCGCCGCCGATTGCGGCCATGGCCATGCGGCGGATAGCTTCGGTGTCTTCCAGCGGATCGCCCGGCGACGCCTGGCAGGAGACGATCAGTTGGCCCTTCAACTGCTCAAAGATAGCGGACATATGTGCTTTCCTGTTCCGTGACGGCAATCGATAAGACCGATTGGCCCAACAGTCGAATGTATTATTGTATAGCCAACTGAAATATGGCAAGCTGGATTCACTTTCCTGCCGAGAGCTGGAAGCGAATTGGAACCGAAGTGGTCCCCGCGTGCGGGGCGGAATGTGTGAGGGAACGAGATGAGCAGCATGCTGCTGGCTGGAGCGCTCCTGGCGATTCTGTCGGGCCTGATGAACGGTAGTTTTACGCTGCCCATGCGGTTCCTGGGCCGGTGGGAGTGGGAGAACGTGTGGAGTGTGTTCATTGTTGTCGCATGCCTGGTGATGCCGGCGGTGATTGTGACGCTGATGGCGCCTGCGAGTTGGGGCGTGCTGGCGGCTGCGCCCGCCCACGCGCTTTGGATCGCGATTGCGACCGGCTTTGCGTGGGGCTTTGGAGCGGTGCTGTTCGGGCAGAGCGTCAGTGCGATCGGCATCTCGCTGGCGAATACGCTGGTGCTGGCGATCAGCTCGGCGCTGGGTTCGCTGCTGCCTATCGTTCTGCTTTCACCGGAAAAACTGTTTGAGCCATCTGGAAAGAAGATTCTTGTGGGCGTTGGCGTGGAGCTTGCGGGGATTGCGCTGTGCGGCTGGGCGGGACGCATGCGTGAGCACTCGGCTGGTGTGGGTGCTGAGCGGGGCGGGATGGTGGGGCACGCACGGCCCATTGGTGTGGCGCTGCTGATGGCTACGGGGTCAGGCGTGCTTTCAGCCGTGTTCAATATTGGCTTTTCGCTCGCGCAGCCGATTGCCGAGACAGGCCGTGCTGCGGGGTTGAGCCAGTTTGCGAGCACGAACCTGATCTGGCTGGTGATGCTTGGGGCAGGCTCAGTTGCGAACCTGGGCTTTTGCGGATTCTTGTTCATGCGCAACGGCAGTGTGAGCAAGTTTGCGCAGCCAGGCAAGCTGCGGCTCTACGGCTTGGCGTCCCTGATGGCGCTGCTCTGGGGTGGCAGCATCTTTGTTTATGGCGCAGCCACGCCGCGGCTGGGCGCGCTGGGGACGGCGATTGGCTGGCCGCTGAGCCTGGCGGTGGGGTTGCTGCTGGCAAACGTGATTGGCGTGGGGCTGGGCGAGTGGCGTGGAGCGCCGTCGCGGGCTCGGCAATGGATGTATTCAGGCATCGCAGTTCTGCTGGTGGCAGTAATTTTGTTGAGCCGGGCGAGTTACTAACTTTGCTTGCGATGATGGCGCTGGCGGAGCGAACAGTATAGGCTGGCGAAAGAGGCGGGCCGATTGAGCGCCGCGGACCCGCCAAGGACCGAAGAACACGAGCGCGCACGAGAGATAAACCATGCCACGCAAGCCAGCGAACCCCAAAGCAGCCGCGACAGTTGCAGCCACGAACGGCGAAAAGTGGCACTTCGAGCCACTGGATAAGAAAAGCTTCACGCCGATGTACTTTCAGATCCAGACACAGTTGCTGAAGATGATTCAGAATGGCAAACTGCGTCCGGGTGACTCGCTGCCAAGCGAGGAGGAACTGAGCCGAATCTGTGGCGTGAGCCGCATGACGTCTCGGCAGGCGTTGCAGGCGCTGAAGAACCAGGGGCTGGTATCGCGGCACAAAGGGCAGGGCAGCTTTGTGAGTCAGCCGCGCGTGGAAAAGGATATTACGCACCTTTCCGGCTTTACGGCGGAGATGAGTGCGCTGGGACTGCGTGCGTCGTCGCGCGTGCTCAGCACAGCCACGCTGCAGGCGTCGGCTGAAGTTGCCGAGCAGTTGGGGATTGCCGTGAATGCGCCCGTGTTTCGGCTGCTGCGGCTGCGGCTTGCCGACGAACTTCCTGTGGCGATCGAAACAATCCACCTGCCGCAAGAGCGCTTCCCGGGAATCGAAATGTTCGATTTCGCGCGGTTCTCTCTGTATCAGACACTGCGCGAGCGCTTCGATGTGCGTGTGGGCCGTGCGGACGAGATTCTGGAAGCGCGGTCGGCAACACGACGCGAAGCAGAGCTGCTCGACATGCATGTGCGGTCGAGCCTGTTGGTGATCTCGCGGACGCTGTGGAACGTCGACGGCACGCCGGTTGAGACGGCGTACTCGGTGTATCGCGGCGACCGATACCGCGCGGTGCTCAGTATTCCTGCGACGGAATTGAAGTAGAGCCATGCCGCGACTGAAGCGGCAAAATGCCTGAAAAACCAGGGTTCGCGCAGTTCCTTATGCGTTCTTCATGTGCGCCAGATTATTCCCTTGACGGTGCGATTGCTGGGTAGTATATACATCCATACGGATATACAGACATACGGCCGCCGGTCTATCCGGAAGACACCGGGCCTGGGAATTTCGCAGGAAAGCGCGGCCAGCTTGAACATTGGAGGCAGCATTTATGTGGTCTCGCATTCGCACCGTTGCATTTCTGCTGATCATGGCCTTGTGTCTGGCCAAGACACCGGCACAGGTAACCAGTGCCGGGTCTGTTACAGGCCAGGTTGCCGACACATCGGGCGCACTGGTCGCTAACGCAACCGTGATTGCAGTCCAGGCGCAGACCAATGCGCAGTGGAAGACGGTCACGGACGCAACTGGAACCTATCGGTTCCCGAACCTTCCTGTCGGTAAGTTCACCATCACGGCGCAGGCACCGGGTTTCAACACGGTGCAGATCAACGGCGTGGTTCTGAACGCGGGCGACCAGCTTCGCGATGACTTTGCGCTGAAGCCGGGCGCTGTGACTGACACGGTGGAAGTCAGCAGCCAAACCATCAGCGTCGACACGGAAACAGCGAACGTTGGTGAAGTGGTTGGTTCAAACGCGATCCAGCAGATGCCGCTGGTTACGCGCAACTTTATCCAGCTTGTTGAACTGGCGCCGGGCGTCTCCAGCGACATTGGCAGCGAGGCGGGCTTCGGCTCGAACAGCAGCCTGGCGGTCTCCGTCAACGGCGTGCGCAACAACGCCAACAACTGGACGATTGACGGCGTGCCGAATCTGGACGTATTCAACGGCAACAACGCGATCACGCCGAACGTGGATGCGCTGTCAGAGTTCCGCATTGACCGCGGTAACTATACGGCTGAGCAGGGACGCAGCGCGGGCGCAACCGTCAACGCAATTCTGAAGAACGGCACCAACGACTGGCACGGTTCGGCCTTCGAATTTGTGCGTACGGCCGACCTGAACGCGAACCTGTTCTTCAACAAGTATTACGGGTCCGAGCGGCCCTCCGATCACTACAACAACTTTGGCTACACGGCATCCGGCCCGATCAAGAAGGACAAGCTGTTCTTCCTGTGGTCGCAGGAGTTCCGCCGCATCGGTGAGCCAACGCAGACAGTGAGCACGCGCGTTCCCACCGATCAGGAAAAGAACAACGGCAACTTCTCTGACTACGCCTCGATCGGCATGGCGCAGCCACTGGTAACGACGGCACTGGCGGCGAACCCGCTGTGCGTGGGGTGTGTTGCAGGCGAACCGTTCCCCAACGATACGATTCCGGCGGCACTGATCAGCAAGAACGCGCAACTGCTGCTGAAGACCTACTACCCCTCGGCTGGCTCTTATGCCAACGGCGCAAACTTCTCGTCGTCGGCGTCTACGGTGCTGACTGAGCGTGAAGAACTGATCCGCCTGGACTACAACCTGAGCGACAAGTGGAAGATGTTTGCTCACTACATCCAGGATCAGAACCACATCAATTCTCCCTACGGCTTGTGGGGTGAGAATGCGCTGCCGAATGTGGGTTCGAGCACCGAGTTTGAGCCGATGCAGAGCTTCGCGTTCAACCTTGTGGGCACGCTGACACCGAACCTTATCAACGAAACACAGTTCGGCATCTACCACAACATTATCCGCATCCAGACCTCGCCGCTGCTGAATCGCAGCCTGGCCAGCGGACTGGATATTCCGTACTACTTCCCGGATCACAACGACCCGCTGAATCGTATTCCAGCGCTCTCGTTTGGCCACTATGCCGGTATCTCAACCATCTGGCCGTTCCTGAATGGCTTCTTCTACCACAAGTGGACGGACAACGTGTCGTGGCATCATGGCAATCACGACCTGAAGTTTGGCGTGCTGGTAACGCAGCAGGGCAAGAACGAGAATAACGCTCCGAATAACCTCAACGGCACGTTCAGCTGGTCGGGCACTGCGTATGACGGCATTCACACCGGCAATGACATGTCGGATATGCTGTCGAACTTTGCCGACTCCTACAGCGAGAGCATGAACAACCCCATGCAGCATCTGCGCTACTGGGATGACGAACTCTACGCACAGGATCAGTGGCACATCGCACACCGGCTGAGCCTTACCTTCGGCCTCCGCTACAGCTACTTTGGACCGGAGATTGACCAGAACAACCTGCTCACCAACTTCCTGCCGCAGCTCTACCAGGCGTCTCTGGCGCCGACGGTCGATGCTTCGACGGGCAATCTGACCAATATTCCCGCTTCGCAGATGCTTTCAAACGGCGTTTACATGCCGACCAACGGCATCATCTCCGCGGGCGTGAATTCGCCCTGGGGCGAGTCAGTGTTCAACGTGCGCAAGCTCAACATTGCTCCACGCGCGGGCTTCAGCTATGACCTCTTTGGGAATGGCAAGACGGCTGTTCGCGGCGGCTACGGCATGTACTACGACCGCACCGCGCCGTACGAACTCTACGCGAAAGCCAATCCGCCGTTCAACGCAGTGGTTACGCTGCACAGCGTGACGGTTGACACGCCGGGCGAGAGTGGTGGTTCGCCGGTGAACTCGACCGTGGGTCTGTTCGGCTTTACGCCGAAGCAGCCGCTGCCCTATAACCAGCAGTGGTCTCTGGGTGTGCAGCAAGAGGTGTATCGCAACACAGTGGTGACGGTGGACTATATCGGCACCAAGGGCGTGCACCTGATGTACGACTCGATGCTGAACCAGAACACGCCGAGTCTTGCGGTTGCGCAGGGCACGGTGAACGTGGACTCTGTCCGCCCCTACCAGGGCTACGGCAGCATCCAGATCGTCACGCCGGAAGCCTACTCCAACTACCACGGCTTGCAGGCTTCAGTACGGAACCAGATTGGCAACGCGCTCACGCTGAACGCGGCCTACACCTTCTCCAAGGTGTTGACCAACGCATCAGGCGACTTGACGACGGTGCAGAATCCGCTGGATCCGAAGGCGGACTACGGCGCGGCAACATTCGATCGCGCTCACATCCTGGTGCTGAGCTACACGTGGCAGTTGCCTACGCTCAAGGGGTCAAACCTGGCGATGCGCACAGCGCTGGGCGGATGGCAGTGGTCGGGCCTGCTGAATATGAAGAGTGGCGAGCCTGTCACGGTTTCGCTGGGTGTGTACGCAAACGCCGGCGAAGTGGATGGTCCGCTGCGCCCCAACCAGTCAGGCAAGGCTCAGCTCAGCAAGGGAATGTACAACTGGATCGATCCGAATGCATTCAGCGTTCCGGACCAGGCGACATTCGGCAATGCGCGCGTGGGCAATGTTCGCCTGCCGCGCAACACGCAGCTGGATTCGTCGCTCTCGAAGGACTTCCCGTTGCATGAGCGCTTCCACCTGGAGTTCAAGTTCGAAGCGATCAACGTGCTGAACCATACGCAGTTCGACTCGGTTGACTCCTACTACTATCCGGGGAGCACAACCTTCGGCCACTTGAACAATACGCAGCTGCCGCGCGTTTCGCAGGCAGGTCTGCATCTGCTCTTCTAGTCACGCAACGAAGTTACGCAGGGGAAGTGACTAGCGCCGCGGCCAGACCGGTAAATACGGATTGGCCGCGGCTTTTTTCTTGATCACGAAGTTATGGCTCGGCATTTGTAAGCCGGGCAGCACAACCGGGAACAGAAGAATCGCTGCAGCAGCATTCAGGAGGATTTGCGGGCATGTCGGTTGCATCGGAGCTGAATTCGTTGGTTGGCAAGCAGTCGCGGCGCAGTTTCTTGCAGGCGATGAGCGCTGCGGGAGTGGGTTTGCTTGGATCACGCGGATGGGGCGCGGCGTTGTCGCCCGCTGTGCGTGAGTCTGTGTCGCGTGCGGGTAAAGCAGTGACGCTCCTCGAGGATGGCGGATTTCAGCGATCGGCGTGGGGATGGCAGTTCACAGACAGTGCAAAGATTGTGCAGGCGGGGCGGCAGGCCGGGCACGGTGCCGTGCATGTGGAAACGGAATCGGGTGACTATGCGCGATTCCTTGTGTTGCAGCCGGAGATCGGCAAGACGTACACGTTTGCTGGGTGGGTGCGCACAGAGGATGTGAAGGCGCAGGACGAAGGTGCGGGCGCGTACATTGCTGCGATTCAGTATGAGTTTCAGGGTCGGCCAACTGAGTACACCGTGGATGGAAGGCAGATTCCTGAGAAGCATTTTGGCAACTACACTGGAACGCACGGCTGGCAGCGCTTTTCGCAGAGTTTCACCTGTTTGCCTGGAACAACATGGTTCGAAATTGTTGTCGGCATCTATCGCAGTTCAGGACAGGCATGGTTTACTGACCTGACATTTGTCGAAGGCGAAAGCGCAGTTGCGTTTGATGATGCGGTGGACTACTGGCAGGCACTGGAGTGGGCGCATCGCGAAGAGTTGGAAAAGAGCGGCCGCACTCGTGCGTCTGCGGCGATTCTGCGCGACACTCTGCCGGTGCGGGGCGCTGCGTCAGACCCGGCGCGGCTTGCGAAGCTGCTGGGAGAAACGTTCGACGCTACATTTGTGAGTGCAGCGGAACTGGCGGATGCAAAGCGATTCAACCGCGCCGCGTTTGATCTTCTGGTACTGCCGTATGGCGAGAGCTTTCCGCTGTCTGCGCGCGCGGCGGTGGAGACTTTTCTGCAGCAGGGCGGCAATCTGCTCAGCACAGGTGGCTATGCGTTTCTCTCTCCCGTTGTCGAGAAGCAGGGCAAGTGGGCGTTCTATGACGATGCTGTGAAGATCGAGAAGGCAGAGAGTGTGTTGCCGACATTTGCGGCGCAAGGCACGGGATGGAAGGCGCTGGAGCCGAAGTTTGCGAGCGCCGCGAGCACAGAGTTGCCTGGCGGGTTCCGTGCAGAGGCGGGCGCGTTGCGCGTTCCAGCGGAGCACTGGCTGCAGACAACGGCGTGGTACTACGACGTTGCTGCCGGTAAAGAGAAGGACCAGTACTGGCTTGAAGGGTGGCTGCGCTCTGAAGATGTGAAGGCCGCACCAGATGGCTATGGCTTTGCGCGCTTCCAGCAACTGGACGACAAGGGAAACGAGATTTACGCGGCGGGGCTAGATCTGGAGCGCGTGAATGGCACGCACACATGGCACAAGGTGGAGCGGCTGTTTTATGTCGCTCCGGGCTGCAAGACGATTCGCGTGAGCTTTGGATTGAGCCGCGCAACAGGAACGGTCCAGGGCGCGGGGTTCCGCATGGAGCCTCGTTCGCCACAGGTACGGATCAACACGGCTTACGGATTCCCGCAGGATGATCTGCAGGTGGAGCCGAAGCAGATCGGGATGTTTGACGCAGACTTCCGGCTGAAGCGCGTGGCGACGATTCGTGCGGCGGAGGGGCAGGCGATCGTCCCGGCTGGCAGTGAGTTGCATGGAGCGTATGAGGGTTACGCGGCGACGTGCGTGTTGGGCATGAGCCGTGCGCGCTGGATGCCACTCCTGGAAGCGTATGACGGGCTAGGGCGCAAGCGCGGTGCAGTTGGCGCTCTGGTGCATCATCAATGCGGAGAATACGCGCGCAGCAACTGGGCATTCTTCGGCGTGGAGAGCGCGGATATCTTTGCAGACGGTTCAGCCCTGGGCGAGGAGACACTGCGTGCGGTGGGCAGGGCACTGGCGCAACCGTGCTGGATGCACGCCTGCGAAGCAGATTTTGCATGCTACCGGCAGGGTGAACCGGTGCGTCTCCGCGTGTTGGTCACGAACATGGGGCGCGCAACTGAGAACATCGAGTTGCGTTGGCACGTGGCAGAGGAAGCAAGCGGGAGCGCCGTATACCAGTCGACGAACAACGCGCGTGTAAAGCCGGGCGAGACTATCGCGATTGAGACGGAGTGGCGTGCGGGCACATTTGCAGCGGACACCTATCGCGTCTCTGCGGAGATGAGCGTTGCCGGACGTGCGATTGACCGCATCGAGACAGGATTTGTGACTTGGAACGAACGTGCCCTTCAGCGCGGACTCGCGTTTGAGTTCAAAGAAAACTACTTCCAGGTAAAGGGACGCAGCCTCTTCTTGCAGGGGACTGACGATTACCTTCATACCTTCCTGAGTGAAGATGAGCATCCGCTTACATGGCAGGAGGATGCACAGGGCTGCCGCGACTCGTGCATCGATGTGTATGAAAACCTGATGGGACTGCGCGGCCCGCAGCAGCGGCCTACGAAGACATGGTGGCGCTGGATTGATGCCATGCTCCAGAATGTGCAGCAGGCTGGCGGTGCATTCTTCCCGGGCATGCTGATTTTCAGCAACACTGCGGTGAGCAATAAAGATCTCGCAGATCAGGCCGCATACGTGCGTGCGTTTGCGGCTCGTTACAAGGATGCGCCAGGGCTGATGTACTACCTGAACGGTGATCTGGAATTGCATGATCCCAACCTTCCGGACGTGCAGAATCTCTACAACCAGTACCTGAAGGACAAGTACGGCAGCGACGATGCGCTGCACAAGGCATGGACGGTGAGCCCGCCCGAAGCGCCGATTGGCCAGCTGACAGTTCGCGCAGGCAAAGACGAGTGGGGCGATGTGCGCACGCTGGATGACTTCGAGTTCCGCACGCGCGTGGTGGAGCGCTGGCTCAACACGCTGCATGATTCCATCCGCACGGTGGACACGCGGCATCCGGTGACGGCTGAGTTTTATCAGTTGCCATACGCGGGCATTGACCTGTTGCACGCGCTGGGGAAGCTTGAGTTGGCGAACTTCGGCTACTTCAATGCAGAGGGAGAGGACTTCTACCGCTTCCCGCAGGTGTGCAAATTTCTGGATCAGCGCGTGCGTGGCAAAGGGTTGAATGTTGGTGAGTTCGGCGTAAAGACGCATCCGGCGTGGTTCGATTCCGCAGACTACATTGCAGCGCGTAGCGAGGCCTACGAGCAGGCATACTTCCTCGCGATTGCGCACTACGGGTTTGCACTGGGTGCTTCGAAGATCCAGAACTGGTGCTGGAAGTATCCATCGGACCTGCCGTTTGAATGGGGTATCAATTATCCGAATGAGCTGGTGGGGCGCGACGTGCGCGCTGTCTATCGCAACACGGGTCTGTTCTTCCGCAGGCTACATCCGCGCTTCGAGCAGAGCGAGGTGCTGTTCCTTATTCCCGGCGAGAATCGCAAAGGGGGAAAAGGCGCAGATGTTCTGGTCGGGCTATCGAACAGCATTCGTCTGCTGATTGATCAGCGAGTCTCGTTTAACTCGCTGGCAGATGAATACATCAATGAACTCCCTGCGCAGGTGAAGGTCATCATTTATCCGCTTGCATACTGCCCTGAAGAGAAGGTGGTTACACGCTTGAAGAAGTTTGTGGAGGAGGGTGGGCAGCTCTATCTCTCAGGCGACATCAGCTACGACGTGCAGAGGCGGCGGACGCAGACGAAGCGGCTGGCCGAATTATGTGGCGTGGAGTTCATTGCCGAGCGGTACGCAAACATTGACTACGCTGACGGCGCAGTTCAAGCGGTGGGTAAGGCAGAAGGTTGGCCGGACTATACGGCGTTCCCGGGCATTACAACGCGGCTGGCTGGGGCGAAGTCACTTATGGAGACACACGATGGAGTCCCCGTGGTGACTGAGTTCGAACTGGGCAAGGGACGCGTCCTGTTTAGCGCAGATCCGATCGAGTTGCACGGTGATCCGCGCTATCAGTCTTATGCGCACGCCTTCTATGGAGCGCTTTGCGCGAGGCTTGGGCTGCGGGGAGAGGCGATTGAGCCCGCATCTGCACCGGTGCATCGATTCCGTGTGCCTGCGCAGGATGGACGAGAGATTTCGGTGCTGGTCAATCACAGCAGCAGCGAAGAGGCGCGCGGATTCACCGTGCCATCAGCAGCGGGGCACTTGTCAATGACGCTGAAGCCGATGCTCTCAGGAGCGGTGGTGCTCAATAAGAGCAAAGAGGTGGAGGCGATAGAAAGCTCTGCTGATGTGCGCATTGACGATGTGCTTGTGATTGGCAGCAACGTGCACTTTATGGCGATGTCACTTGACGGCGGTGCGCTTCGCCAATCCACTGAGCTGTTGCTTTTGCCAATGGGCGAGGGGGCGCTGCAATTGCCGCATGCGTCGCGTTGGACGTCGCCCGTGGTTCTGGCGGGAGAGGTGAAAAACGGCAAATGGAAGCAGCAAGAGAGCTTCCGTGCGCAGGTGTCAGATGGCGCTCTCGCTGTACCGGTTGCTGCGCCGCGTGCATTTAGCATGCTGATCGTGTGCGATACAGGCAGTCAGCGGAAGGCAATCGAACAGGTGGAACGCACCGTGGTGGAGCCGTGGACTCTTGAGTAGGTGCAGTGCTCCACGGTGGTATGGTGGCTTAGATTGCTGAGGAGAAGACGAGGATGAGCGAAGTAAATCGCAGGGAGTTTCTGACGGCGGCAGCGATGGGCGCGAGTGCTGCAATGCTGTCGCCACGCATGATTCTCGCAGAGGCGACGCGGAAGAGCGTAAAGCCGATCGTCGGAAGCTGGTTCGAGTTTCAACATCATGCCACATTTGAAGGCGTGGACTGGAATCCCGCGCTGGTGCAGTTCACGGCCCAGCAGTGGGAGGAGAAGATCAAAGAGATTGCCGAAGCCGGTTTGCAGTATCTGGTGTTGATGGCGACGGCTGTCTACTATCGCACATTCTTTGAAAGCCGCATCTACCCGAAGTGGGAGCTTGCCTGCGCAGACCCTCTTGAAGCAGTGCTTACAGCCGCGGATAAGTACAAGGTGAAGTTCTTCATCGGGAGCGGATTCTATGGCGACTGGATGAGCGACGACACGATCAAGGATCCGGTGGCGGGCAAGCAGCGGCTGCAGGCGATGGATGAGCTGATGGCGCGTTACGGGCACCACGAGAGCTTCTACGGCTGGTATTGGCCGGATGAAGCGTGCATCAATCCACATTACGCGCCTGAGTTTATCCCTTACGTAAACGCACTCTCACACGAAGCGCGGCAGCTGAAGCCAAAGGCGCCCATCATGATTGCACCGTACGGTACGCGCATTGCAATTCCCGATGACGAGTATGTGCGCCAGTTGGATGCGTTGGACGTGGATATTGTTGCGTACCAGGATGAAGTGGGGGTGCGCAAGTCAAAGGTGACGGAGACCTCCGCATTCTATGAAGGGCTGCGGAAGGCACATGATCGCGCACAGAAGGCGAAGATCTGGGCCGATGTGGAACTGTTTGAGTTTGAGGGCGAAACCTACAAGAGCGCACTGATGCCGGCCAGTTTCGATCGCGTGCAGAAGCAACTGGAAGCGGTGTCGCCGTGGGTGGATCAGATTCTCGTCTATCAGTATCTAGGGCTGATGAACAAGCCTGGCTCGAAGGCATTCGCGGGGTCTCCGGCCTCGACGCGGCTCTACACGGATTACCAGCGGTGGCGCGCAGCGCAGGCCTGAGCGAGAATTAGGGCGCAGGTTCGATGGTGGTGTCCGGATAGTAATGAGTGAGGATGGTGCGGTAGTCCGCTCCGTTGGCTGCCATCGCAATTGCGCCTTGTTGGCAGAGACCGATGCTGTGGCCGACGGCGCGCCCTGCAAGGTGCGTGCCGGACGGTCCATCAGAAAATGTGAAGCGGTTTCCGGGAAGAGCGCTCCAGCCCCATTGACGCACATACCGAATCCGCGCGGTCTCATCGCCGGGTTTGGGAGGGGCAGCTCCCTGAACAAGTGCAGCCTGCCACTGTGGCGCATGGGCGATGCACCATGTGCACGAAACCGAGAAGTAGGGATAGCTATCTCCGGGGCCCATGCCGGCTTCGCGCAGAGTGTTGGTACGTCCTCCGCATTGGCTTGAGTAGAGTGCGGCAAGCGGATGCTGATTCCACATGAGCACCAGATGGCGTGTGGCTGCGACAGCATCACGTGCGGCAGCAGAAGCGTCATCCGGGGAGCGCAGAAACTGGCAGTGCGTCGTGTCACAGAAATCAAAGTCTGCGTGTCGTGCCCCCGCGGCAAGAAATGAACGCGCGATGATTGCCTGGGCCTGAAGAGCTTCGCGTGGCGCGTTGGCCGGCATTTCCGCAGCAACAACGGAAAGAACGGCATCTTCGCGATCCATTGTGACTATTGCTGTCAACTCGCCGTGGTGTGCATTGAGCGTGAGAGTGCCACGATACACGCGGTGAAAGCGCGATGGAACGATGAGCTCAGTGCGCGCATACCCACCGTCGCGCGCGGATGCCACAAGGGATGGAAATAGAAAGCCATCTACGAGTAAGCGGTCTCCGGCTGCGCGTACGATAAGCGAGCGATGTCCAGGCTCGCCGTTGAGCAGGAAGCGTGGTGCATGATCTCTGAGAATAACTGGCTGCACAGACGCGGAGCGAAGCTCAAGTGTGCGCGGATGGAAGAGGCCGAGAACGCGCACGGCGACGTGGTTCTCTGCACGGAGTGAGCATGCAGTGATCAGCGCAATGAAGAAGAGAACGCTGCGAATGGTCATAACGCGGTGAGTTCAAGCGCGCGCAGAATTGCGCCTGCCTGCCTTGCAGCGTCTGCGCCGGTGTGGCCGTGCTGCTGAACAAGCAGCAGGAAGCGTGGTGCGATGGATGGATAAAGAAGGACGGCGAAGCCATCAACGAGTGCGGTGTGCTGGAGATGGCATGCGGCAGTACCTGTCTTTGCCAGAAGATCTGAGGATCCGAAGGCGAGCGCCGCACCGCGTGCGGTGCCTTCCAGCGTGGCAAGACGCAATCCTGTAACGACCTTGTCATAAGCGCGCACCGTGCTCGCCGAGAGGAGTGCGGAGTAGGCGTGCAGGAGGTCGAATGGCGTTTCTCGCCACGCATCCGCGAGGCCGATCATGACGTCTGGCGTAAGTGACGTGGACGGCGGGTGCAGGCCAAAGCGTGTGAACGATGCGCGCGCCGTTTGCGCGTCAAGCATGGCGCCGAGAGAGAGGAAATAAGCATTGCATGACTGTGCGAGGGCCTCTGGCAGAGCCAGACGTCCATGGCCAAGCGGAAGCCAACAGCGATCGGCCGTGCCGCGACATGTGAACTCTGGCGCGTGCGGGCTGGGCTGGTGGTGCGCGTCCTGGTCACTCCACGCTGCTGCGACAAACGGCTTGAGCAGAGAGCCCGGAGAGAGTGGAAGTGCGGCATCGCGCCAGCGTTCGGCAACGACATGTAGCTGCGTATCGACGAGCAGCCAGCGGAGTGCGGGATCAGGAAATTTCTGCTGAAGAAGAGTAGCTGCGCTTTGACGAAAGAGTGCTGCGTCCTGAGCCTGGCTTCGACACGCTGCGAACGCCGCAGTCAGCACGGCCTTCGTGCAATCAACGGCGAACTTGCGACGGTCCATCATGGACGTTGCCACTCATAGCGGACGATCTGCCGAACCTGTGCACCCTCATCGCGCTCTTCGATTTTTTCGCTGGCGGCAGAGTTGAACATTCGGCTTAAGCTGGCAATGTTTCCAGAAAAGAATGTAGGCGACTGGCCATCGGTATGAACTGAAGCGCCGTCGCTGTCGACTGTGTCCTGCGTAGCACCGCCATGCGAGGCTGCATCAAGGCGCAGAACCAGAGAGCGGAATGCCGCCTGCTCACGGGCAGAATGCCGGAAGACGGCGGCGTACGTCAGCGTGCCCCCTGGTGTGCCTGAAGCGGAGTGATTGGACGCGAGAAGAGACTGGATCAAAGATTCACTTGTCGCGATGAACAGCCGGTTGTCGCGCACGGCAACCGCCAGCGGGACGGGGCCGTCGAGAACCGAGTAGGGGCCGTTGGACGCTGAGCGTGTGCTCCAGCCGACACCGAGTTGCGATGCTGTGAGTTGGCGGCGCAGCGCCGCAGTGATTGCCAGTTCGGCATCGTGCTGCTGCCATGTACCTTCAAGAACTGCGGCTTGATCAACATGCACGAACATCTCGCTAGAGCTCGCATGCGTCTGGTAGAGAAGCAGCATCGCGGTTGGCTGTGCGGCTGCAAGAAGTGCAGAGAGCGGTTGGTACGAATCGGCCGAGTGCGCCAGCACTGGTGCAACGTCGATGCGTTCCTCAAGCGCGTCAGCAGTTCCGGCATTCGCTGTCATGACTGCTGCCGGTGCAGATCTCGTGGCGCCCGTCGCTGTGGCGCGCAGGTCGAGGAAGTTTTCGCGTAGTTCAGTGGTTACGCGCTCCAGAGAAGGAGAGGTCTGTGCAGAAGCAAAGGCCGCTTCATCTGGAACCAAGGAAAGTAGCTGCTGCACATTTCCGGAGGCGACGGCGCTGATGCCTGGCTTGCGTAACAAGACCCGCTGTTCAACGTAGGCGTCAGGAGCGCGGTGCAAGTCACAGAGGGCCGCTCGGTACTGCGACATATCGGTGATGTTGCGCTGAATCCAGTAACTGCGAAAGTAGGGAGACGGAACGATCTTTTCAAGGTTGAGAACCATGCGGAGATCCTGCGCAGGGCCAGTGGCTTGCTTAGCCGCGTCTGCGTACCATGCATCGGCTGAGAGACTGTGCGTGGTTGCGCTGGCGAGGCGATCAAGCACGCCTGCCACCAGATCCGTGCGCGTGCCAAGTATCAACCAGCCGTCGCGAAGTGCGAATGCGGCGGTGCGCGATGACTGCTGATCAATGCGCACATAAAATTGAGCGGCGCCCTCGGCACGGAGTTCAAACCTGTTATGTGCCTGCCAGAGAGGCGTGGCTTCAGCCTGTGCCTGGCTCATGCGCGTGATGTAGATGAACTCCAGGTTGCCGATATCGTAGAGCGCGAGAGCGCTTTGTGTGCCGGCGACAGAGGCGAGCAGTTTGCCGTCAGTTGGGATGGATGCGGCGGTCGAGAACTCGTTCTGCGCTTGTGCGAGCCGTTCAAAGAGACGCGATCTGCTGAAGGCCGCATAGTTGTCGCCGGTGAGCCAGGCCCGCTTCTCCTTTGACGAGTCCCAGTCATTTAGCAGGCCGTGAAGGTCGCGGGCTTCAAGATAAAGCAGTGCGTCGCCCGGGAAGAGTTGAGCGAGTTCACGGCGCGGCGCAACAACTCCTACCGTTGCCCAGATGAGGCTAACCACCGCAAGAACGGACGCAGAGAGCCAGATGACGCGCTTCATTCGGTGCCCTCCTGGTTGGAGGCAGAACGCACGGGAAGTGGCATGCCAGGCAGCAGGCGAGGCTGTACGATATGCCCTTGCGTTAGCTCGGCGTGAATGTCTGGCGCACGCGCGTTGTTTTCTTCGGACCTGAGGCGTTCCTGCTCCAACTGGGCATGAAGCTCGAGCAATGGTTTGCGATCCGTATCATTGTGCAGAACCAGGAGGCCTGAACGGAGTAAGCGGGTTGCCTCGGCAACGTCTCCTCGGTGCTGCGCGCTCTCAACAACGGAGCGGATCAGTGCAGCGGCCTGGGATGGTGTCAATTGGTCGAGCGACTCTCTGGGCGGTATGTCCGTGTCGCCGCCTGGCACTCCAGTGTCTGCTGCAGGGCTGCCAGTATTGGCGTAGTCAGACGGATAATAGACAGCATCCGTGAAGTAAGGCTCTGCTGCGACCTGTCCTCGCGAGCTTTCACCCGCTGCGAAGGCGGCGGTTATGTACGACAGACGTAGCGGTACACTGTACGGGGCGACGGCAAGTGCGTCGCGAAGCAGGTGCTCCCGCACGGATGGGGATGAAGCACAGGTTGCGGCCATTACGCGTGCGGCGATGAACAGCGGATGTGAAATCATTTCGGGCGACGGGCATCCCGGAGCGGCAAGGGCAACGAGTTCGGCGCTGCCTGCAGCAGGTGCACTGCGGCCGTGCAAGGCTTGAGCGGCGGCTACGCGCACGTCGTAAGGCGCGTGGGGATCGGCAGCGGCGGCGGCGAGCGAAGACCATGCAGGTGCGTGATTGGGATCGACTGCAAGCTCGGCGCGCGCCAACCGCACGCGATATCCAACATTCCAGGGCGACGATTCAACGAGTGGCTTCAAGAACTGGACAGCTTCTGCAGGTTGCTTCTGCGACTCGAACAGGCTGGCGGCCGAGTCGAGATCGTCATAGAGATTCGTGCTGTGCAATATAAATCTGTGAAGCAGCTGCACTGCATCGCTAGTTCGGCCTTCATCCAGATCCAGAGAGGCGAGGCCAAGAAAGTTGGGGGCTGTCAGTTCGCGGCGCTCCAGCGCGCGCTCGTAAAGGAAGCGGCGCACTGCGCGCGACCCTGCAGGCGATAGACGGGGCACGAGGCCGCGCAGCATCTCGTCACTGAGCGCCGAAGGCGATTGTTTGCGCCACGCATCCAGCAGAGTTGTGAGTGATCCATCGCCATCGGCAATCGGAATTGCTAGTGAGATCCAGTCGGCAGAGTCGCGGGCTTCTGCCGGCGCGTGTGCCAGCACGACGCGCGCTTCGGCGTAACGATGCTCTTTAAGAAGGGCTTCGACGTAAGAGCGAATTGCGGAGCTTCGTTCATAGTCGTAGAGTCCGGGGCTTGGTGAGGCGCCTTGTTCCACGAGTTCAAGAATGCGCGCGTGGATACGGCTCACGTCAGAAAGAGAAAGCCACTTCTGCTCTGAGGACCAGTCGTTAGGAAGGAGCGCATAGAGCAGGCGCTTCTGGTCCTGAGCGCTGGAGCAGGCTGCAATGACCCACGCTATGGAGTTGCCGTTTGCGCGATAGCCTGCACGGACGAGAGGCTCGGCACGATAGTCGCCGTTGCGTGCAATGTATGTGTGAACCAAGGAATCTACATCTGTGCGGACCGCTTCAAACTGGCCGTGCGCGGAGATGCTGGACAGCACTAGCTCGAAGTCGCTCCAGAACGTCTCCGGTACACGGCGCGCGTCCATTTCGGCGGCGAGAAGATGCACGGCGTTGCTCCATGCAGCCACTGCGGCGGAACGGTCGCCGTGATCCCAGTCGAGTTCTGCTATGCGATTGAGCACAGCGGGTTGATCGCGGTTCAGTTCGAGTGAGTGCTGATAATGTTCGAGTGCGTTGGCGGTCCGATGTGTCGCCGCCTCGTAATCTGCCAAATGCATGTGCGCCGCCGCGCTTGCGGGCGCAAGCTCCAATTCGGAGTCGAGGAAATCTTCTGCACGTGGGTCGCTATCGAGATCGAGGTATTCGACAAAGCGCGATCCGTAGTAGTACCAGACATCTCCGGCGAGATGTGCGCTGCGGTCCGATGCATGGGCAACGCGCTCGCCAATTGTTGCGTCAGCGTCCAGTGCTCTGATGAAGCCGTCGCGAATTGCGGGTCGCTGCTCTCGCAGATGGAGGCCAGCGAGGGCGGTATAAGCATCGCGCCAAACGGCGGTCTTCCCGTTGGCGCGCGCAGCTACGCCTGCCAGGGCGCGCTCGACCGTAGCATGGCGGACAAGGAAAGTGGCAGCCGCGTCGCTTTGCGCGGCGAGTGCGATGAGTTCGCCGGGACGAGCTGTGAGTAGCAGGTGGAAGTAGCGTTCGCGAGCATCGCCGTCCAGCGTGGACCGTGCGCGGAGATGTTCATACGCACGCAACTCGCCGGCCTCATTGCCAGATGCGTGATAAGACTCGATGATTCTTTGCAGAAGCGACTGCTGAACCGTGCGCGAGAGTGTGGGCGTGAGCTTTTCCAGCAGTGCGGCAGCTTCATCAAGATGACCACGGCGGCGTTCGAGCTCGAGCCATGCAGAGATGTTGAGATGCTCTGAGTTGCGCGCATGCGTGGCTGCGTTCCACTCGAACTCTGAAGTGAGAGCGGCAAGCGATGCGGCGCGCGCTGCGGGAATGTAAACCGAGTTGAGCTCAGATACGGAGGCGTTTGCAGACTGCTCGCGAAGGAGCGACTCAAACGCGGCGCGCTCTTCGGGGGTGTAGTAGCGTGCGACGGTGGAACCGATCTGCTTGATCGCTTCAGCGAACCCTGACGCGGCTTGTTCGCGGCGCTGTTCGGCGCGTTGCTTGCGCCATTCGTCGTCCGTGATCGCTCCAGGCCCATCGCGTACAACCTGCTGGGCGACGGCGGTCAGGGTAAGCTCAGGGGCCGCTTGTCGCGACGCAACGAGGTGGGCGAGTGCGACAGCGGTCTGACGTCGTCGTGCAAAGATACGCGCATAAGTGGCTGCGCCGGTTTGCTCGGAGACGAGCAGGTCTGCGCCGGCCTGGTCTGCGCCTTGCTCGGCGAAGCGCTGTGCTTCATCGAGCAGACCCCACTGCTCAAGACGCGCTGCAACGGTAAAGGTATTTGCGGCTCGAGCAGGCCTGCCATCAATCCATGCGGCTTCAAGTGCCTTGACTGCATCGGCGCCGCGGCCCTGGCGCGCGGACAATTCAGCAACCTTTTCCATCCACTGCGGATCGCGATAGCTGAGGGAGTAGAGGCGGCGGTAGAGATCGATGGCGTCATCAAGGCGATGCAGATGTTCGTCGAGTATGGCAAGAGCCACGTAGAGGTCTTGCCGTTCAGGGCGAAGCTTGAGTGCTCTGGCATAGCTGTCGGCGGCCAGTGGACCGTCTTCAGCCGCTGTTGCCATCCGCGCCAGCACGATGCTCCATCGTGGATCGCGCGGAGAGTCGCTGATTGCTTTTCGATAGAACGTGAACATGCGGTCCTGATCTTTGTGCGCGACCGCATAGAGAGCTGCCTCTTCAGTGAGCGTTGCGTCTTCAGGCCAGGTATTGATGAGCTCGATATATTGATCGACCGCATCGTTGAAGTGGCCGAGTTGCGTAGCAGCTGAGATCATGCCCCGGCGGAGTTGGCCGGTGCGCCGTATTTTCTCCTCGCGTGCGAGAGGTGCCGCGCGTACACGGTCGAGTTGTGTGTGATAGAACGATTCCAAGCCAGCGGAATCGTTGGCGCGCGCGAAGTTTTCAGCCATTGCCGCTTCGTATTCAGCGTCGAGAGGTTTCTCATCCAGGAGGGAAACAAGAATGGTGCGTGCGCGTGGGTAGTCAGCCAGGTCTGTGAGCTTACGCGCGGCCTCCAGACGGAAGCGGCTGCGGAGTTCTGGATACGCGGTCTGTGCAGCTTCTTCGAGAACGAGAACGGCCTGAGTGCGACGATCATGATTCCAGTCGTAATCCACGGTGGAACGCACAACGCCGAGGATGCGGTTATGCTCGCGATAGATGGAGTCAATTTCCTGCGCCGCAGCCTGGCCTCCGCGTGCCTGCAGAAGGTCCACGAGCTGGTAGTGAAGTTGCAGGTTGCGGACGGGGTCAGTGGTCAGCGCGATTTGGCGGCGCAGGGCTGCAGCTTCAATGTCTGGCAGAGTGTGTCTGCGAGAAACAGCGGCGACTGTGTCGAGCACGTCGAATGAACTTGTCTGCGCGATGAGGCGGTCGAGTTCAACGGAGAGCTCATTGTTGCGGTGTTCTGCCTCAAGCACAACAGTACGGAGTTCGATGGCTGCTGCGGTGGGAACTGGTTGAGTGAGCAGGGAAGCGGTTGCTCGTTCCACCTGCCCGTGCACGGATGGGCGACGTGCAAGCACGAGAAGGCGGGTTCGGCTTTCCGCGGAAGTGCTGTCGTTGGTGGCTCCTGAGACGTAGGCGCGAATGGCGCTGTCCATGTCGCCACGGCTTTCGGCAATCGAACCTTCCTGGTAGCTGAAGAGCGCAGGCCTATCAAGACGCGTGCGAGCCTTTTCAAGCTGTGTCTGCGCAGAAGCAAAGTCGAAGTAGTCCCAGAAGACGGTTGCGGATTGCAGATAGCCGTTCGGATCGCCGGGATGTACGTTACCCATGCGGACCCAGTAGGGCGCGGCTTCAGCAAAGCGTTCATGGTCTGCGTAGATGTCTCCGATACGCGCGAGGGTGTCGAGATCGCCTGGCGCGTACGCGAGGCGCCGCTGTTCGATCGCTACTGCGCGATCCGCATCTTCCGGCTGAAAGTAGGCAAGGGAACGATAGAGAGAGGAAGCCTGCGCGGAAAGCGCATCATCACTGGGATACGCAGTCGAGAGCGCTGCTGCGGCATCTGCACTTTGTTCGTAGTGTGACTGCCAAAGCTGTGCTTCAAGCCAGAAGCGAGCAGCGGCAGGGTTGTGCGCTGCAAGAGCGGTCCAACCGCCGCCATCTATTTCTGGCGACTGGTGGCGCAGGGCATCGACCGTTGACTCAAGCTGGCCGGTGCGGCTGAGCCGTTGGAACAGTTGATCACGCAGCTCCGGTTTCTCCCACCAGTGTTCCCAGAGCAGCTTTTCGGCCTCGGAACTGTCGCGCGTTGATGCGTTATATCGCGCCAGCAGGCGCTCGACGAAACGCAAGTCATGCGGGAATCGCTGGTGTGCGTAGAGATCAACTTCGAGAGCGAGAGAAGAGTCAGGCGCTGGTGCGTCGGAGAGAAACTGCTCAAGATCAGTACCGGAGAAGATACCGGCGACCTTATGCATCAGGGCCGTGTATTCTGCGGAGCGGCGTTGGCGCACGTAGAATCGCGCCAGTTTCGCGTACCACCCCGTGTCCTGGAACTGCTGGATGGCGCGCTCGAAGACCTCTTCCTGATGCGCGTTGAGACGATTCTGTTCCAGAAAGTCTGCAAGCTTTTCGTAGAGGCCGGGGTCCTGAGGGTTGCGGTCCAGTTCACCGCGCAATAGCTTGAGTGCATCCGGTAGGCGATCAAGCGCTACGAGCCGCGCCAGGGCACGATTGAGAACGTCGTTGTATTGCACAGAGCGAATGCCGGCTGGCTGTGGCGTGGAATTGGAGGCGTCCGCGGGCTCAGCATCACTCTCGGGTTCCGGTGTAGAAGCGGGCGCGGTGGCCGGGGCTGGTTCACCAGATACAGGTTTGCTGTAGGCGGGGGAGGTGGTTCCGAGTGGCACGCCTTCAGCGCGCGCGGCCAGTTCCCTGAGAAGGTCCTGGTAGAGTGCGAGTTCCTTATCAACTGCGTGCGTTCGCTGATAGGCGTCTGCCAGTGAGAGCGCAACCTGTACTCGCCCCGGATAATTTGGAAATTGCGCGAGGAGTGCCGTACCTTCGCGGATGACGGAGGGATCCTCTCCATAGACCGCATAAGCCGCCATCAGGCTCGCGTGGAGTTGTGGCCGCGCAGGCTCGTTGGGAAAGCGGTGATCGATCTCGGAGAGCAGTTCGGCGGCGCGTGCGCGGTGGAAGTACGGAACTGCGAGTTGCTCCTCACTGGCGTATTCGCCTGCGGGCCCCTGCGTATTGAGAAAGAGCGAAAGAATGCCGTTGAGATAACCGGGGCCGCGATCCATTGTGGCGATGTTGCGATAGAGGGCGAGATTGCCTGCGCCAACGCGCAACGGCTGCTCCGGCGCCGTAAGCAGGATGCGCGCGAGCGCCACAGTGCCGCGCTGCTCTGCATCGGGCACGGACCGCTGGGATGCCAAGGCGTATGCGTAGCGCGCAGCTTCCGGAAAATCCTGCAGTGACTCGAACAGCTGTTCAAAGGTGAAGAGTTCGTCAGAGGTCCATGCGACTCCGCGCGTGTCTTTGCTTTCGCGATAGCGCGTGAGCACAGCTTTGGCGGAATCGATCTGCCCCTGCTGCTGGTGGAGATAGAAGAGCTGCGCCGCAGTGCGCAGGTCGTCAGGGTGTGCGGCCAGGTGTGCGCGGAGGCCATCACCAAAGGCGCGCTGATTATGACTCGCAAGCACGAGTGCGTAGTAGTTCTTGATGAGTTCAGCGGGCCACAGTGGCTGGAAACGTGCTTCGTAGACGGCGAGTCCGTCCGCGGGGAGGCCGCGGCGAACGGCCAGGTCCGCTTCTGCCTTGACGGGAAACACGCGGTCTGCGGGGAAGTCGGCACGATAGCGCGTAAGCGTGTCACTGGCGGAGGAGAAGTCGCGCTGTTCAAGGAAATGTGCAAATTGACGCGCGCGCAGGGAGGGCTCCTGCGGATAGCGTGCCACCCACGCGGCATAGACACGCGCCGACTCAGTGGGCGGAAGCGCATAAAGATCGACGACGTGAAGTGCCTGCTCGAATGCTTTCCATGAGCGCTGCGCGTTGGCGGCGGTCCAGCGCTCGCGCGGGTCGGCGGGTACAGAACCAGCCGCAATCAGCGCGGCGAGCTCTGGCCCTGACTGGAGGCGACGCTCGTAGAAGTTTGCCAGGTCAAGTTCGGCGCCTGTGTGATCGGAAGCTCGCACGGCCCACGTCTTCCAGTCACTTTCGGCAGCCGCAAAGTCGAGTCTCTGTTCTTCTTCGAGCGCGCGGAGTGAGTAGAGTGCAGCATCGTCAGGATGCGCTTGCTGGAGTGCGGTGAGGGCTGGAACTGACTCTGATGGCGGACGCCGGAATAGGATTTCTCTACCGGGAAGTGGAAGAGCGCGATACAGCGCCTGTTCGATGTCGGAGCCTGAGGGAATGTTTTCGATCCAGCGCGCCACGCTCTCGCCGGGCTTGAAGAGCAGCGCGTGCAAGTGTGCGAACGGGCGCACGGCCGCGGCCGAGGCACAGAGCGCGAGGGCGGCGGTGGCAATGAGCAGCCTGGAGTTACGGGACGACATCAATGCGCACCTCCGCTGTGGCGAGGTTGTGGGCGATGTCTTCTGCGGTGACGGTGAGAGTGTAACTGCCCGCAGGCAGATGCGCGGGCAGTGGCAACTGTCCTGTGCTGGCGCTCGCCTCCTGGCTCCAGCGCAGCGCAATGGGCGCGAGCCCCTCGAGCCGTGCCGTGAGCGTGCGCGTATTTTGTGAGGCACTCACCGCGAGCGGGATCGTCTCGCCGGAGCGGTAGCGCGTGCGGTTCAGATGGAAGCGAACCGTGGGCGGCGTGGCGGCAATGACGAAGTTCTTCTGTTCACGATAGACCTGGCCGTTTCTGTCACGCAGGATCAAGCGCACGGGATAAGTGCCGTCGCCAAGTTCAGGGGGAACGAGAAAGCGCGTTTGCCACACGTCCTCGCCGGGCAGATAGCGTAGCGGCTTTTCCGGTCCGAAAGAGAACAGTGCAACGACAGAGACGATGGCCGGATCGGTGTGGATGCGCAGAACCGGATCACCGGGGCGAATCACGCGAGGGCGCAGCAGTGCGCGCGGCGCGGCGAGAAACGAGGTGTAAGGCGTGACGAATTTGTATTTGCGCGCGAGGCGGATGATCTCCTGGATGGCAGCCTCGGTTTCGCCGTCGCGGTCGATTTGATCGAGCAGTGCCTGGATGCGCGCGCCAGCCCAGAGGCGTGGAAGCTGGTTGTGCTCGAGTGCTTCCGCGGGTAGATCAACTTTGGTCGAAACGCGCACGCTGCGGCCTTGCTGCTGACCTTGCGCATCGAACGCAGCGGCTTTGACGGGGTGCGTATACTGCCCAACCCATGTGGCTTGACCACCGTCGTAGACCGTGTCATCGAGTGCATAGACTTTGTCGATGGTGGTCTTGGCGGATGTGGTCAGAGCGAGGCCGCTGATGGGAGTCTGATTTGCCTTTGACAGAAATGCAGCAAGCTTAAACTCGACCGGTTCGCTGGAGAGCACGTGCTCCAGCACACCGTTGTTGCGTGCCAACATGCGCAGGAGGGGCAGGTTGGCATCGTCCCCGACGGCGAAGACGTCAGTGCGCGGACGGCGGTCAGCGGGAAGCTGGTTCCAGCGCTTTGCGTACCACGCGGCCAGCGGGCCGGTGCGGATTTCGCCGTGATCGACGCCGCCATCAGTGAGAACAAGCAGAGCGGATTGCGGAGCAGACGCTTGCGTGAGCCCCGCTTCAAGCGCCTTCTGCAGGTCGGTTCCGCCGCGCAGATGGCTTGCGCGCAGCCACTCAATCGCCGCCATGACGGTGGCCGTGTCAGCGGAGACAGACGCGGGGCGGAAGCTGTCGACACGCGTGTTGAAGAGCAGCAGGTTAAAGCGGTCTGTGGGCTGCAGGCTTTGCAGGGCCTGCGCGGCGGCCGCGTAGCTGCGTTCGAGCTTCTCCCACTGCATGGAAAGAGAGGTGTCCATGAGCACGACGACGGTGCGCGGTGACGATGACGCGGGTGCGGAAGCGGCGGGTGCATTCAACTGTGCGGTGGCTTCGAAGTAGCCGGGCTCGTCAGCGGGCTTGGACTTCGCGGACTTCTTCTTGCTCCGTGTGTCTCCAGAGGGCGGCGTGAGATCGAGCGTGGGGCCGGCGGTTGGGGCAGGGTGGGGGTCGCGATAGGCGATGACCTGGAGCGCGTTTCCCGTGTCAGCCATAGCCCAGATGGCTGTGAAGTCTTCGGCGAGATCAACATTTGTGGCTTCAATCGAGCCGCGCACGGTGTGTGAGTCGCTCTGCGCGGACTTGAACGCGAGCAGTTTGCCGGGCACGGTGAAGTCGCGGATTGCGGCCTCCGAGTGCAGCTCGAAGTGAATGACGAGGCGGCCTACGCGCTGGCTCGAGTAGGCGTCTGGTTTGAGTGGCAGTACGAAATAGCTCTTGTGCGCGTCGAGCGGAATGCGCTGGTGGTATTCCATCTCAAGACGCTTGGTACCCCATGCGGGGATGGGTACGATGTGCGCGCTGAAGACGGAGTTGCGCCGGTCATCGTCGTCGGTGCGCTCACCCTGTTGCAGAAGTCCCGGGTCGATCGCCTGGCTCTTGAGTTCCTGGTAGAGAGCCTTCGCGCGTTTGCGCTCCAGGACGACGGCGGGAATGCGCGTGGGCCCGTCCCAGACGGCGAAATCGGAAACCTGCGTGCTGCTGGGCAGTGCGAAGACGTAATTGCCTTCCTGTATCTGTGCGGTGTGGTTCGCAAAGATCTGTCGCACCGAGACGCGTGCGTCGCCGTTGTCGATGCGGACGTCGACCTGCATTTCGGCAAGCGAGAGGATGGAGGGATCGGGCGCCTGCTTGTTGAGTGGGATCAGCACGCCGCTGTCAGCATGGGCGCAGCACGCGCAGGCCAGCAAGGCTGCGCACAGCAGGCCGCACAGGGCGTGTGCGGCGCTGAGTAGAGGAACGGAGTTAGAGCCTGTCTTCGGCAATCTTCACCAGCCCGTTGTCAGTACCCACATAGACTGTGCCGCGGTCGATGGCCAGCGCTGTCACGTTCAGCGATGGCAGACCGGCGGTGATGGTTTTCCAGCGCATGCCGACGGCGTCTGCGACCAGCAAGCCACCGCCGAGCGTGCCAGCAAGCACGAGCCGTCCGTCAGAGATCATGGCGCCGGGATTGACCACTGTTCCCTGCGCGGAGGCGTCGGTCGCAGTGACTGAGCCATCGGCTGCGATGCGATAGACACCTGCACCGTAAGTGCCAGCAAGCCACCCCTCACCGGAAGATGCAAACGCCGTGATCCAGTTGGCACGCAGCGCAGAGTTGCCTGTATTCACATTGCGGCGCACAGAGCCACCGCCGAGCAGCGAGATGCCGCCGAGTGTGCCCACCAGCAGGCTATTCTCGCGTGCAGCGAGTGCATAGACGTGGTTGTTGATCAGTCCCTGAAACGCATACATGCTGTGCGGGCCGCCGGCTTCAAGAAAGGTGATGCCTGCGGGTGTGGCAGCAACAAGGCCAGTGGGTGCAAGAGCCACGTCTGTCACGTGGTCTGCAATAAGTCCGGTACTGCGCGTCAGCACCTGCTTCTGGCGGCCATCGCGATCGAACAGCACAAGGCCGTTTGCGGTGGCGACGGCAATGGCGGACTGGCGTGGGTCTTCCACTGCCCGGTTCACGCAGAAGACACGGTCGTCCTCAATATGGTTCGGGCGGCCGCCGCCCGCGGGGAGAATATCGAGACCTCGATCAAAGTAGCCAACCCAGAGGCGGCCGTCGGACGCAGCCAGCAGCGAGGAGATATTGCGGTCCGAGAGAAAGCCGCCGCCGCTTACAAGCACGTCGTGCCACTCTCCACCGGGCTCAAGACGCAGCAGAGCACCTCCGCGCACGGCGTAGCGGGCGTCTCCTGCGCGCAGCAGTTGTTCGACCGGCGCACCGGTTGCTTCCGGCGCAGTCTCCTGAGGGGCGACGATGCGCCTGCGCTGTGCTGCTTCGCTTGCGTTGGTGCGCAGGTCAATGCGCAGGACAGAGCCTTCAAGCTGTCCTGCGTAGAGCGCACCGTCGTCTGTAAGCAGTGAGCGGATATAGCTTCCGCGCGCGATCACGCGCGTCACGCTGCCGTTGCGGACTTCTGCAATTCCTGCGGGCGTGCCCGCGTAGATTGCATCCGTACCTGCCGCGACACATTCAACGCGCGCGTCGGGTAGTCCCTGCGCTTCACCCAACGTTTCCATGCGCCCGCCGCTCCAGTGCAGCAGGCCGCGGTCAAGCGTGCCAATCCAGAGGCCGGCCTCGTCCCCTGCAAGAGCCGTCACATAGATGCCGCGCGTTGTGGAGTGAAACGCCTGTAGCGTTTTCCCGTCGTAGACCAGCAGGCCGCTGCCCCCGGTGCCAAGCAGCAGGCGGCCTGAATTGAGCGGCAGCAGTGCAGTGACTGTGCGCGTTGGCTTGTCTGCGGGGAGAATCTGGCGGAAGCGATGTCCGTCATACGCCAGCACGCCCTCACCGGCAGTGGCAATCAGTAATTCTGGCGCATGGCTGTTTGCCAGCGTACCCACTGCCATGGCTCCCAGCGGCGCTGGTGGCAGGTCGAGTCCGACGCGGTCAACATGCTCAAGCGCACCTTGGCTGGAGTAAGCAAACAAACCTGCAGGCCCGGCGAGATATAGGCGGCCATTAAAAAACGCTGCGGAGCGGAAGGTGGCAGGCGCGGAGATCGGCTCGAAGCCTGGGTTAGCGGAAAGCGCGAGCGGACGGACGGAGACGCCGAGAAACTGGCCCGCATCGACCTGGCGCTGGGAGCCGCGCAGCGCACGCTCCGTGCGCCAGATTATCGTGCCGGCCACGAAACACAAAACTCCCGCCGCGATTGCCAGAACCGCCTGCGCGCGCCGAGAGAGTTTCACGGGGGTCGATAACCTTCCGGAGAACCAACGGTATCGCAAGCGGAGCAATTCGGCAAGCTGAGGAAAACGTGCACGGAATAGACGCGGTGCAGGGGACCCGACTTAGGTGGCCTAACTGGAGATGCAGCCGGGAGTAATGCTGGTGGGCTGTCCGGGCGGCTGGCCAGCAGGCATCTACGCACGCTGCCGGGATTACTTCGAAGGCATGGGAGCCACCGCCGGATGTGACCGTGACTCCCATCACGGCCCAGCCCCCTTCACGATCCGTAGGCTCGACGCTTAGGCTGGATGAACACGGGATGAGCGAGTTCCCCGAGGAGATGAGCCTTTATGAACCTGGGATTTATTGAAAGCAAGACATTCGATGAGATCGCCGTGGGCGATACGGCGCGAACCGAGCACGTGCTGACCACGGATGACGCCATGGCTTTTGCATCCATCTCCGGGTTCAACTCCGTTTTGAACCAGGAGGAACTGATTGCACGTGCCGGGGGCATTCCTCCCACGGGCCCGAACATGTGGTGTGCCTCGCTGGTATCTGGCCTGTTCAGCATGCAGATCCCCGGTCCGGGTGTCACGCTCACAGATATATGTCTCTCGTTTCACAATCGCATTCGTGTGGGGGACCGCATCTACGTGCAGGTGAAGGTGACGTCGAAGGAAGACGCCACCAAGGTGATCCACTTTGACTGCGAGGCACACGGCGAACATGGCATCTCCATCTTCACGGGCACAGCCAAGGCCATTGCGCCCACGGAAAAGCTGCGCTGGTCCACGCTGCCGGTGCCACAGGTCATTATCAAGAACCCATACCGGCGCTATCAGGAACTGATTGCGCGCGCGACGCAGAGGCCTGCGGTGCGCACGGCGGTTGCCTGGCCGTGCGACGAGGTGTCGCTCGGCGGAGCCCTGCAAGCTTACCGGGACAAGCTGATTGTGCCCGTGCTGGTGGGCTCTGAGGAACTGATTCGCAGCGTTGCCGCCAAACTCGAACTCAGCCTTGAAGGCGTCCGCATCGTCGATATGCCAGACAGCCGCTCGTCCGCAGTGAAGGCGGTTGAACTGGCGCGCCTTGGTGAAGTAGAGATGCTGATGAAGGGCTCGTTGCACACGGATGAGTTGATGAGCGCCGTGGTGTCACGCGAGGGCGGTATGCGTACTGGCCGCCGCATCAGCCACATCTTTGCGCTGGACGTGCCGATGTATCACAAGACGTTGTTTGTCACAGATGCGGCTATCAATATCCAGCCTGACCTTGAGACCAAGATCAGCATCCTGCAGAACGCGGTCGATGCGATGCATAAGCTGGAGGTGCCGAATCCAAAGGTGGCAATCCTCTCTGCGGTGGAGTCGGTCAACCCTGCCATCCCCTCCACGCTGGAGGCAGCCGCGTTGTGCAAGATGGCGGAGCGCGGCCAGATTACCGGTGCTATTGTTGATGGGCCGCTGGCCTTTGACAATGCCATCTCCACCGATGCCGCGAAGATCAAGAAGATCACCTCGAGCGTATCCGGAGATGTGGACCTGCTGATGGTGCCTAATCTCGAAGCGGGCAACATCCTCTTCAAGCAGCTACAGTACCTGGCTGGTGCTTTGGCGGCCGGGGTGGTCGTCGGTGCCAAGGTGCCTATTGTGCTGACCAGCCGTGCTGACGGCGAACTGGCACGCATGGCCAGCTGCGCGCTCGGTGTAATGCTCGCCAAGCCCGCGCTTGTGCGCGCGTAGATCAGGCTCGACGGGGCTCTCTGTTCTGCGTTACTTGTCTCCGAAGAGAGAGCCCTGCTGCGTTTCCGCGTGCGTTTCTGTGACTGCGTGCGCGTGCAGCTCAGCGCCGGGCATAATGCGGAGCAGGTGTACCGGTGGCCGCGGCGATGACGCAAGATAGTCCGCGTATTCACTCGGCGACAGAATCTCAGGCTGACGATCGTGAATTGGCCGCATTGCCTCGTTCGCTTCTCCTGTGAGGATGGAGAACGTCTGCTCCCACTGGCCGGTCCGCGGATTCAGCCACGGTGACCATAGTCCCGCCATGCCGAACAGACCGCCATCACGCACCGTGAACTCGAACTTGGCTTTCGCACGTGAAGCGTCGTGCGTCCACTCAAAGAAGGAGTCGGCGGGCACGATGCATCGCCGTTCGCGGAAGGCCGCCTGCCAGAAGCGTGAGCGTTCCACGCCCTCTGAACGCGTGTTGAACAGAAACCGGTCCGGCAGCCGAAAGCCCCAGCGCATGGGAGCGATGCGCCGCTCGCCTTCTGGCGTGTTGTAAACCACGGGTTGCACTGAGCCGGGGGCGATGTCGTCCGCTGGCTCGATCTCAAACTCTTCAAGGCCGTGCTCGACCTCAAACAGTTCCGCGATCTTCTCCTTGGTCGATCGGCGACGGTAGCGGCCACACATAGAGCCAGTGTAGCGGAAGGGGATTCGGCTGTTTTCGTGTGGAGCAGCGGACCCTGCAGCGCACGCGCATCTACTCCCAGTGCTTCAGCCGGTAAGAAACGCCGAACTGAAAGCCTCCGGGGTGGATGCCAAATTGCGGCTCGCCAGAAAAGTTTGGCGAGTTAAGAAGAAAGCGTTGCTGGTACTCAGCACGCGCGGCCCAGTGCCGGTCGAGCCGGTATTCAAGGCCGCCAGCAGGAGCGAGTGTGAAGTAGCTGCCGTCGCCCAGTGCAAAGGGGAAATGCACGCGAACAGCTCCAACGCCCAGGCGTGCGTACGGACGCCACTTGTTGCTGCGCAGAAAAATGTACTTAGGCCCGGCAAGATACGCGGATTGCGTCTCGCCGTAGTAGCTGTTCAAGCGCAGAAAGTCGGCGCTCGCTTCCACCGCAACATGATGGCTCCAGTCGAATTCTCCGTAGAAGCCGAAGCCGTTCATGCGCACGTCGGTCCCGTTGGGGAAGGCGGGATTCATGTTGAGAAAGGAAGCTCCAGCCCAGATTGACTGGCCACTGCCTTTGGCGGAGGCCGCGGCCTGGGCTCCGGCACGCGGCGCAAACGCGCAGAGCAACAGTGCAACAAGTGCGGCAAGTTGAGCACGCAGGCTGCTTCTCAGAATGGGAGCGCGTAAGTGGAACATGATCCTCCGGCTCGCTAGAAGAGCGACTTGATGGTGACCGCGGCGGTGGCGGTCTGGGTGATGGAGAGCGAGCCGTCAGTGGCGACTCCTGTCACAGTGAGCGTGTACGTTCCTGGCGTTGTTCCGCCTGTTGCTGTGTGTTTCGAGTTGCACCCCGCAACGACAGAAGCAGCCCAGGCAGCAACCACTATCAGCAGCAGCACGCGCGCCGCGCTGCGCCACCGGCGCCGTGGCAACAGGATCACGAAGATGGCGCACAACGCGGTGGGCAGTGTGTGGCGGCTTAGCGGCGAACGCTCAAGATGCGCGCTGCTGGGGGCCACGCTCTGCAAGACAACTTTCGCTGTGCCGCTTCCGCCAGTCACAGTCGCGGGCGTAACTGTGCATGTGGAACCAGCAGGCGCACCGCTGCAGGTGAGCGCTACATCGAGCGCGAAGCCATCTCCTGGCGTCACGGTCACGGTAAAGCTGGCCGCTTCGCCTGTGTAAATGCTGCGCGATGATGGCGTGATGGAGAGCGCAAACGTTCCGGTGATGACTTCATCGACCGTGTTCGAAGTGCTGGACGCGTACGGCGTGGACTCCGCAAAGACCGCAGTGATGGCGTGCGTGCCGACGGTGAGCGTGCTTGTCGAGTAAGAAGCGACACCCGACGTGAGCGTCGCGGTTCCCATCGCCGTCGCGCCGTCGTAGAACGTCACTGTGCCGGACGGCGCGCCGGAGGCTGCGGTGACCGTGTCCGTGCAGGTAACTGTGGTTCCGTAGGAAGTAGGATTGGGTGCACAGGAGAGTGTGCTGGCGGTTGTGATGAGCGCGTTCACTACCTGGACGAGGCTCGCCGAAGCGGATTCGTGTGCAGCATCACCTTCGTAGGTTGCCGTGATGGTATGTGACCCAACGCTTAGCGATGTGGTGGTGTATGTGGCGACACCGGAGCTGAGCGTCTCTGCCGCAAGTGCTGTTGTTCCGTCGTAGAACGTGACGTTGCCAGTTGGGGTTGTGGGGCTCTGGCTCGTTACGGTTGCAGTGAACGTAACGGACTCATGGTAGTAGCTGGGGTTTAGAGAACTGGTGATCGCAACCGACGAGGGGTAGGGAACCGTTAGGTAGGCGACGACTCCATCGTGACTCGAAGCGCGCGCCACCGTGCCTGAAGTGTAGGTGTCAACAACAGGGAAGTCTGCGCCGATGCGCGCATAGTCGATGGCGACAAGGTCGGCAAGCTCAGAGCTGATCAACACATGGTCAGGCTGCTCGGCCGAGCCGTTTTCAACAAATGTGTAGCGAGCAGTGGCTGCGTTTGTTGTGCCCGTGGAGAGGTTTTCGGCGGTGGTCGTGGTGTTTTCAAGGCCGCTGGTGTTGTAGCTCGCGTCGTAGAGCGTTACCAGCGACCCGTTGCTGGTGTTTGTTGGCTCACTGCCGTCAAGAATGCCGAGCGCATCCACAAAGCCGTCAGAGAATTCGAAGCTGTTAAAGCCGCCGGTGACGAACACATGCTGGCCTGCTGTCTCGAGCGATGCAACGTATGTAGCCAGCGCCTCTGCCTGCTGCTCACGTTGCAGGCGAACCTCGGTGCCCGCTGACGTGTCGTCAATTTCGTCACGGCTTTGAAAACTTGCGTTGACCACTGTGATGCCGTAGTCACTGGTGCCGGTGCGCGGAATGCCCGCAGTCAGCACCAGCGGTGAACGATCGTAGAGCGTTGCTGTTGATGCCGCAGCGGTGGTGTAGGTTGCTGCCGCGAGTGCCTGTGTGACCTGCAGTGAGTCGAACTTTGCAGCATTGAACAGGAACGCGTTTACGAGTCCGTCAGTATCTGCGGTGGAGACGGTTCCCGCGCTGTATGACGGGCCTCCTGCGCTGGTAACAGCACCCTGAAGCAGCGTGAGTGCCGCAGGCGCAATGCCTTGCAGCGCCAGGATGTCCGGCGAGTTCTCGTAACTGACGATTGCGCTGGCGAGCTTGGCGATGCGCGTTGTTTCGCTTGCGGTCAGTCCGTCTGCATTTTGCGTGGCCAGTGTGATCTGACCGGATGTGGGTGAACTGGCAGCCGTGGGCGATATCGTATTGCTGGCGGTGAGCGCGCTGACCGTGGATGAGGTGAGCAGCAGCCCCGTGTAGCCAGCCGTGCTGACGTGATAATCGACAATGCCGATTAGATTGGAGCTGCCCGTGTATGTGGTGCCAGCGGCTGCGTCAATGGCGGCGCCACCCAGCGTCGTGGTGTCTACGAGCAGCAGTTGCGGGTTCCCTGACCAGCGGGCGACGGTGCTGGGTGCGGAGGACGGAACGCTCTCAAGATAGCTGATGCCCGTGCTGCGGAACGGGCGCGTGGTGGTGAGAACCGCCCAGAACTGACCATTGGTTGTGGCTGATTGACTGGATGGCACCGTGGTGCCGCCGGTCCCCTGTGTGACCATGAGCGATGAGCTGGAAGGCACATTAACGCGCATGCCTTCAAACGGCAGCCACTGGCCGAAGGAGTTCGCCGAATAAAGCGAACAAGTGCCGCTCGTGGCGCTTGTCATGGTGGCTGATGAGATGGCCGACGGCAGCGCATTCCCGGTCGAGTTGGTAACGACGTTGGTCGCGTCGGGGCTCGCAATGTAAATCTGCGTGCCCGCGTAGCTGGACTGGTTTGAAGCCTCCACCACGCCGGTTACGGTGAGGCTTGTTTGCAGCGTCGCGTTGGATGGAACGCCTGTCGGTGTATAGACGAAGATGCCCTCGGCCGTGCAGATGTCACTGTCGAAGCTCGCATCGGCATTCTCAATGTAGAAGCCGTCTGTCAGCACGGCGATGACAACCCCGGACGTGGTTACCGACTGGCCGAGATAGGGCGAACTGGGAAGATCGGTCTGGATCGCGTGTATATTGACCGTGGTCTGCGACCAGCAGCTGGCTGCGATGGCGATCAACGCCGCCGCTATGCAATTCCGCAGAACGGCGGGCCGGAGGCAGGTTCGCTTATGTAGAGGCTCCCTCTGTGTAAGGGAATGAACAGCGGCCGCGGGACCCGTGCGCGGACGCGAATCGATGCTCTCAGAACTCACGGCGGCTTTCCTTCATCGTGCAGGGAATGATGATTCTCTAATTGGGACGAGGATTGCGCGCATACAGATTACAGGCCGCTGAAGATTAGGTGCTGACGATCCACGGCCAGCCAGCCGGCACACAAGCTAGAATGTGACCAGTCGAGGGAGACGGGGCGCTTGTCCGTAGCAAGACACTGGATCGCAAGTGGAATCATGGTGCTGGGCTCCTGGCTTGGCGCGTCGTCGCAGGTGGTCGAGAGCGCTCGTTCGGCGTCTGCCGCAGAGCCGGCGAGGGCGTCAGAGAGCGTGCCGCGCGTGCCAGGACTGTCGGACCTGTTCAGCGGCTTTAATGCAGGCGTGAGTTACTTCGGCGTGCACAACTCCGCGATTGGCTGGTATTCAGTTGCGACTCCGGCAGTCAGCTACGCCTTCTCGCCACACTACTCGGCAGACGCCAGCGCTTCAATTTACTTTCATCGGCTGGTTGAGAATCTAAACCCTGGCGCACCGCCTAATGACCGCCTTGTTCTTGACGCCGTGGATGCCAGTGACACATTCCTGAGCTTCCACGCTACCTACCTGCCCGGCTCGCTGCAGGATACGATCACCGCATCTTTGACGCTGCCGACAGGCAACGCTTCAGAAGGGCTCGGCACTGGCCGCGTCACGTTTGACTTTGCAAATCATGTCGAGCGTGATTTTAAACGCGTCGGTTTTTTGCTGGATCTTGGCGCGGGAGATTCATCAGCGCTCTCAAACAATATCGTCAGCAAGGACTACAACTCGCTCGGAGCTTTGGCGCACTTTCAGGCGGGATCGACTTTCTGGTGGCGCGACAACTACCTGCAGATGCTCGCCTACGAGCAGTTGCCGATTGGGAGCCAGAAGGTCTATGTGTCGTACTCGCCGGGCGACACTAATCCGCATCCGGTGGTGGTGGGTTCCGCGTCCAGTGAGGACAATGGCCTAACCACAATTGCGGGCATTCCCATAACGTCCCGGTTGACGGCACTCTCTTATTACAACCGCAGCCTGCGCCACCACAGCGACACGGTGTCGTTCGGCCTTACCTGGGTTTTGCGCGGAACGCAGAAGGGGAAGTGGCTGTCCATGATTGATCGCGCTCTCCGTGAGGCTGAGCGCGACCAGCAGTGATCTGAGGCTACTGCAGCTTCTGTAGCTTCTCGATCTGAGCAGCGTCCATCTGTTCGCGAATCTGCATCAGCATCGCCAGCGTATTTTTCTGCAAAGCGCTGCGCGCCTGGTTGACGGCATCCACCGCGGCAAAGACGGTTGCTTTGTCCGCGCTCGCATCCTTGTTTACCTTCTCAAGATTGCTCTGCGCATTCAGGAAGCTCTTGTAACTCTCAACAATCGTGGCGCGGTTGGCATTGAAGATGGAGTCCATCTTCTTTTGCTGTTGACTGCTGAGCCCAATCTGATGTGCGACGGAGCGATCATCCCACCAGCGGCCGACGGGGCCGAACTGCAGCGCATTGCGTGACGCGGCGGCACTCTTTGCGTCCTGCGCAGAGGATCCGCCGGGCCGCTTCATTCCGCCGGGGCCACCCGGGCCACCGTGTCCGCCCGGCGCGCCGGGGCCTGTTGGCGGTGGGGGAGGCGTCTGCGCCGTGAGAGCGGCGGCAGGCAGCAACGACAAACCGGCAACCAAGCACATGATCCGCAGAGTTTGAGACTTCATTGCAATTCTCATTTTGGTTGTGCCTTCTAATGCGACTTCGGGCTCTCCATCAAATGGTACTGGTCCACAACGGATGCCTCGTCAGGATTGATGGCGGCATCCACATCTTTCATTAATTGATTGTCCGCAGCGATCTGCTCTGCACTGCCGCTCGAGTCAGAAACTGTTGGCGCATGCGGCATGCCGCCGGCATTTGGCCGGTGCACAGTCGGAAGGCCAAGCATGATCAGAAGCATGGCGAGCGCACCAAGCCCCAGCACCGGCGAAGGCACGAAGAATGGCTGTCTGCGCGAAACGGCTCGCGGCTGTGCCATTTTAGCTCTGGTCCAGCCGAGCGATGCCTCGTTAAACAGGCTCATGTCCTCGCGGAAAGCATCAAGCTTGTTCCGGCACGTGGCGCACTCTGCCAAGTGATCCTCGGCCTCGCGCGAGCCCATCCCGATCAGGATGTCGTCGAATGCTTCGGCGGAAAGATGTGTGGTCGAGTGCGGCGTCATATCTCAACTCCCAACCGGGCGCGAATAGCCTTGAGCGCGCGGTGCAGGTGTGTCCTGACCGTGTTTGCGCCCATGCCCAATATTTTACTGATCTCGTCCACAGACAGTTCTTCTGAAAACTTCATCAGAAAGATTGTGCGCTGATTCGGCGAGAGCTCCTCGAGCGTCTTGTAGAGGTTCTTTACGCGCTCCTTTGCCAGCAACTGCCGCTCGGGGCTCACCGCGTCTGAGGGGATGAATGAGGCCATCTCATCCACGTCAACTGCTGTGGTGCGCACCTGCCTCCAGAATTTAAAGCGGACTGAGCGCAGATGCTCGCGCGTAATGTTGATCGCAATGCCTGTGAGCCACGTGCTCACACTGCAGTCGCCGCGAAAGTTTTCGCGCCCCTTGTAGGCACGCAGTAGTGTGTCCTGAGCAACCGTCTCAGCAAGGTCGGGGTCGCCAGTGGAGTATGTGACGAAGCGGCGGAGACGTGCACCGTGCTTCTTTTCGAGCGCATCGATGTCGTCCAGTTCGCTAATCGCCGCCCTCCTCCCAGACAAGGCCGATTCTACAGCCGGAAGCGGTGTGCAGGCCATTGCAAGCGCGTCGATGGTTGATGCTGCCAAAGGTCGTCCTCCAAGCTGGAGCGCTCCCGGCGCAGTTCTGCCGGTACCCTCAGGCCCGTCGTGAGTGGCCTTCGAAGAGATGGGTGACGTATTCGACGACGAATTGTTACACCCTGCCGTGCAATTTCTTCTGTGCTCGCGCTTTTATGCGGTGATGCGCGTTTTCCGCAACGGGAAACACGTTCGCCGTGTAACAACTCTGCTCCAGATTCGTCTACCCATCCGATGAATACCGCTGTACGCACAAGATGACTGTGCGGATCAGCTTCAGCGTTGATCGCACCGCACGCGGCTCTTTTGCCGTTCCATGAGAGTGCGCCAGCGCCAGATCAACTCTTCAACATCGGAGATACATGATGCTGCGTGAATTGGACAGCGATCTTCTGGAAGAATCCATTGCAGTGGACGAGAACCCGGACCTGGCCGTCATCGTCCCCACGTATAACGAGCGCGAAAATGTTCCGCTCCTTCTGCAAAAGCTGCGTACCGCACTGGCAGGAATCAGTTGGGAAATTATCTTTGTGGATGACGATTCGCCGGATGGCACGTCGGAAGTAGTAAGACAGATTGCACGTCGTGACCGTCGTGTGCGCCTCCTGCATCGTGTAGGGCGGCGCGGACTTTCATCTGCCTGCATTGAAGGCATGCTCGCGACCTCATCGCCATTGATCGCTGTAATGGACGCCGACCTGCAGCACGACGCGTCGATCTTGCCCGCAATGCTGGACAAGGTGCGTGTTGAGAATCTTGATATTGTGGTGGCCACGCGCAACGCTGCCGGCGGCAGCATGGGCTCATTCGGCGCGGGGCGTGTGTTTCTAAGTCGCCTTGGGCAGAAGATCAGCCGCTCCATCGCCCGCTGCGCAGTCTCTGACCCAATGAGCGGGTTCTTCCTCCTCAGGCGCGCATTCTTGCTTGAAGTGGTGCACCGGCTCAACGGTAGCGGCTTCAAGATCCTGCTCGATCTGCTTGCCAGCTCATTACGGCCCGCGCGAGTGGGAGAGGTGGGTTACCACTTCGGCAAGCGTCAGCACGGCAAGAGCAAGCTGGATTTATCGGTTGGCTTCGAATACATCGCCATGGTTGTCGACAAGCTCAGTGGCGGCATTCTTCCCACACGCGTAATGACCTTTTCACTGATTGGCGGCCTGGGCGTCCTTGTCCATTTCCTCTGCCTCAGCGCGCTCTACCGCGAGCAGCATCTGGCCTTCGCCGTGGCGCAGGGCATTGCCACCAGCGTGGCCATGGTCGGCAACTTTTTCCTGAATGACTTGATCACGTTTCGCGATCGCCGCCGCAAGGGAGTCCATAAGCTGATCGGGCTGCTGATGTTTTGCCTCGGGTGCTCGATTGGCGCGTGCGCCAATGTCTCGCTTGCTGACGTATTGCTTGGCTACGGGCTGCCCTGGTATCTGGCGGCGTTTGCAGGCATCGTGGTCAGCTCCGGCTGGAACTACTCGATCAGCAGTCTCTTTACGTGGCGCAAATCCCAGACGCGTTCCATGCAGGTTCCTGCCATGTACTCTGAATCATTGCCGCTCAGCTAGAGGAGAATCTGCATGACATTGCTGCGACCGAAAGCGTTCATTGCTGCATTCTGGCTGGCGTCCGTTATCACAGTCGGCGTTCTTGCGTGGCAGGGACCAGCATGGTGGGACACTGATGTGTACTGGACCGCTATGCGCGTTCTTGAGCGTGGCGGAGATCCCTATGCGGAGGGCATCGCTGCACAGCAGTCATTCCATGCGCAGAATCGCGATGAACATGCGAAGCCGCCGATGACCTATGTGTACTCGCCGCTCACTCTGCCCATTCTGCGAGCTCTGGGGCACGTACCTGCGGTTGCGTTAGCTGCTGCGTACGATGCAGCCCTTCTCAGTGGGCTGCTCCTTCAGCTATGGGCTGCGTGGAAGATGGCATTGCCGTATGAGCGCCGCGTCTTGCCGTTTCTGTTTCCGGCAGTCGCGTTCTTTCCCGGACTTCTGAATGACGATGTCCTGCTGAGCGGCAACGTGGTTTATCCGCTCTACGGCATTGTGTTTGCGGCTGCAGTGCGCGGCTGGCAGCGTAATCGCTGGGGCTGGTACTATGCTGCGGTTCTGGCAGCGTCTTGCTGCAAGGCACCTTTGCTCAGTCTGCTCGCGCTGCCGGTGTTCTTCGGGCAGAAGCAGTGGTGGAAAGCCGCTTCATGCGGCATTGCCGGAGTCGCGCTGTTCGCGAGTCAGGCATTGATATGGCCAAAGCTCTTTGCCGAATATCTGACAGCCGTGAACCTGCAGTTCACCTTCAACGATGACTTCGGTTTTGGCCCGGCCGGCCTTCTGGGAAGCGTACTCTGGCACGCAGGCATGCCGTACGCGCGGCCCTCGCAGGTTCTCTATTTCGTATTCGCCGGTTGCATTGCAGCTGCACTCTGGTACACCATGCACCGTCTTCGCAGTGCGCCGGAGATTAGATTCGCGTGGTTGCCGGTTGTCCTCGTTGGAACCATTCTGCTCAATCCGCGCGTCAAAGAGTACGACATAGCGCCGCTCACAATCCCGCAGGTGCTCATTGCGTGGCGCTCGTACCGCGCTTTGCGTGCTGCATTTCTGCATCGTCAAAGTGCAACGCGGCCATTTCTTGCCTGGAGCGCAGCTCAAGCGGAACCTGCCGATACGAGAAAAATGCGCATGGACTGGAACAGCGTTCTTTCCATCGCCGCTGCGTCCGGGTGGTTTCTCGCCCTCAATCTCGCCGCGGGAAGTGGTCCATGGAAGCCCATTGCACTCACCGTGCTGCTGCTCGCATTTGGTGCTGGAACTTGGGCAACCATCTACCAGTCCCGACTTCAGACGCGGTCTGCCGCGCGTCTTGCAACCGGCGCAATGTCAGAGGAAGCCAGTCTTGTTGGTTCCAGCGGCACAGCTCTTTGACGTCAAGAGAGTGCTGCATCTTGCTGTGGCGCATCTGCTGATCCCCTCGGTGTAATCCGCGGTCAGACTCGGCGCCAAAATCACTACCGTTACTGCATAGCTCAGGGCCCGCCACAAATGCGTCATTTCCTTACGGTCGACCAGTGCCTTGACCACGGCCAGCGTTAGCATCAGCACGCCTGCTTCAATTGCATGCGGGGAGGGGCGTGTGCATGTCAGTGGCAACTGGGGGAGGGAAGTGGGGTGCTCTTTCCGCCTTTAGCGGCGTTTCTGGCGGATGCCGTTCAGGAGTAATTGCGTGTATCGCTGTGCGTAGTCCGTAGAGAGGCGGCTCCGCTGCACCATCAGCATGAAGTGGAGTGGCCCATACATCGCATCCAGCACCATCTCGACCTCCAACGCAGAGGAGAGGCTGCCCTTGCGTTGGAACTCGAGCAGGGCGATGCGCAGCAGCTCACGACGCGGCTTGAGCCAATGTGTAATGTAGGCTTCGTGCACCGCTGGTACCACTTGGGCGGCGGCAATCACTGCTGAAAGCAGACGGCCGCTCTGCCCGCTGATCGCTTTGACAAACCGCCCGATGTGGAAGCTTAGAAACTCCTCCAGCGTGTCGGCTGTTTGTATGGGGAGCTGCGGAGAAAACTCATCCACGAAGGCGTCGATGACGATCTGCACCTTGTTCGGCCACCAGCGGTAGATGGTGGCTTTGCTCGTTCCGGCCCGCTGCGCAATTGCGTCCGTGGTCAGGTTCAGGAAGCCGCCCTCAATCAGCAGGCTAGCGGCGGCCTGCTGGATACGCGTTCGCAAGGCCTCGTCGCGCGGGCGGCCAGGCTTGGCACAGGTTTGGTTTGCGGAAGTAGGCTTCATTTTTCGACAAAACAGGATATCATTGGAATAACGAAACGAAACAGTTTCGTTTCGTTAACCGCGTTTCAAGCCAAGAGGTCAAGAGCCGATCTATGTGGATTGTCCGGCTTGCACTTGCCAAGCCATATACCTTCATTGTCCTCGCAGTCCTGATTCTTATCGCCAGCCCGGTTGCCATCGACCGGATGCCGACCGATATCTTTCCAGATATCAATATCCCTGTGGTCGCTATCGACTGGACCTACACGGGCCTGAGTCCGGTGGAGTTCGAGGGCCGCATCGTTTCGCTCTATGAGCGCGGCCTTTCGACCACAGTGAATGACATCGAGCACATTGAGTCGCAAACGCTTGATGGCAAGTCGGTCGTGAAGGTCTTCTTCCAGCCGGATGTGAACATCAACGCCGCGATTGCAGAGGTCACTGCACTTTCCCAGTCGGTGCTCAGCCAGATGCCAAAGGGCATTACGCCGCCGCTGATCATTCGCTACAACGCGTCCACCGTGCCGATTCTGCAGCTGTCTCTATCAAGCGACACGCTCTCAGAGCAGGAACTCGGCGATCTGGGTATGAACGCGATCCGTTCGCAGCTTGCGACCGTGGCAGGTGCATCGGTTCCGTGGCCGTACGGCGGCAAGAATCCGCAGATCATGGTGGATCTCAATCCCGCCTTGATGCAGGCGCACAATGTTTCTCCGCAGAATGTGCTGACTGCGCTTACCACGCAGAACTTGATCTTGCCAGCCGGAACGGCGAAGCTGGGCGAGTTTGAGTACAACGTGGACATGAACGGCAGCCCGCAGACTGTTGCCGAGCTGAGCGACCTGCCGCTCAAAGCTACCAACGGAACCACGCTTTACCTGCACGACATTGGCAGCGTGCGATCCGGCTTTGCGCCGCAGACCAGCATCGTGCGCCAGGACGGAAAGCGCGGAGCGCTGCTCACCGTCTATAAAGCCGGTAACGCATCCACGCTCGACATTGTTAAGGGCGTGCGCAATCTGCTGCCCATCATTGCTCCGGCCCTGCCCAAGTCTCTGAAGATCACACCGCTGTCAGACCAGTCGGTCTTCGTTCGCGCTGCCATCAGCGGCGTAATCCGTGAGGCGTTGCTGGCCGCATGTCTCACGGGCATCATGATCCTTGTGTTTCTGGGCAGTTGGCGCAGCACGCTCATCATCGCCATCTCGATTCCGCTTTCGGTGCTGAGTTCGCTGCTCACGCTGGCTGCGTTCCATGAAACCATCAACACCATGACCCTAGGCGGCCTCGCCCTCGCGGTCGGCATCCTTGTAGACGACGCCACGGTGGTGATTGAGAACGTCGAACGTTATCTGGAGCAGGGCCACTCACTGCACAATGCCATTCTGGAAGGCGCCTCGGAGATTTCCATCCCGGTGCTCGTATCCACGCTGTGCATCTGCATTGTGTTTTTGCCCATGTTCTTCCTGAGCGGTGTTCCGCGTTACTTGTTTGTACCGCTGGCAGAGTCGGTCGTGTTCGCCATGATTGCGTCTTATATCTTGTCGCTCACGCTCGTGCCCACGCTGGCCCAGTACATCCTCAAGAAGCACAAAGACGGCGAAGAAGTTGCGCAGCAGGAGGCAAGCTTTCATCCCTTCCGCGCATTCCAGAAGCGCTTTACGCAGGCTTTCAACTGGCTGCGTGAAGGCTACTCGGCGCTGCTTGCGACAACCATGCGCGCGCGGCGAGTGTTTCTGCCCGGCTTTCTGCTCTTCTTTCTGGCCCTGTTGCTGCTGACGCCATGGCTCGGCCAGGACTTCTTCCCATCTGTGGATTCCGGACAGATCAAGCTCCACATGCGTGCACCTACGGGCATGCGCATTGAAGAAACCGCTAAGCTTTGCGACGAGATTGAGGCGCAGATTCGTCAGAGCATTCCTCCGCAGGAACTGGACGGCATTCTCGACAACATCGGCCTGCCCATCAGCACTATCAACCTGACTTACAACAACGCTGGTCCCATTGGCAGTGAGGACGCAGATATCATGGTGAATCTGCGCAAGTCTCACAAGCCGACCGATCAATACATCGAAACGCTGAGCCGTGAACTGCACGCCAAGTTCCCGGACGTGACATTCGCATTTCTGCCTGCGGACATGGTGAGCCAGATCCTGAACTTCGGCATGCCCGCGCCCATTGATGTGCAGGTTGCTGGGCCCAACTCGGAGGCCAACCGCATCTTTGCCAACAATCTGCTGGCGCAGATGGAGCATGTGCCAGGCGCTGCGGATCTGCGGATCGAACAGGCCTTCAATCAGCCCAAGCTGCACTTCAATGTCGATCGCAGCAGGGCAGCGGAGGGCGGATATTCACAGCAGGACGTGGCCACTAACCTGCTCATCTCTCTGAGCGGCAGCTTCCAGACGACGCCCACTTACTGGCTGAATCCCAAGAACGGAGTGAGCTACAACCTGGTGGTGCAGACGCCGCAATACCGCATCCAGAACGTGAATGATCTGCGCAACATTCCCGTCACCGGCTCCACTGCGCAGAGCCCCGCGATTCTGGCCGATCTGGCCACCATGCAGCGTACAGACGAGATGGGTGTCGTGACGCACTACAACGTGCAGCGCGTTATTGACATCTATGCCACCGCGCGCGGGCGTGACCTGGGCGGCGTGGGGCGCGACATTCAGAGCATCGTGGATGCCAGCAAAGCCAAGCTTCCTGTTGGCAGCCGCATCTTTGTACGTGGGCAGATTCAAACCATGCGGAGTTCATACATCAACCTGCTTGGCGGACTGGTCTTCTCCATTGTGCTCGTGTACCTGCTCATGGTCGTGAACTTCCAGTCCTGGCTCGATCCGTTCATCATCATCACCGCTCTCCCTGCGGCGTTGGGCGGCATCGTTCTGTTCCTGTTCCTCACGCACACCACGCTGAGTGTGCCTGCTCTGATGGGCGCCATTATGTGCATGGGAGTCGCCACGGCGAACAGCATTCTGGTGGTTGCCTTTGCGCGCGACAAGCTCAAGGAGACCGGCAATTCAGCGACTGCGGCTCTCGCCGCCGGTGCAACACGCTTTCGCCCGGTGCTGATGACGGCACTTGCCATGGTGATCGGCATGGTTCCGATGGCGCTGGGCATGGGTGAGGGGGGCGAGCAAAATGCTCCGCTTGGACGTGCTGTGATTGGCGGTCTCATTGCCGCCACCATCGCCACGCTGTTCTTTGTGCCGGGCGTCTTCAGCCTGTTGCATCGCAACGACCACGCAGCGGCCAATTCTGAAGCTGAAGCCTGATCCGCCATCAACGGTCAATTGAGATTTGCAGAGAGGAATGGAAATGGAAACGCCGAATTCCAGCAATAAACACAGAGTGGATACCGTGTCGATGGCCAAGCGTGCGCTGATGGCTACGGTCTGCGTGGTGGCCTGCCTTGCGGTGCTGGTGGCATACGGAATCTACAGCCGCGCACATGCTGAGGCGGCGCTCGCCAGCGCAACTGAAGCCAGCGCCGTGTTGCGCGTGCGCACGGTTCAGCCAAAGCAGGGCGCGCCTTCTGAGGATCTCGTGCTTCCCGGCAATATCGAAGCCTATAACGACACGCCGATCTATGCGCGCACCAGCGGCTATCTGAAGCGCTGGTATGTGGACATCGGCGCCCACGTGAAGGCTGGCCAGTTGCTCGCCGAAATTGAAACGCCGGAAGTAGATCAGCAGTTGCGTCAGGCGCGCGCACAACTCGCCACTGCGCAGGCTGACAGCCGCCTTGCAAAAACTACTGCCGAGCGCTGGAGAAACCTGCGCAAGACCGATTCGGTTTCACCGCAGGAAGCGGAAGAGAAGAGCGGCGACATGGAATCAAAGGCCGCACTGGAAGACGCCGCGCGTGCCAACGTGCGCCGCCTGGAAGAGATGCAGGGCTTCAAGAAGATCTATGCGCCGTTCAGCGGCGTCATCACTGCGCGCAACGTAGATATCGGCGACCTGATCAGCGCTGGCAGCACGGGCACGGCAAAGGAGCTGTTCCATCTTGCTGCCGTCCAGCAGATGCGCGTGTATCTGCAGGTGCCGCAGGTGAATGCGCGCGCCGCTACCCCAGGCACAGAGGTGCAACTCGCTCTTCCTGAGGCACCTGGCAAGCTGATCACAGCGCACATCACGCGCACTTCTGACGCCATTGATCCTTCAGCGCGAACTCTGCGTGTCGAAGTCGATGTTCCCAACCTGGGCAGCGCTCTGGTTCCAGGCGAGTATGTGCAGGTCCACCTCAAGCTTTCAACTCCGGCCAACGCTTTGATTGTTCCAGTGAACGGCGTGCTGTTTCGCTCTGAGGGAATCACCGCTGCGGTTGTTCATGGTGACCACGTTGAGCTGCAGTCGATCACCATCGGCCGCGACTTTGGTGATGAGCTTGAAGTGACCTCAGGTCTCACTTCGAACGATCGTGTCGTCATCAATCCACCAGATTCTCTCGTTTCCGGGCAAAAGGTGGAGCAGGCACAGGCGGGGGCGCAGTAATGCGGACACCGTGGATTGCTCTTGCAGGTTTGGCGGGGTTGTGCGGGGGTTGCAGACCTACGTCAACGTATGCGCCTCCCACTGCGCCCGTGCCCGCAGCGTATCAGGAGAGTGCAGTGCAGAGTGCCGCGCCTTCAGCTCTTGGCGCAAATGGCTGGACACCTGCTGCACCCTCCGATGCGCTCGATAGAAATCACTGGTGGGAGATCTTCCATGACCCTGAATTGAACGCGCTGGAAGAGCGCATCGACGTTAGCAATCAATCGCTGAAGTCCGCTGCATCGCGCTTTGCGCAAGCGCGCGCGCTGGTGCGTGAAACCCGTTCGCAGCAGAAGCCAACGCTCAGCGCTGGCGGTGATGCGCGTCGTGTGCGCGAGTCAATGACGCAGGGTGTTCCACCGCCGGCGAGCGAGTCAGACTTTAACGATTTCAGTATCGGGCTTGCTGCTTCCTGGGAGCCGGATCTGTGGGGCCGCATTCGGACGCTGGTGAGCAGTTCCATGCAGCAGGCGCAGGCCAACGCGGCGGATCTTGAGAATGTTCGCCTGAGCCTGCACGCGGAGCTTGCAGCGGATTACCTCATGCTGCGCAGTCTCGACAACGAACGCCAGGTGCTGGCTGACTCGGTGAATGCCTATGCAAGGGCCCTCAAAATGATGGAGGACCGTTACGCGGGTGGGCTCGCCAATCGCGCAGATGTGGAGCAAGCGCGCACGCAGCTTGAGGCCACAAGCGCGCAGGAAGCGGACTTGAGTGAGAGCCGCGCTCATTACGTTAACGCCATCGCAGTGCTCACAGGGCAACTGCCAGAGGGGTTCACCATTGCGGAGCAGGCGCAGGCGCTCACGCCCCCGTCCATTCCCACCGGCGTCCCGGCTGAGCTACTGCAGCGTCGTCCAGACATTGCTGCTGCCGAGCGTCGCGTCGCGCTTGCCAACAGCCAGGTCGGCCTGGCGCACACGGCGTACTATCCGCAGGTGATTCTGAGCGGCGCCATCGGGCTTGATAGCAGCAATCTCGGCAAGTGGTTTAACGCTCCCAGCCGCTACTGGGCCGTTGGCCCGTCGCTTGCAGAGACGCTGTTTGACGCAGGCCGCCGCAGGGCAGGCGTTGCGCAGGCCGTCGCGCAGTATGACGAGTCCGTGGCCAACTATCGCCAGAGCGTGCTGGATGCGTTCCGCCAGGTGGAAGACAGCATGGCTTCATTGCGAATTCTGGCGGACGAAGCGGCGCGGCAGCAGCGCGCGGTTCAAGCCGCACGCAACGCGGAGACGCTGTCGATGAATCGCTATCAGGGCGGTATGGTTACGTATCTTGAAGTGATCTCAACCCAGAGCACGCGGCTCCAGAATGAGCGTGTTGCCGTGGGCATTGAGCAGCGCCGGATGCAGGCAAGCGTTGCGCTTGTGCGTGCTCTCGGCGGCGGGTGGAACGCAAATATGCTGCCCAGACCTGCAGAGCTCTCAAGCGGAAAATAGCGCTTCAATCGCATTGCGGTTCCCGGCATCAGTCGTGTTGGTAAGCGGCTGATGCCGGGCTATTTGGCGTGCCGCACAATGCGACAGGCGGCCTGCTCTCGCCCCGCATGCTGCAGGAAGCCTCTGCGCGAAGATCGTAGAATGCGCTAGAGGTCAATCCTGAAATGTCTTCTTGTCTGCTGCGTTCATTTCGTAATCTCTCGCCTCTGCTTCTTTTCGCTGCCATTTTCGTCGCTCCGTGCGCCCGGCTCCACGCTCAGGCGGCCGGTTGGGCTATTGCTATTCACGGTGGTGCAGGCGAGGCCGAGTGGTTGAGCATGGACCCTGCTACAGCCAAGGCTTACCACGAGTCGCTCAGCCGCGCTCTGGCTGCCGGTACAGCTGTGCTTGAAAAGCACGGCGCCGCGCTCGACGCCGTGGAAGCCGCCGTCAAGGTTCTGGAAGACGATCCGTTGTTCAATGCCGGGCGCGGCTCTGCATTTGCGGCTGATGGAACCAACGAGATGGACGCCTCGCTGATGAACGGCGCCGACCTGGCCGCTGGTGGCGTTGCCGGCGTCCATGCAACGCGCCATCCCATCCAGCTCGCGCGTGCCGTCATGGAGCACACGCAGTACGTGCTGATGACCGGGGCCGGTGCGGACGCATTCTCTCGCCAACAGAACCTTGAGCAGCAACCGCCCAGCTTTTTCTTCACAGAGATGCGCTGGGCGGAGTTTGTAGACGTCATGCGCAAAAGTGGACGCCCCGTTCCGCCACGCCCTGCTGGTGTCCCCGCTCCCTCCGCCGCGCTGCATCCAGACTCAGCATTTCTACAGGCGCCCATCTTCTCGCATCGCTTCGGGACTGTCGGAGCAGTTGCGCGTGACAGTGCCGGCCACCTTGCCGCTGCCACCTCTACAGGCGGCATGCAGGGCAAACTGCCGGGTCGCGTTGGAGACTCGCCGATCATCGGTGCCGGAACTTATGCCGATGATCGTGGCTGCGCCATCTCCGGCACCGGCGTGGGGGAATACTTTATCCGCCTTTCACTGGCTCACAGCATTGACCAGCTTTGCCGCGCCGGGCAGTCGCCGCAGAGCGCAGCGGATAGCCTCATTCACACCGACCTGCCCGCCTTGCCCGGGGGTGAAGGCGGCGTGATTGTCATCGGGCGGAGCGGTCTGCCCGCCTGGAGCAACAACACGCTTGGCATGTTCCACGCGCGGCAGGCTGAAGGCACCGCCGCAGAAATCTGGGTGAAGTAGCCGGTTTCCAGCCCGTCCTTCCAGGAGCGCGCGGCAATTGTCGCGCGCTCTTTTTTGTTTCAGCCCGGTCGCAGCCGTCACTTTCTTGACTGGCTCGCTCAGTTTTGGGTTCGAGCTGAGCGAAGCCATCGCTGTGGCTGAAGAAAACAAGCAGATTTCCACAGGGATCGCTCAAAATCTGTCGAGGGAGGGCCGCTCCTAGCGCCTAGGAGGATTCTCTAGTGTGTCTCATAACGTCAATAAAATGAACACGCGCTAGCTAAATATGAATGAAATAATCATTTTTATGGAAATTATGATCAATTTCGGTTTATTGTGTTTTCACACTTTCGGAGGCCTGCGACGTTGCCGGGTAACCGCGCCGATCGCTCCCATTTCTCCCAACCGCTCATCGAGTGAGGAAACACATGCATCGACTTGGGGTATTGCGCATCTTGCACATGACCTGCCTGGCTTTACTTGCGCTGGTCATGCTGTCTGCGAGCTTGCCAGCCGCAGCGCAGAACTCACGAGGAACTGTCCTCGGGCACATCACGGATTCGTCTGGCGCGGCCGTATCCGGCGCGAAGGCTACCGTGAAGAACATCAACACCAACCTCACGAATGAATACGTCACCGACGCTTCGGGCGACTTCGTCTTCGTCAACCTGATCCCCGGCAACTACCAGCTGACGGTTGCGGCCACGGGCTTCAAGATGGCCCAGGCCGACGGGCTGGTGGTCGAAGTGGACCACACGCTGCGCCAGGATGTTTCGCTCGCCGTCGGTTCGGTTGCGGAAGAAGTGAAGGTGGAAGCAGCCACGCAGATGCTGCAGGCGGACAGCGCCAGCCTTGGAACCGTCATCTCAAGCCAGATGATCGACGACCTGCCGCTGAGCGGCCGCGACGTTACCAACCTGCTCAAGCTCCAGGCCGGCGCCACCACCATGAAGGGCGGCTCGCAGTCTTACTGGACGCAGCATGGCTTCAACACTGAGTACCAGGGCACCAGCATTGACGGCGCCCGTTCCGAGTCGATTGCCTACCTCGTCGATGGCGTTGCCAACAACGACCAGTTCTTTGCCAGCGCGGCAAACGTTCCCGGCGCGGCCTCCATTGAAGAGGTCAAGGTGCAGAACGGTCTCTACTCGGCTGAGTACGGGCAGGGCGCAGCACAGGTGAACGTGGCCATCAAGTCCGGCACCAACCGGATTCACGGTGAAGCCTACGACTTTCTGCAGAACGACGCGCTCAACCCCAGCAACCCCTACAGCAAGTGGAAGAATGAGAACGAGGGCGCAAGCCTGCCGCTGAAGGACAAGTACAAGCAGAACCAGTTTGGCGGTGCACTGGGTGGCCCGCTCGTCATTCCACACTTCTACAACGGCCGCGACCGCACCTTCTGGTTCGGTAACTACGAGATGGGTCTGAAGCGGCAGAGCACAGCCTCTGCGGTTGTGGTGCCCTCGGCGCTTGAGCGTGGTGGCGACTTCTCTGACTGGGGCTATCAGCTCTATGACCCCACCACCAACGGGCAGGGCACGGTAACTGCGTCGAACCCCTACGGACGCCTGCCGTTTACAAACAACCAGATTCCGGAAACGCGCTTCAACGCGGTTTCCGTCAACATGCTCAAGTACTATCCCACGCCGAACGTGACCTGCGCGGAGATGAGCACCTGCGCCGCCAACTACAACACATCTCTCAGCAAGCCGTTTGACACCACCAGCCTTACCTTCCGCGTTGATCACGTCTTGACCCAGAAGGACCGGCTGTTCTTCACCTCCATCATTGGTGATCAGAAACTCACCAATCCCTCGGCCATGCCTTACACGGGCGAGTTGAAGTACACGTCAAACCGCCTCTACGGTTTCAACTGGCAGCACACGTTCAGCGCCAGCATGCTGAATGAGTTCCGTCTCGGCTACGCCCACGAGTACTTCGACAACGGCTCTCAGGATGCCAGCTATGACATCCAGTCTGAAGCCGGGTTCCAGAATGTTCCGAACGACTCCGAGCTGTGGAGTGTCCCGGACATCACGATGACCTACTACCAGGAACTGGGCAACGGGAACTCGCGCTGGCACCAGAAGAACAACAACTACCAGATTGTGGACAACCTGAAGATCGTGCATGGTCGTCACACTCTTGCAGTGGGTTTTGATATTCGCCAGTTGCTGGCTCGCCTGTTTGACAACTACGGCGGCGCCGGATCGCTCAGCTTCGGCGGCAACTTCACGGCCTCTGATCCTCAACACTCGTATCTTGAAGGCGGCTATGCATACCACGGAAACGCTGTTGCAGACTTCCTGCTCGGCAATCCGATGGGAGAGAGCAGCCCGAACCCGGTGGGCTCCGACGACATGGCCGTTCATGCCACCAACTGGAACTTCTTTGCCCAGGACGACTGGCGCGTTACGCCCAAGCTGACGTTGAACATCGGCCTTCGCTATGAGCTTCCGCCTGCATACTCCTCCAGCGATAAGAGCGGCATGACGCTGGACCTGAGCAACGGAGGCGGTTACAAGTGGGTGGACCAGAGCTTCGTTAACAAGGTGCTCGCCGTCTCCGGCGTTAATACCAATCGTCTGCGCTGCTGCGCTGATGCCACGCTTACACAGGCCAACCACAAGAACTTCTCACCGCGCTTTGGTTTTGCCTGGCGTCCGCTGCAGTCCGACAAGTTCGTGCTTCGCGGCGGCTTCGGTCTGATCTACGACATCTACAACCGCTACTATGACCTGTCGCAGTACGACAAGGACAAGCTGTGGACCGAGGTGCCGTTTGACTACTCTGGGAACACGCCCACCGGCGCTGAAGCCGCGCCGTACTGGACGATGAGCAACCTCTGGGCCGGCTCAGCGAACGACTACTCGTGGTTCCAGTCGCCGGGCTGGTACAACGGCGCGCAGATCAACTGGCCGAAGAACAAGAGCCCGTACACCGAGCAGTGGAGCCTGGACACGCAGTACTCGCTGACTGAGACACTGTTGCTCGACATTGGCTACGTGGGCTCGCATACGCTGCATCAGCCGGGTTACTGGTACTTCAACTCCGCCCCAATGCCTACCGGCGCATATGACCAGTGCAGCTGGTATCGCTCGCCCGATGAAGCAACCACAGAGTGCCTTGCGGATTCGAACTTCTCGCCGGTTAGCGCACGTAAGCCGTTTGCGAACCTGAGCGCAAGCTCGTACGCCAACGCCAACATCTTTACCTCAAACTACAACTCGCTGCAGGTCAAGCTGACGCAGCGCTATCGCCACGGTCTGCAGTATCAGGCAAACTACACCTGGTCGAGGGTGCTGGACGAGGATTCTGCCATCAACAACGTCGATGGCGAGTCTGGCTTCCTTCAGGATCAGCACAACCCCGGCGGCGACTACGGTCCGGCTAACTTTGACCAGACCCACCGCGTCGTCCTCAATGGCACTTATGAGCTGCCCGTCGGCAAGGGCAAGCGCTGGTCTCTGGGCGCTGCAAACTGGGCGCTGGGCGACTGGAAGGTTGGCGGCGTTTATACCATCGCCACCGGCTCTCCGTTCACCGTTTATAACGGCTGGAGCGGAAGAACGCAGGCTGGAACGCGCGCTGACATCATCCGTCCGAATCTGGTCGGTGACCCGCACGCCGGCAAGCAGACCATCTACGAGTGGTTCAACACCGCTGCGTATGAGGCTCCCGTCCATGACAATACCTACGGCAACGTGGGCCGCAACACGCTGCGCGGACCTTACTCCGAGAATACGGACCTGACGTTCGCCAAGGCATTTCCCATCACCGAGCACCAGACGTTCGAGTACCGGATGGAGATCTTTAATTTCCTCTCCACCTGGCACAGTGCTCCGCCAACCCCCAGCAGCTGGGTCAGCAGCTCCACGTTCGGCCGCATCGTTCCGAACGACGGATCTGGCAGCCTCGCTCTGTGGACACCCCGCACCATCCAGATGGACCTGAAGTACAGGTTCTAAAAACTGAATCAATGCAGCCGCCGTTGCTTTATCGCTCCGGCGGCTGTATTGAGCAAGCGCAGTTCTCACCAGGCATCGTTGTGGCTTCTGGCCAGGCGCGGGCTTTTATGTCGATAGCTTTGGAAATTTGTGTTGACTCTGTAGAGTCGGCTCTCGCCGCGCAGATTGGCGGTGCAGATCGTATTGAGCTGTGCTGTGCCCTGCAGGAAGGCGGACTCACGCCCAGCGCGGGCCTTCTCCATCTTGTGCGAAAGCAAGTTACGCTCGAGGTCTGCGTTCTGATTCGCCCTCGCGGCGGCGACTTTTGCTACGCGGACGCCGAATTTGAAGTCATGCGCGAGGACATTCGCCGTGCACGTGACCTCGGCGCAGACGGTGTCGTGCTGGGAGTGCTCCTGCGTGATGGCCGCATTGACGTTGAGCGCACTGCACAGCTTGTTGCAGAGGCGCGCCCGATGAAGGTGACTTTCAATCGCGCCTTTGATGTGACGGCAGATTTGAACCGCGCACTCGATGAAGTCGTGCAGACTGGCTGCGATCGCATCCTCACTTCAGGCGGGCAGCGCACTGGCCTCAACGGGGCCCAAACGCTTGCTTCGCTGGTCCGCGCAGGCGGAAGCCGCATCGCTATTCTCGGTAGCGGAGGAATCCGCACCTCGAATGTCCGCCAGTTCGTTGAGGCCACAGACGTGCGTGAGATTCACACCTCGCTCCGCGCGAGCACAGATGCTCCGCCCCATGTGCTCCATGTGGATCCCATTCTCGGTGCGGCAAGCAACGGCGCCGCCGCGCCCTACGTCGTCACCGGCGGAGAAGTCACCAAGCTGCGCCGCATGCTGGACAGCATGAACGTTACCGCACGTTAAAGCTTCGGGTAACTCGCGACTCAGTCCCTACCGGGCTGCTGCGCTGCTTGGGTACAATGAGGATGCTGAAATCCCGGCGTATTCTTGACGTGGAGGGATCGTCTCCGTCCGATGTCCATCAAGACTGATAAGCGCGCAAGAGAAATCCTTCATCTTTTGCTGCACAGCGGTAAAGCCTCGGTTGACGAGTTGATCGCAAACCTTGGCACATCTCCGGCCAGTATCCGGCGCGATCTGGTGCGTCTGGAGCAGCAAGGGCTTGTGCATCGCACGCACGGCGGCGCGATGCTTGCCGCTGCGGGCGTGTCTGTCTATGAGCCGTTCCGGTTCGACGCCAAGTTTGAAGTGCGCGAGGATCGCTTCGCTGACGAAAAGCAGCGGATTGCGCGTGCCGCAGCCGCGCTGATTCAGGAGAATGAAACTATCGGCCTGGCCGCCGGCACCACAACCACCTGGCTGGCACGTCAGTTGGTTCATCGCAGAAATCTGCACATCGTCACCAACGCGGTGAACATTGGCATGGAGTTGAGCTCCAGTGAACGGCTGGAGACCACGCTGACTGGAGGCAATCTCCGTTGGCCCGGGGCCTTCTCGCTCGTGGGTCCCACCGCCATTGAATCCCTGTCCTCCGTTATCATGGACCGCCTGTTTCTCGGCGCAACCGGCGTTGACCCGGCACGCGGCGCTATGGTGATTCAGCCCGACGAGGCCGCTGTATTTCGTGCGATGGTGCGCCAGGCCCGCCAGCGGGTCGTCGTGGCAGACTCCAGCAAGGTGGGCCACATCAGCCCCGCCGTTGTCTGCTCGCCGAAGGAGATCGATCTGCTCATCACGGACAATGGACTTGCCCCTGAAGTCGCAGAGCGGTTTGCAGCCAATGGTGTGAAGATCATGACCGTCTAGCCCCTGAGGGCTGAGCAGGACGCACTGGTTTCCTCCGTAACAAGACTGCCGTGGCCTGCCTTATGCGATGTAAGAGCGCTTTGTGAAAAGGGAAGCCCACCGTTGAATCAGGACTGCGGGTTCAATGGTAGAGGCACCGGCGTAGGGAAACGGAGACGTTCCTATGCTTCTGGGGCATGGACGACGAATCCGCATCACGGCCTTCCGCATGTCGAGATCTGTGATCGGACTCAGCGCGAACCGTAGTGCTGGGCCCCCGAAATGACAATCCAAAGACAGGTTTCTGACAAGTTGCGCACTGTGCCGCTCGTAAGCTGACGACGAGTGGATGCATGATGAAACGACTTGTGCGATGGGCGTTGGTGCTGGTGATGGGGGTCGCTTGCGACTGGGCGGCGCTCGAGGCGCAGGCACCGGGGACAGGGGCGATTCGCGGAGTGGTTGTGGATCAGAGCGGACAGCCTGTTTCGAACGCCACGGTGCTGCTCGAAAGCAAGTCTACTCATGCCACGAGGACGGTAACGACCTCAAACGCAGGCGCATATGTCGCGCCTTTGCTGATGCCGGGCTGGTACACAGTGACCGCCTCTGCGCGGGGATTTGCGGAAGAGCGCGCAGAGAACGTTGCGGCCGTGGTGAGCGAAACCAGCACGCTCGACTTCCGGCTTGAGATTGCTGCGGGAACGACGACCATTCTAGTTACAAGCAGGCAAGAGCTTGTCGACACCGAGAGCTCGACCCTGGGGCGCGCTGTGGATGAAGAGGCGATTCAATCTCTACCGCTTGCGAACAGAAACTTCACACAGATCTTGTCTCTCTCACCAGGGGTGTTGGTTGGGCTGCCGGATGCGACGGCACTGGGACGCGGCACGCAGAACGTAACGTCGAACGGGAGCAAGACAACAGCGAACAACATCCAGTTCAACGGCGTGGATGCAAACAACCTTGCGCAAAACTCGGCAATGAACGATCTGGAAGAAGTCGGCGTGGCTGTTCCAGCGCCGGACACGATCGAAGAGTTCAAGGTGCAAACCGCGAACTATGATGCGACCTATGGACGCGGGACGGGCGCGAATGTGGATGTGGTGAGTAAGTCAGGATCGAACCAGTGGCATGGCAGAGCGTGGGAGTTTTTACGCAACGATCTGCTGAACGCGAATGACTTCTTTTCAAAGCTTACGGGGCAGTCGCGCCCAGTGCTGAAGCAGAACCAGTTTGGCGCAGCACTCGGCGGTCCCGTGGTGCACGACAAAACGTTTTTCTTTGTGGCGTATCAGGGCCTTCGCTCGAGCAACGGCGAGGGCGGCGCAGTGACAACGACTCTGCCACAACTGACGGACGATCGCTCGGCGGCTGCGCTGGGCGCGCAGTTCTGCGCTTATTCCACGTTTGCCGGTGGAACGCAGTTGCGTTGCGATGGATCGAATATCCACCCCGTGGCCATGGCACTGCTGAACTACAAATTTGCGAACGGGAAGTACGCGATTCCGAATCCACAGGTGTTGCTGCCTGGCAGTGACCCGGCGGTGATGCCGATCGGCGAGTCAACTTTCTCGACGCCGGCAAGCTACCGGGAAGACCAATACACGCTCAACTTGGACCAGACGCTGACTAAGCAGAACGCGCTGGCGACGCGGATGTTTTACTCGCGCGCACCTACGCTGCAGCCATTCTCACTGAATGCAGCGAATGTTCCTGGATGGGGAACGAGCGAAGTGGACAAGAATGTAATGACAGTTGTGTCTGATACACACACGGTGAGTCCGGCGCTGGTGAATGTGGTGCGGCTTGGCTACATGCGCTTTGACGGCGTTGCTACAGTGGCGAACCCAATCAGCACTGTGGACGTGGGCACGGTTTCTCCGATGGGCCTTGCAAGCACAGCGATTCCGGCTCCGGGTATCACGATCGATGGGCTCTTTACGGTTGGTGATGCCGGTACGCCGTTGCAGTCGCAGAAGACGAACAGCTTTATCGCACAGAACACGGTGTCGTTGACACGCGGCAAACATTATCTGCGCGCAGGCGGAGAGGTGAAGCGCCACCAGGTGATGGTGGATGCGCCGTTCTCGCTCGATGGGCTTCTGGATATACGGACGTTCAACGATTTTCTGCTGGGACAAAGCGCGGAACAGAATGGCAGTCCGTCAGGGCTGAGCAATGTGACGCTGAGCAATGGCAGCTCGGGAATCTTTCGCAAGGATGAGCGGTACGGTGATTTTGCAGCGTTTGTGCAAGACGACTTCAAGGTGACTTCACGACTAATGCTGAACGCTGGACTGCGCTATGAGGTCTTCGGACCTCCCTCGGAAGTGCATGGCAGGCTGGTGACGTTCGATCCAGCGCTGGCAACATTGGATGCGCCACCGGCGGGAACGCTGAGTGGGTATGTGGCTCCGTCGAACTATGCGAGCGTCTTGCCGGATGGAGTGGTGAAGATAAATCGGCGGGGACTGTGGGCCACGCGTTTCACGGATGTATCACCGCGAATTGGGTTCGCGTTGCAGCTTGCGCATCGGCCGGAGCTGGTTCTGCGCGGGGGATACGGTATCTACTTTGACAGGCTGTCGGCAGGGATGGCGGAGAGTCTTCTGTCGCAAGCTCCTTATGCGACGTTTCAATTTATCTCAGGCGCACAGAACGGTCCGGCGTCGCTTGACTCGCCGTTTACTCCTTTACTGCCGCGCCAGAGCAGTTACCCGATCTTTCCGCTGCGAATTCCAGGCGGCGGGCCAACGGTGGTGGGCGTGGCTACGCACGTGACGGACCCGTACACGCAGGAGTACAACGTGAACCTGCAGGCAGCGCTGGGAGAAGATCTTCTGGCGGAGTTGGGCTATGTGGGGACGCGGTCGCTGCATGTCGGGGGAAGCGTGGAGTTTAATCAAGCACTGCTGGCGAGCCCAGAGAACGCGATCAATGGCGAGACGACGAACTCAGTGAACAACGTGATCCAGCGCGTGCCATATGCGGGGGTCGCGCCGGGATCGCTGGTATCAGAGACGGCATTTGTCGCAAACTACAACGGGCTGCAGGCCAGCCTGACGCGACGGCTAAGCCGGGGGCTGCAATTTCAAGGAAGCTACACGTGGTCGCGCACACTCGATGAGACGAGTGGCTCAAGCGGCAACCAGGTGTTTGAGCTGTGGCTTATCACGAATGATCAGCGAAACCCAAGACAGAACTACGGACCAACGGACTTCGACCGGACGCATCGCGTGGTGATCAGTTTTAGCTATTCGATGCCCGGACTGCGGAATGCGCCGTGGCTGCTGAGGCAGGCAACGGCGAACTGGCAGGCTGCGGGCATCTTTGTCGCGCAGTCGGGCACACCGATTACGATTCTCGATTTCGGCGCTGGCTCGGTGTATGGCAACTACTCGTTTGAGAACCGCGCTCAGTTGAGTGGCCGGCGGATTGCGACCGGCGGATCACTGCACGACAGAGTGCTGGGGCACTACCTGAATGCAAGCGCATTTACAAATGCGCCAATGGCTCCGAATGGAACGAGCACGAGCGATACAGACTTTGGCAATAGCGGCGTGGGTGCTATACGAGGGCCTGGGCAACGCAATCTGGACTTCTCACTGGAACGCACGCTCAGCATTGCCGAGACGCACAGCGCACACGTGCGTGCAGAGTTCTTCAATTTGACGAACACGCCTAACTTTGCGAACCCGCTGAACATCGTCGGGACGGGCGAGGCGTTCGGGAAGATTACTGCGAAGTCGAACAATCCAAGGATTGTGCAATTAGCGCTGAAGTATCAGTTCTAGCGAGGCGTGGACATGGAGAAGGTAGAGCTCCCGTGCGCGACAGATGTGCTGACGATTGAAGAGATGAAATCGGCCTGGGATCGTGCAGAGCTTAGAGATCCTGGCGATCCAGTACTTGCCAATGTCCGGCTGGAGTGTGTGGGTACTTTCTATCCGCTGGGTTTTCCGGTGCGCATTGAAACGAATGACTCACATGTGCTGGATCTGGCGCAGGAGAGCTGGGGGCGATTTGCAAGGCGATTTGATACGCGGCCGGTTCTTCTGCGGGTGACGGTGACGAAAGGTGAGACGGCTTTATGTCCGCCAACGCCGGTTTGCCGGATGCGGGATCACATCGTCTCGTCGATCGCCGATAGCGAAAACTACGTAGTGATAGATCTTGCGCAACTGCGTGCCATGGTGTGGGCGACACGGGCTGCGGTGGCGCATCGCGACTACTTCAGGTACTTCTTCCTCGAGTCGGCAGCAATGTCGAGCATCGGTTCCGCGTATGCAACAGCGATTCATGCGGGATGTGTGGCGCTGGACGAGGAGGGAGTTTTGCTCTGCGGCGACTCCGGTGCGGGCAAGACGACGCTCTCATATGCATGCGCATGCGCAGGATGGACGTATGTGACCGACGATGGAAGCTATCTTGTACACGGCGAGGATGAGCGGACGGTGGTGGGCAACTGTCATCTTGTGCGCTTCAGGCCGTCTGCTGCGAAGCTCTTCACGGAACTGCACGGACGGCCTGTGATGCAGCGGGCGGGTGTGGGCAAGCCGTCTATTGAGATGGCGTTTCGTGCGCACGGTATATTTCGCTCGTCCACGGCTGCGCGGATACGGTACATGGTGTTTCTGCGAAGGAATGCGGAGCGGGAGGAGCTGGTTGTGTTTCCGCGCGCGGTGGCGCAGATGTATCTGTGGCAGCGCGTGCAGTGTATGCCGTACGAAACGAATCGCCACTTGAACGCGATGCGTGGACTGCTTGATGTGGAGGTGCTGGAGCTGCGGTATAACCGGCTTGACTGGGCGGTCGAGCGGCTCACCCAACTGGTGCGCGAGGGCAGCTGATGCGTGCGCAGCCTGCATTGATGCGAACAGTGGAGACCGGACAGCACGGAAATCTTCGCTTGCTTGCGCAGCGGTTCGGCAGGGAATACTGGGTGTTTTACCTGACAGCGTTCTGCATGGACTTTGGTTTCGGGTTGTTCATCTTTCTGTTCAATCTCTATCTGACGGATTTTCATTTCGATGAGAGAGCGATTGGGAACGTGATGGCTTGTTTCACGCTGGGCAATGTGGCGGGCACGATTCCCGGGATGATGGTGACTCGACGGTATGGGATGCGTGCACTGTTGCTCGTCACGTTCAGTGCGGTGCCGGTGCTCTCGGTGATGCGCATCTGGATGCTGTTGGAGCCGACGCAATATGTGCTGGCATTTGCTACAGGGGCGGCTCTGTGCGGCTGGCCAATCTGCTTCTCACCGGTGATTGCGCAACTCACGAACGACGGCAATCGAACTGCTGGTTTCAGCTTTGCGTTTGCTACAGGCATTGGGCTGGGCACGCTGGCGGGAGTGGCAGGCGGCTACATCCCGGAGATGCTCGAGAAGGGCAGGTTGCACTTGAGCCTGGTGAGTGGAATTCAGCTTGTGCTACTGTTCGCGAGCGTGGTGGTCGCGCTGGGGTTGTGGCCGCTTTGCAGGCTCGAGTTGAAACGGCCTGCGACGAGTCCGCAGGGTCGGATGCGAGTGTTTCATCCTTACCTGCTTCGCTTTCTGCCGGCGTTTCTGGTATGGAATGTGGCGACAGGATCGTTTCCGATGTTTGGCGCGGTGTATCTGCAGAAGGCGCTCGGGGTCCCGCTGGGAAGGCTGGGAACTGTGTTTGCCGCATCGCAGTTGATGCAGTTTGTTGCGGTTCTTAGTTCGCCAATGTTGTTGAAGCGCTTGGGTAGGGTTGGCGGAGTGGCCGCCGCGCAGTTGGGGACTGCGGTCTTGCTGGTGTGCATTGTGGCGGCGCGCTCTATGCCCGCAGTGTTCGTCTGTTACGTTCTGTATTTCGCTGCGCAGTTCATGTGTGGACCGGGTATCTACCAGATGCTGATGGAGCATGTGCCGGAGGCGGAGCGGAGTTCTGCTTCAGCACTACAAAACCTTTGCGGTGCGTTGTGTCAGGCCGGAACGGCAGCGATGACGGGGATGTACATCATGACGTATGGCTACCACGCGTTGATGCTTGCGAATGCAGGCGTGGCGGTGGTGGCGGCACTGCTGTTTGTGTGGTTGGGGATGGAATCGCGCGGTTCGCTGACTGCGCGCGAAAGAAACGAGGTTGTACGTGAGGTGGCAGATTGAAACGTTGCCTTGGCAATGCCGCGTATGGAGCACTGAATTACATCGTCTATCTTGCGAGCATTGTGCTGCCGGCGTCGCACTTTGGATTATGAGGCATTACGTAGAGCAGAGTGCTGCCCGGATGCGTGTCGATGCTTGCCCACGTTGTGTCTGAGGCAGCACTGTGGCACGGGAGAGGCGATCGAGCGCCAGTCGATGCTTGGGGAGGTGTGAGGCGATGATGATACACGGCGTTCCAACTCTTGCGGCGGCGCAGGGAGTTGTGGCCATGCCCCCGGCGGATGGCGCGAAGCGGAAGTGCGCGAATGTGCTCGGTGTTGCGGTGGATGCTGTTTATCTGGAGGAGGCGATGAAGATAATCAGCGACAGGCTACGGAATGGGCCGAAGGGATACGTGTGCGCGGTGTGTGTGCATGGCGTTCTGGAAGCGCTGCACAGCGATGCGGTGGCGGACGCGCTGGGACACGCGGCGCTGGCCGTGCCGGATGGAACGCCGACGGTCTGGGTAGGAAGAGCACAGGGCTTTCACCAGATGAATCACGTCACGGGGCCAACGGTAATGCGCGAAGTTCTGCGGCGCACCGAGTTCGCAGGTTGTTCACACTTCTTCTACGGCGGTAAACCGGGAGTGGCGGAGGAGCTTGCTGCGAAGGTGAAGCGGGAGTTGCCGCAGGTGCGCATTGCTGGGACGTATACGCCACCGTTCAGGGAGTTGCGTGCCGACGAGGAAGATGCAGTGGTGGCGATGGTCGATCGGCTGCGCCCGGATATTGTGTGGGTGGGGATCAGCACGCCGCGCCAGGACCTGTGGATGCGACGGATGCTGCCGCGTCTGAACACGCGGCTGATTTTTGGCGTGGGCGCAGCATTTGATTTTTTGTCGGGCCACATTCACGACTGCCCGGATTGGATGAAGCACGCGTGCCTGAACTGGCTTCATCGGCTTGTGCAGGATCCGAAGCGCCTATGGCGACGCAACGTGCAGAGCACCGAGTTTCTGTGGCGCATTGCGTTGCAGTTGAGCGGACTCAGGAGTTATCCGCTGCGGCAGGATGGATGTGGCATGGAGGCCTGCGTTGATGAGCGGCAGAGAGTGTCGTGACAAGGCGCGTTAGTAAGGCGGGCGCGCATCCTGGGCGTAGGGCTTGCCGAACTTGTTGAGGTGGTCGTGTGTCGGGTGATCAATGTCCGACACATCGATTGACATCATGGCCGTCTGGCCGGAGGTCAAGACGATGTGGCGCGTGAGCTTCTCAAGTGCCGGTTGCTGCGCGCCTTCAATCCAAACATGGAGGTCGTACTCGCCGGGAGGAATGGAGTGGATGGTGAATTTGTGCGCGGCATCTGCGACGTTGAACAACGGTGAGGAAAGTGCAATGACCACTGCGCTCATGGTGGGATGGATGTTGCAGAAGATGTAGGAGACGCCCTCGCGGGAGAAGAGAACTTCGCGCGAGCTGCCGGCCTCATAGAGACCGAGATCAAAGCGCTTGCCGTTGAATAGCGAGAAAACGTTGTGGAAGAAGGGGTCTTCATTTGGGAAGATAACGATGCTGCCAACGGGAATGACGAGCAGGTGCGGCGTGAACATGCGGTTCTTTTGAACGAGCCTGAACCTGCCTGGAGGAAGCGATGACACGGCGGATTTGTTGAGCGGAGAAAGCCACACGACGGTAGCCGGAGAATGCGACTTGTCAGCGACGGCTGGAAGAACAACCCGACCGCTGAGTTCGGCGGTTGCAGGAGTGGACGGCTGGGCGCGAAAGGTGGGTGCGACTGCAAGAAGCGCAAGAACGGCGAGCAGACGCCGTGGCCGCAAGAATGGAAGATGGAAGATCAAAATCTGTACCCCGCGCCGAGACCGATGATGTCGCTGACTGCGGTGGGTGCCGTGACGTAGGAGGACATGATGCGCCGATATTCGAGCGAGAAGAGCAAGTACGCGCTCGGCGAGTAGATCACGTTGCCGGTGATGGTGCGGTTACGGGCGAGATTGTATTCAGACACGGGGACTGCGGTTGCGTAAGGCCGCAACTGGCCTGCGGGTACGATGTCCGCTCCGAAGGCTTCGTTGAATTCAATGCGGTCACCTGCTTTCTGCTTCCACTGGATCCAGCCACCTCGGTCGTCGAGGGTCTGGTAGTAGAACTCTCCGTCTTCTACACGCACGACATAGTCCTTGTAAGCGCCACCGCCCAGATTGCCGAGCGCAGAGCCCCAGTAGGCGCTTCCGGAGAACTGCGTGTGCATAGAAGCCGGAATGCGGAAGTCAATGGCACCGGCCCATGAGCTGAAGGAGTAGAAGCCGCTGGAGTTACGGTGCCGTGCGAAGTGGCCGTCGATGCCGATGCTGAGCCCATCGCTTGCGCGGGGCGACTCAAATGCCAGGCGGGCTTCGACGCCGGGCCAGCGGGAGAGTTCAGCCGTGGATGGAGGCGTGTAGGTTCCGTTGGGCGTCGTGGCGTAGAGCTGCGGCGGGTCTGCGGAATCAATGAGCGCAGCCTGCAGGCGGAAGGTTCCGGCTTTGCCGGTGATGGCGTCGTAGGCGGCGCCGAGTTGCGGGTTCCACGACCAGAGGTTGCCCGACCAGGCGAGGGCAGGAACGGCAACCGCAGTAAGCGAGGTGGGCGTTTCCGGCGCGATGAGCGGGCGATCGAGTGCGAAGAACGCGTGTGTTCGCGCCCAGGTGAGATCAACGTGTGCGGTGCGGAGGCGAACGAGGCCGACAGCATGGCTGCCCGCGTAACCTGAACCGGAGGCGCTGGCGCTCATGTCGAGACGAACATCAGCGTGAGTCTGCGCGCCGAGGAACTGCGGACCGTTCACGTCGATGCCGACGATGGTCTGCCGGAAGGAAAGCCCCGTTGAACCAGAATCAGAGAGCGCCACGGACGGCGTTGCTGCCTGGTCAACACGACGAGTGTTGACGAAGCCGTTGACGACCATCATGCCGCTGAGTTTGATGGGGTACCTGGAAGCGCTCTCGACCTTGGACTGATCGAGAGTTGCGATTTGCGCGGACTGCATGCTCTGGGTTTCGCGTATCTCTGCAACGGCGGCCGCTAGATCGGATGCAGCAGTGGAGTCCAGTTCTGGCGGAGAAGAGACCCCGGCGGAGGCGCGGAGAGAATCGAGCTCACGGCGCAGGATTGCGAGTTCGCGCTGCGAGTGTTCAAGCTGTGCTTGAACGCGGCTCACTTCGTCAGAGAGTGTGCGGATCTGGTTTTGCAGGGTGGCTTGATCACCGGCAGCCTGCTGCGCGTGAAGCGGAACCAGGAGCACCAGAATTGCGACGGCTCCAACGGCGCGCGAAGTGGACTTTGATCCACGAGGAATGCGTGCGAAGTATCTTGTGTCACTCATGGTTCCCCCATCTGCTGGCTGCCCGCAAGGGAGTGAGCGCTGTGGGCTGCACGCGCAATGAGTATGCGGAAGACGGTCTCGCCCGGCGTGCTGCGCACGAGCGTGACACCTCCGCCGTGTTCAAGGGCGATGCTCTGGGTCAGGGTCAAGCCGAGCCCGGACCCCTTATGCTTGCCCTCGCTGACGAACGCCTCGAACAGTGTGCCGCGAATAGAACTGGGCACGCCTTCGCCGTTATCGGCAACATCGATCTCAATCTCATTGTTGCGCGCAAGAACGGATACATCGACGCGAGACTTGACACCCTCTGCGCGCGGAGCTTGGCATCCGTTAAGGATGAGGTTGTAGATGGCGCGCTCGATCTGCTTTGGATCGACGAAGGCGATGATCGAAGCCGGATCGTCGGCGTGCAGGGTGAAGTCGACGTGGGCAGCGTCAGGATGCGCGCGTACCAGGTGGAGCGCCCGCTCGGCGATGACGGAAATGGATTGCTCGGAGCGGCGCAGTCCTGATCCCGTACGGCCAAACATCAGCAGTGACTCGAGCATCTCAGTGGTGCCGTTGACGGCATTTCTGATTTCGGAGAGGACTTCATTGCGCTCGCCGTGGGGCACGTTGTGCGTAGCGAGGAACTCTGAGTTTGCGTAGATGGCGGCGAGATAGTGGCGCAAATCATGGGAGACGGAGCTGGCCATGCGCCCGATGGTAGCGAGGCGCTCGGACTCGATGAGGGCCTGATTGGTGTGGAGGATTTCGCGGCGCATACGGGCGAATGCGGAGCTTAGCTCGCGGACCTCGCGTGTTCCGCGGTAGGGAAGAAGATGCGAGCTGTCTCCGCTGGCGAAGGCACGGACGCCGGTGGCGAGCTGCTCGAGCGGCCGCGTAACAAAGCGCGAAAGCGCAAGCATGAGTGCTGCACCAAGGATGAGGGCGAGAGCTCCGGCGAGGAGGACGAGGCGATCGATCTGGTGAATGGCACGCACTTCCTGGTCGAGCGACTTGATTTCAATAAGAGAGAGTGGAGCGGTGGCGCGCGACGACAGATCGTGCGATACGGCGAGGAATCGCTCACCGTTCAGAACGATGCTGTAGGGCTCGGACGGTGAAGCTGCAACGGACAATGGGGCGGCGGGTTGGATGGAAGCACCTGCCAGGGAAGGGGACCCGGCGAGCAGTTGGTTGCCACTGCGGAAGATGGCTTGCACGCTGGTGGCGGAGGTGAGGCTGTCCACGGCCTGGCGGTCGATGGCAAAGCCGCTGATCACGTATCCGAGCAGTGTGCCTTCAGCAGAGCTGCCGAAGTAGAGCGGCTGAACGGAACAACCGAAGAGGCCCTTGTTGCTAACGAGATAGTTTGCCGTGCGCATCACGAGCAACTGCGCGAGAGCGGATCGGAAGGTGGAGTCGACCGTAGTGTCGCGCAGATACACGGCCTTGATGTTTCCGTCGCGATCCGCAAGGGCAAAGAGATCGTTGCCGCTGACCTTCCAGAATTCGACGCCGCCATCAGCGATGGTACGCTCGTCACTGGTGGTCATGAGCGCCTTCAGGCTGGGCAGGTCGGCGAGCAATGCGTTTTCGCGGTCGAGCGCGGCAAGATGCTGTGCCTGCATGCTCTCGAATGTCGCGAGCGAGTGGCGGAGTTCAGAGGAGATGTTTTGAGTGATCAGGTTCTGCAGAGGGCTGCGGATGGCGAGGAGGCTGACGAGGGTTGCGCCCATCGTGATGACGGACATGGCCAGGATGAGCAGAACCTGGGTGCGCACGCCCGGGACGTGCTCGAGCACGCTGCCGGCCGGCTCGGCGCCAGTACGAACGGCGTCGAAGTTGCCTGAGTTATGGGACGAACTTGTACCCGGCGCCATAGATAGTTAGGAAGTGTGCCGGATTTGCCGGTTCAGACTCAAGCTTTTGTCGCAATTTGAGGATCTGATTGTCGACGGTGCGCGTGGTGGGGTAGCAGTTGTAACCCCAGACTTCATTGAGCAGCTCTTCCCGGCTGAGAACGCGCTCAGCATTCTCAGTAAAGAACTTGAGCAACCGGAACTCGTGCGAAGTGAGAATGACGGGCACTCCTTTTCGGGCGACGGTCATCTTCTTGAAGTCGACTTCACAATCCGCGAAGCTGTATGTGTCTGCGTTGGTGGACTTTCTGCGCCGCCGGATGGCGGCCTGAACGCGTGCTGTGAGCTCGCGGGGACTGAACGGCTTGGTCACGTAGTCGTCTGCGCCGAGCTCAAGGAGCAGGACCTTGTCGACCACTTCAGAGATGGCACTTACGACGATGACAGGTAACTCGGGGGCGATGGCCTTGAACTTCTGGCAGAGCTCGCGGCCGGAGATCTGGGGGAGGATGAGATCAAGCACGACGGCATCAGGCCTGTGCGTGCGGAACTGCTCGAGTGCGGTTTTGCCATCGCCAGCGCAGTTGACAGCATATTGTTCGGCGGCAAACATTCGCTGCAGGATGCGCTGCATTCTCGGGTCATCCTCAACGACGAGAATGGTCCCAAGCTCACGGAGCACTGGGGGGAGGGCCGGATCTGTGGAAGCCGCTTCCAGATGGCCGATCATGGCAGTATTTTCCACCTGAAATGGAGTTTGGTAGCTGGAAATCCATGACAAATTACAATTTCCTGACATCTTTCAGCAGTTGAAGCGGGCAGTTGCAGGGGCCTGATTGAACAATTCTTCGCGGCGCAGGGGATCGAGATCGGACATGGGCGAGCTGATGAGGTCGCTGTAGAGCTGGGCGTATTGCCTGCCGACCGCTGCAGCGGAGAAACGTGGAAAGCGGGCGCCACACGTGCGCGGACCGGTGAGTGCCTGCCGGACTGCGTGGGCGTAAGTGGCTACAGGATGAGCTGTCCAGGGCACAAAGTGGCACGCGCCACCTGCAATCTCGCGGAAGGCTGGAATGTCGGAACAGACGACGCGGGTCCCGGCGAGCAGCCCTTCGATGATGGGCAGGCCGAAGCCCTCATTGGTCGAGGGGGCAAGCAGAACTTCACAGTCCTCGAAACACCAGCGCATCTCAGCCTCAGAGAGGCCGGTATAGAGAAGCACCTTGCAAGAAAGCCGTGCGCGATGGATAGCTTCCTGGATCTTTGGCGTTTCAGGGCCGGGGATTCCGACGATGACCAGCCGCGATTCGACGGAGAGCGTTCCGTCGCGCATGAGCTGCTCAAACACTTCAACGACGAGCGGGATGTTTTTGTTGGAGCGGTGTTGCGCGACGCACAGGATGAAACTGCGGCCTTTGAGGGGATCAATGCCGATGGACGAGGCGGCGGACGGGAACTCGACGACGTTCGGGATTTCGACGGATTTACGCGTGAGCGCCGGAAAGCGATCGCTGAGCGCGCGCTGTGTGCTGGTGGAGACACACGCGACGGCATTGACGCGCCTGATGCACTGATCGACGGTGTGGCGGGCGACCATGCTCTTGAGAATGCCGAAGTTGCGCGGGATCTCGAATGGGTAGAGGTCGTGAAGACTGAGCACGACCGGGCAGTGGTATGCGGACTGTGCGGTCGGAGCGGGAAAGGTGAGATGTACGATGTCTGCCTGCAACTGCTCGGCGATGCAGGGAAGCTCGCGGTAGTACCAGAAGAGGCGGCTCAGGTTGGCTTCGCGCAGGGCGATCCAGTGGGTGTGCAGGCGGGCATCGAGCCCGGCGAGTGAGCTGCAAAACATCTCCTTCTGCCATTCTCCGGCGATGAAGTGCACGCAGGAGACGGCTGTGGTGCTCAGAAGTGCGCGGACGAGATTGGCGCCATGACGGGAGACTCCGTTCATTTTGGTGGGCGCGGACATGGCTGCGATGACGACGTTCATTGCTTTCCTCTCAACATGCGGACAGGGTATTTGGGACTGCTGCGCGCGCGGGTTCGTGAAAGGCTGGCGCGAGTTGTGAAAACTGGGATGCGGCCAGGAGAGACAGGGCTGCAATGAGCCAGAGCGGCAGAAGCAAATCGAAGGGCTCAGCTTCGGCGAGTCCGCGCACAAGAGCGTAAAGAACAAATGCGATGAGAGAGAGCTTCGTGGAGGAACGCGGAAGATGGCGGAAGAGCCGATAGAGGCTGCCATAGACGCCGCACACCAAGACGATGCCGCACACGCCGTAGGCGAAGAATTGCTGCAGTAGCTCGTTTTCCGCATGACGTGCTTGAAAGAGTTCACCGCCAAATGGTGGCGCGATGTTCCACAGGGCATCAAAGCCGTTGCCGAACCACGGGCGGCTGAGTGCGGCATCGAGCGTCCAGGCCCAGATAGCTGTGCGGCCGGTGAGTGTCTCAGCTTGGTTGCCGACGCTGGTGTAGATGGCGAAGTAGGTGCTGAACAGGCCCCAGAATGTGACGGCGAGGAAGATGGCGGTGAAGGCAGTCAGCCACCGGCGTGCCCGACTGCCCTCTGGATCGCGCACCATGCGATAGACAAGGCAAACGAAGAGCGCGATCAGGGTGGATTTGCTCAGGCTGCGTATGAGAGTGATGCCGAGGAACCACGGTATTGGGCGCATAAGTGCGTCATTGCGACTGGCAAGAAGAATGCACATGAGGAGCGAGAGCGCGCAGAGATTGCCGATCTGGTTAGTGTTGAAGTAGTCGATGTCTCCAAGGCGCAGGTCTTCAGCGGCAGGCATGATCAATGCGACAACTGCGAGCGCGCACGACGCAGTGATGAAGCCCTTGAGCAGCGAGTGCACCAATTGCGTGGTGTGCATGCACCGCGCAAGCAGTAGCACTGTTCCTACGTCGCTGACGAGTGCAGTCCAGTAGGCTGCAGACGAGACAGCTGAGGCACTCCACAGAAGGCTGCAACCGGCGAACGCGAGATAAGCAAACACCCACGCAAGAGACGGAATGCTGTGACAGCCGATGCTGAAAAACCGCGCTGGGCCGAAGGCATTGAACGCCGCAACGATAACCAGAAGCGCAGCACATGCGAAGCCAGCGAGAACACCGGGCTCAGTGCCGACGCTGAACCATCGAGCAGTGGCGAAAACGAAGATGGTACGGGCGGCGAAGAAGAAGCCTGCGCAGAATGCGACAACGGAGAACGGTGCTTGGACTGGTGCGGACGGAGCGGTAAGCGGGTTGTAGGCATAGAAGGTCATGCGTGTGCCGAAGACCTCCTGGCGATGGAGAGCAGGGAACGGAACGCGGCAACGACTTCTCGGGCGAATGCGCGGCGTGGGCCCAGTGGATCGAGCAGAAGCCAGTAGTGGCGAGCGAGCAGAACACAGCATGCGAGAAGGAAGATGGCCAGCGTGGAAGCGAGGGTGAGCACGGCGCGAGGAGGAAAGGATTTCTTCTCGGGGATGCCCGGCGCATCAATGATTCTGACGACAGGGATATTTTTTGCCTCTTGCAGGCGCACGATCTCGTATTGCTGTGTCAGGAGGTCATAGACGGTTTCCTGCACATGGACTTCTCGATACAGGTTGGCGAAGGGCACAGCGAGACGCGGAACCTGGCGAAGAGGCAGATAGGAAGTGGTAGTGCTCGCGTCATTGGTTGCGGACACGGCGGAGGGAGCGGCTGAGCCCCCAATTTTCGCGATCTCACCTTTGAGAGATGCGATGCGTGCCTCAGCGGCGCGAACGCGCACATTGGCATCGCCATAGACCTGACGGAGAGACTCTAGTTCGCCTTGAGCCGCGATCAGTTCTCCTTGCACTTTGGCTTCAGACTCGACGGTGGCGCGCGCCTGTTCCTTAAGATCGATGGCGGCGTGCGAACTGGAAAAGTCGCTCAGCGCGTCCTGCGCCTGCATGAGCTTGTCCTTCACTTCGGCCAGACGTTTCTCAATAAAGATGCGTTCCTGCCGGGCGGAGGAGCTACTGGTGCGATTGACGAGGATGTTGAGCTCATCGAGGTAGGCTTGTGCCATGTCGCGCGCGCGTGTGGGATTGGTGTCGCGGACGGATAGAGTAAGCACGCCACTCTTCTTATCCAGTGCGATATGCGTGCGCCGGGCAAGGGCCTTTGCGGTATCGGCACGGTAACGCTTGTGGTAGACAGACTGGAGTTGGAAGCGATCGATGATGCGACTGGTGATGGATCCACTCTGAAGCAGATCGACAAATAAGGCACCGTTGTTGCGTCCTCCCATGAGGCCAAGCGCGAGTCCACCGAGCGCGTCGCTACCAAAGGCGCGGCCGGCAAGGGCGGCGAGCAAGGTGGAGTTGGACTCCGACATCTCAGGAGGCATGATGCTGGCCTGCGAGACGTACATCTTGGGAATCAGGAATGCTGCAGCCAGGCTCACGATGAAGGCAATGCCAGTGATGCGACTGAGCAAGACGCGCTCCTGCCAGAGCACGCGGAGATTGCGGAGCCAGTTGGGGGCAAGCTCTGGCGTGGCCGCGGGCACGGATGCGCTCGATCCGGTGGTTGACGCGTATGTATGCGTTTCGGTCGCCATGAGTGCCTACAGTCCTGCAACCGCCGCAGCGATCGCCAGAGATGCAGCGATCTGTGCTGCTGCCAAGAGATTGCGCCAGGTGACGGATGGCCCGATGAACTTCTGCGGAACGACGATGGTATCGCCCCGGTTGAGATGTGCGGAGAGAACGTCGCGTCCGAACCAGTGGTCTGACCCACGTCCAACCACGGCGCCGTTGGCGCGCACAATGAAGATCTCCTTTCGATTGGCGATTGCCGTGGGACCGCCTGCACGCCCGAGATACCAGCCAGCAGAGCGGCCGGGGATGAAGGTGATGGCGGAGGGGTTGAAAACCTGGCCTGTGATGAGAACGAAGCCCGGACGCTTGGGGATGCGAAGCGTGTCACCGCTGCGGAGCTCGATGTCTGCAGGAGTTCCGGCCCAATGGCTGATGTCGGATTCGATGTGAATCACGAGGCGCCCGACGACGGGATGACTGCGCAGTTGCGAGATGACCTGCTGCTTTTGTTGCTGGATGAGTTGCAGTGTGGCGGCCTGGTCGCCGCCAGATGCGCTGGGTGAGATGCGTGCGGAGGCAGAGCTTTCTTCAATCTGACGAATGAGTTCCTCGCGGCTCTTTTCTTCGAGCGTCGCAACCTCAGGCCGCGTGAGAACTGCGCCCTCAGGGTAAGCAGTGGTGCGGAAGCCGCCGGCGCGACGGAGGACATCACTGAGATGCTCGCCCTCCTGAAAGCCGTAGCTGCCAGGATGCGCTACTTCGCCTTCAAGGATGACGGAGGCTCCGATATCGTTCCATCCTGTGAGCTGATGGATAGTAAGCACGTCGCCGGGCTTGAGCGAAATATCAGCGGTCTGGTCGCGCTTAAGAAGGGCATCGCCGATGGCGACGTCTTGGCGCAGTACGATGACGCGAGAGCCGTCTTCGATCTTGTAGCTCGCAAGATCGGCGCGGAGGACGAGTGCATCGCGCTTGAAACCTCCGGCGGTGCGGACAAGGTCGGAAGCGGTCATGCCTTTGAACATCGGGTAGTCGCCGGGACGCTGCACTTCTCCGCGGATTGACACCATGGATGCGTCGAGTTCGTAGCGGCCATAGATCCTGACGGTGTCGAACGGTTGGAGAGGAGCATTTGTGTTGCCAATCATCAGATCGGGGATGTTGAAGGCGATGGTCACAGGATGCAGGTCCGGGGGGACGAGGCGCACAATCTCGCCACGGTCAGCTGGTTCAGGGAGCAGATCCTGATAGCTGTGCAAGACATCGCCGAGTTGCATCCCGTCGTGGTAAGCGATCTTGCCAGGACGGGCGACGTGGCCCTGCAGATAGACGGCGCGCTCACTGTAAGGCAGAACGGACGAGACACGTACACGATCACCATCCTGCACTGTGACGGCGCTCAGCGCAGCGGAGACGTCAGTACCCGTTGCGACCGGGACAGCGAACTCTTCGCGTCGCTCGTTGGCAACGACTCGATCAATGGTGATGTGGCTGAGCGATGCGGCGACGGTGAGGCCGCCTGCATCGCCGAGCAGTGCGGCTAGATTCTGCTCGTCTTTCAACTCATAGATTGCCGGACGTCGAACAGAACCGGCTACGGCAACCTGCGGGCCAACTGGAGGCACCAGCAGCGTGTCGCCCGATTCGAGACGGTCATCGGTTGGCCGGATGCCGTGAAGCATAAAGTCGTAGAGGTCGATTTCGCCGAGCAAGGTCTGATTGCGAAGGTGTCGCAAGATTCGGAGCGAGCCGACGGCAGTTGGGCCTCCGGCGGCAAACATGGCGGTGATGGGAGAAGCGAGTGCGCTGATTTCGTACGCTCCGGGTCGTTGAACGTCGCCGACGATGTAGATGCGAATGGAACGCACCTGCGCAACAGAGACAGCGACTTTGGCATTGCGAAATTGCATCTGCATTGCTGCAGCGATGAGATCCTGCGCTTTCTGCAACGTGAGTCCTGCAACCTGCAACGGGCCAGCTTCAGGCAGTGAGACGCGCCCTTCGCGATCGACGATGCGAAGGTTGGTTTGCGAGACGCCACCCCAGAGAGTGATGTTGAGCTGGTCGCCCGGTCCAATTACGTAACTGGGGCCAAGAGGCACATCGAGCAATGCAGCGGCGCGGTCGACGGGTAACTTGACTCCCGCAGCATCATAGATGTTGAAGAGGTCGGAGCCGAAGCGTTTCAACGGCTGGAGCGAATCAGGGACCTGCGTGTAGAGGTCACGTAGCGAGCGCATGTTGTAGGGAGCAGGGCGACGAAGGACGGAAGGATCGTCGGTGATGTTAGGTGCGGCTTGAGAGGGCGGCTCGGCGAAAGCCGGTGCTGTGGAGTGAGAGGGCAACTGCGATTGCGCTTCTGGCAGACCCCGTCTTAGATCGCTGCCGCTTGTAGTGTCTGCTTCACTCAATGCGGATGGCGCGAGCAAAGAAATGCGCGAGTCATCTGGAGCGCGTTTGACGGTTGGGGCGGAAAAAATATTGGCCTGATTCTTGCGACGGGCTGCGGCGATATCGGCTTCAGAAACATAGCCGCGAGCGCGGAGGAACTGAGTGACAACGGCGCGGAGAGATGCGCTCGACGCAAGGCGCGCGTAAACCTGCTGATCCGTGAGGGCGTCTGGCTGAATGCTAACGCCCTCTTGCTGTGCAGAGTCGGAGACGACGGACTTTACTTCAACCATGACTTCAGGGTTTCCGCGCAAAAGCTGAATCAGGTCTTCGGTGGGCATGCTGGTGTCCTGCTGGACGGGTTCAGTGTCAGAGGTTAACGAAGTGTCAGTTCGCTGCGGCGCGACGCTCGTGGGCGCGGACGGAAGAACAGATTGTGCGCGCATGGGGGGTGCATGAAATGCGATGAGCGACGTAGCGCCGAACATGAGCACACGGAAGAGGGACCGGAGATGCCTTGAGGAGTTCATCGGTCTCCCTTCGCAACAGCGCGATTCCAGCGCGTTGCCTCGATTGCGAATCGGATGCCTTCGCGGATATGGAAACGCAAACGAAGTTGGAAATATTTAAATTCGATGGCATACCGGGAGCAACGCTCGACGAAGCGCTCGCCGGGACGTGCGCGTAAGAGTGGCGCCGGTGGCGTGCGCGGTAAGAGGATCTGGCCGGTCGTTTTGACTTGCGAAGACGTTCTGGGAACTTGCGTCTGAAGCAAGGCATAGAGCTTGCTGCCGATCTCGTCGCTGAGCAGCAGGGTGCGGAGATAGCGCTCAAGCCAGAGCCTGACGCGCGGCGGCAATGCGCTCTCACGCCACAGTTCGGGAAGAACCGCGCCGTGGGATGCAAACAGCTCTCGCACGGTATAGAGAGCAACGGCCATGGCGAGGTGACCGTTGGGGAAGCCGGCTGCACGTGAGGCGGCTAGTTGGAAGAACGAGTAGTTATCACTGCGTGAAAGGATGTGACGGCGGAACTCTAGAACCCAAGAAACACGCGTATGCTCGCCGCAGAGATGCTTCAGCAGATGTAAAGCCTGCTGCACGAGGATGTCTTCAGGGGAGAGCGAATAGATGAGAGTTGCTGCGGATGAGAGTGCTACACGTCGTGCGAGCAGTTGTGACTCAGGATGCCCTTCGTGCACAAGATGCAGTTCGAGCGCGCGCTGCGTGTGCTCGGAATAGATGTTGTCTAAATCAGGAACGCTGGGCGAACCAGCGCGATACTCCAGGGTGCTTCCACTGATGGCGTGGAGTGTGTAGCCGCGAAGTTGAATGTGGTGAGCAGCACGTTCTGCGAGGGCGGCTGGGACGAGGAAGTCGAGATCAGTTTGCGCGCGGAAGGTGCTAGCGGTTACCGAATGAGGAACGAGGGTGATGCCTTTGAGAAGCGCATGGGGAATGCCAGCCACCTCAAACGATGCCGACAAGGCGCATGCTTCTTCTAACAGAGCTCGCGTGCGTGCCCGATTGCTTGCGAGGCGTTGAGAGAGGCTGGCGCGTACTAAGGCGGGAAGGACGTCTTCGATTCCGACCTGCTGCGAGCGCTCGAGAAAGTAGAGAGCCATGCCGGATATATCAAGCCACCACAGAACGCTGATCCAGTCACTTTCACTGAAGCCGACGAGACGTTGGCGGGCCTGCTCCGTGTCGAGAACAAAGGAGGCGAGGATTGACTGCTTGAGCTCGAGCGATCTCGATGTGGTGTGTGGTCGAGTTGGGAATTGATGTGCCGTCATGGTTGCTCGCTGGCGTACATGCCGGGTTCGCCAAGGCTTCCGGCCTGGGGCAGATGACGAATGTAGACGACGATGGACCAGATCTCGTCGTCGCTCAGGATTCCGCTTGATCCGGGCATTCCCGATGGGCGGAGGCCATTGTCGATCACCCACTTCAACTGGCCGTCGCTGTATTGCTGCACGTTCTTTGAAGCAAGCGATGGAGGCGGCGGCGACAGACGGTTAGCGAAGGGTACACCGGTATTTTGTCCGTCGAGGCCGTGGCAGGCGACGCAATAGTGGGAGAACGCTTCTTTGCCGTCGGCGATAGCCTTTGGCGTGGAGGCAAGCGGATTGCGATCGCCGTGTCCACCCACGGTCAGATGATGCTTGAGACTCCAGACAATACTCGCTTCAGCCCTGGACGGAGGAGTTGCTTTGCAGCCACAGATTGCGGTGGCTGCGAGGACTCCAAGCGTGATGCGCCAGCGCCGCATCTCAGCCCACCACGTGAAGAGTGATCGTCATGCTGCCGTGCTGTGCACCGCAGAAGACGGCGCAATGTCCGATGAAGTCTCCCGTCTTCTCTGGCGTGAAAGACACTTCTCCGGGCTTGCCTTTGGAGGCTTTGACTTCGACGCCGAGATCGCGGAAGCGGATGCTGTGCGGAACATCGAGGCTGGTGAGAATGATCACGACCGGTTCGCCTTTCTTGAGGGTTATGGCTTCGGGATCAAACTGAAAGCGTTTTGCTGTGATCTCAATGCGGCGCGGTGTCTGCGATGCCGGGGCAGGGCGGATGAAGAGTGCAGCGGTGGAGACGGCGAAGCAGAGCGAAAGCAATGAAAGTCGTTTGTTCATGTCTCTCCGGAATGTAAGTAAGAGTGCAGAGGTGTGCCTGAATTCCAACGCACACCAAGCCACGATAGATTTGTGGCTTTGGCCGTGTGTCATGGGTGTGTCAGGAGATTGTCAGAGATTTGTTGCTGGTGAGGTTTGGGCGGAATGCGGGCTGGAGGTCGCACTCAATGACAATGGACTGACAATCACAAGACGCCCTCCTGACACTCCGAAGCGCGAGACGGGAGAGGCTAGGCGCATGGCAATGAATCGTTCAGTCCAACTGCATAGATTCAGGAGAATGCTTGCTCTGCAGACGACTTGTGCTGCGCTCCTGCTCGGCAGCGTTAGCGCGCAAAATGCACCGTACATCTCCGGCGGTGGCGGACTCATCACCAGCACCAAGGGTGGAAACACAACTTATATCCCAATCATCGCGCCGGAGTTTGTGGCTATGCTTGGAGATTACGTGATGGTGGAGAGCCGCGCGACGATACTCGAATCGTATTTTCCGCGCGGCGGCGGAAAGCCCGGATACACGCAAGACGCGTTCCTCGGCCTGTCATACCTGCAGGCCGACGTCGTTGTGAATCGGCACGTAACGATTGTTGCTGGCGAGTTTCTGACGCCATTTGGAACCTATAACGAACGGCTGAGTCCGATCTGGATCAGCAACTTCGAAGAGGCTCCGCTTACGTTTGGCGCCGGGACCATGGGCACAGCGTCGAGCGTCGGCGGCATGGCCCGCGGTTCCGCTTACTCGAACGATGACGTGAGCGTGGACTACGTGGCGTACTTCTCTGCGACGAGCATGAACGAGCAGTTCAGTGCTGAACGATCAAGCGGCGGCAGGTTAAGTGCGTACTTTCCAAAAGCACGGGTGGAGGCTGGAGCGTCCTTCGCGCGGCTGTTGCAGGACACGCACGAAAACTTCTTGGGCGGGCACTTCTGGTGGGAGCCGGCAGACTCGCATTTTCGCCTCCGCTCGGAGTTTGCGCATGCGCCGCATGCCCACGGTTACTGGATAGAAGGGGACTACCGTCTCGCGCATTTTGGAGGCGAGCGAAGCCTGATTGGCAGGTTGGAGCCCGTGTTCAGGATGCAGCAGGTTTTCCGAAGCAAGCGCGATACGGAAGACGGAATGCCGAGTGCGGATACCAATCGTGTTGACTTCGCACTCGATTATCATCTTCCGCACGAGGTGCGGATCAACACAAGCTACGCGCGAGAACTCTCGTCGAACGCCAACCGCAACATCTGGCAAACGGGAATTGTTTACCGCTTTCTATTCCCGCTCTGGAGAGGCAAATGATCCGCATGCAAAAGTTCATCGGTGGACTGATGGTCGTTGTAATGATGATTCCGGCTCTGACGCAGATGGAAGCAAAGACACGGACAAAGAAGGCGGAGCTGGCACAGTCAACATCCACTGGTACGGACCAGTCTGAGCACGACCAGGAGGTATTTCAACGCCATTGCTCACGTTGTCACAACGCGCCGGAAGGGTTTCCGCCACAGATTTCCGGGACAATCATACGGCACATGCGCGTGCGTGCGTCGTTGAGTGCTGCAGATGAGAGAGCGATTTTGCGATTTATGAACCCGTAGGGAAGATGGCGCGCGGGGATGCTTGCGGGTGTGGCACTCTGCAGGCTTCGCATAAGCGCCGCGGAACGACCGAGGAACGGCGATGGATTCGAGCAGCATTCTTCAAAGCGAAACACGCGGAGGGCCGGATGCGATGTGCTGCAGCGGCGCTGAGGAGTTGAGCGCGTGGACCCGTTCCGGGGCAAAGCGCGCACTTGATGTGGGCATGGTGCTGGCTGCATCGCCGCTTATAGTGCCATGGCTGGCGTGCATAGCATTGGCGGTCTTTATGACGTCGGGTGCGCCGATTCTGTTTCTGCAGGAACGCGCGGGCTGGGGTGGCAGACGGTTCGTGATCTACAAATTCAGAACAATGCGGCATGAGACCTCGCGCCCGTTGAGTGCGCTGGGAGTAGGTTCGGCAGATAGAGTGACATGGTTCGGCGCGTGGCTGCGGAGGACGAAGCTGGATGAGCTGCCCCAGGTGATCAACGTGCTTGCCGGTGAAATGAGCATGGTGGGGCCGCGTCCCAAAGTTCCGGAGCAGCAACCAGAGCCGCTCATGTGCCGCCCTGGGTTGACGGGGCCAGCGACACTGGCGTTTGCGAGAGAGGATGCGCTGCTGAGGCAGGTTCCGGTGGAGGAGGTGGACGACTTCTTTAATAAGTCAATCCTGCCTGCGAAGCGTTGGCTCGATGGTGAGTATATGCGACGGGCGACAATTTTTTCAGATCTTGCAGTGATTGCCAATACGGTGCTGGGGCGGTGGCGATGGCAGCGGGTCGAGGCGGCGTACTGGCTTACGGGAAGGATAGCGAAACGGAGTGCTCGTTTAAGGGAAGGGGGCGCACTCAACAATGAACACGACTGGAGTGTCCGAATGCCTGGCGGTTATGCGGTGCGCAGCGGACAACCGCGGTCCGGTGGCGTTCATGGCTTCGGCGAGATCACCGCTACTGACGCGCCCGTGACGCGACGCTCCTCCCCAGACGAGCAGACGCAGTGCCGAGCTAGCAGCACTACTTCGTAGCGCTGCCGTGCAAAAAGTGTGAAGGGATATGGCGAGGAGCGCTAGTCCTGCCACCGCGGTTTTCGTTTGTTCAGGAATGCCGTGATCCCCTCTTGAAAGTCCGGGTGCCGCCGAGCCTCCAGACTGGCAGCCACCGCCCGATCAATTCTTGCGTTCAATTCTGATGCAGTCTGGGCAAGTTGCAGCTCCTTTGTCTTTCGCATCGCCGATGGGCTGTTCTGTAGGAGTTCCTGTGCAAAGAGATGAACTCGCTCCTGTAATTTCTCGTCTTGGATAATTTCGATCACCAACCCCAGTTCATGCGCACGCTGCGCACTGAAGAGTTGCCCGGAGAGCAAGAGGCCTCTTGCCTGCTTCTCACCAAGCTGCAGACCAAGAAAGACGGAAACCAGAGCCGGGATGAAGCCAATCTTCACTTCCGTGTATCCGAACTGTGCTTCTGGTACTGCAAAGGTAAAGTCGCAGAGTGTCGCCAACCCAGTACCACCCGCGATAGCGTGGCCATTAACCGCTGCGATTGTTGGGATAGGAAGTGAGTACAGCGTATGAAAGAGTTTCGCTGTACACCGTGCGGCAGCTTTCTGCTCCTCGACCGTCTGCGTGGACATGGACTCCAGCACGGCCAAATCAAGTCCAGAACAAAAGGCCGTGCCCGCACCGGTCAATATGATGAGCTTCGCTGAACCCTCTTTCGCAGCATTGAGTTCTGCAATCAGTTCCTCCTGCATTTCAGGAGTCAATGCATTGCGCCGCTCTGGACGATTCAGTGTGATCGTGAGGACGCCATCCTCCAGATGTGTGAGCAGCGTATTCACTAAGCCATCCTCTGCGTTTCTACTGGCCCGTAACGCTTGGCCATATCGCGATTAAGGGAGATCAACTTCTCAAGCGGAACAATCTCTGGCGGGAGCGCTCCCATGCTGGCAAGTTCCGTAATGACTATCTCAGTCGGCATATTGCCGACCAAGGCATCTTGGGCAAAGGGACATCCCCCGAGTCCGCCGATGCTCGTGTCGAAGCGTCGGCAACCAGCGAGATACGCGGAGTGAATCTTGGCCGCCGCATCTTCTGGCTTCGCATGCAGGTGGAGTCCTACTTCAATGTCGCTGTCCACCGACTCGCAAACCGACGAAAAAACTGTGCTGATTTGTTCGGCGGTAGCCAAACCCACAGTGTCAGAGAGGGAAATCTGACCTACACCGCTCTCAACGAGTAAATCGCAGGCCGTTGTAACTTCTTCGATGCTCCACGGGGCGCCGTATGGGTTACCAAATGCCATCGATAAGTAGGCCACCACGTTCATTCCTGCTTTATAAGCAATCTCGCCTACGGCATCGAGTTCTTCCAGCGACTGCTCCTGTGTCTGATGCTGGTTTCTACGCAAAAACTCCGGTGAGATGGAATAAGGGAAACCGAGAGTACTTACTGCTTCGGTCCTAACTGCCCGTTCGGCTCCTCTTGCGTTGACCACGATCCCGATAATCTCGACATCCTTTGGAGGAGCGAGGAAGGCAAGCACTTGCTCAGAGTCAGACATCTGCGGAACGGTGTTGGGAGAAACAAAGCTGACGGCATCGATATGCCGAAAACCCGCAGCGATAAGCATACGAAGATAATCGGCTTTGATTTCTGAAGGAATGACTCTGGAGAGCCCTTGCCAGGCGTCGCGTGGACACTCGATCAGTTTGACTGTCTTCATCATCGCTTTGCAATCACTACGTTTGAATCGCTCCTGGATTGAACTTCTCCACCTCCGGGTTGAGGCTGGCAGCCTCAAGCGCACAGATCAGCGCTGTGCGTGTGTCCGCGGGGTCAATGATGGAATCGATCCACAAGCGAGCTGCGCCATAGCGCGGATCTGCTTGTGCATCGTAGGTGTCCTTGATTTCATCGAAGAGTTGTTGTCGTTCCTTTTCTGAGATTGCATGGCCTTTGCGCTCCATCTGCTTGATGCGCACTTCCGCCAGCGTGTTGGCGGCAGAGGCTCCACTCATCACTGCATAGCGCGCTGTTGGCCAGGCAAAAATGAAGCGTGGATCAAATGCCTTGCCGCACATCGCATAGTGTCCGGCTCCGAAGCTGCCGCCGAGGATCACTGCAATCTTGGGCACAACTGAATTTGAAACGGCTGTAACCATCTTTGCGCCTGCGCGAATGATCCCGCTCTGCTCGGCGTCGCGACCGACCATGAAACCGTTGACGTCATGGAGGAAGATCAGAGGAATTACGCCTTGGTTACAGTCCAGCACAAATCTGGCTGCCTTCTCCGCGCTTTCGGTATAGATAACGCCGCCAAACTCAGTGCGACGCTGCCCACTCGGCGTCAGCACGTTCAGGTGTTGCTTTTGGTTCGCGACGATCCCTACGGCAAATCCTCCGATCCGCGCGTAGCCGCAAACCAGGGTTCGTCCGTAATCGGCTCGATATTCGTCGAAGGCGGAGCGATCAACAATGCGAGCAATCACCTCACGCACATCATAGGCATTTGAAGCTGAGCCTGCTGGATCGGGATCGATCAGCCCATAAAGTTCGTGCGCTGGATAAAAGGGGGCATCCTTCTCAGCATCAAAGGGGATGGCATCAAACGGCGCAGGAGTTCGGTGTCCAAGCTTCCCAACAAGAGAACGCAGCCTTGCAAGGCAGGTGCGGTCGTCGGGTTCTTTGAAGTCAACTGTCCCTGAAATCTCTGCGTGCATTGTCGCGCCGCCTAACTCCTCAGCGCCAACCTTTTGCCCAATGGCTGCCTGCACAAGTGCAGGACCAGCAAGGAAAAGCCCGCTGCCTTCGGTCATCAACACGGTATCTGTCATAACTGGGAGATATGCTCCACCCGCCACGCACATGCCCATAATTGCGGTTATCTGAGGGACATTCCGCGCGGACATCACCGCGTTGTTGCGGAAGACGCGGCCGAAGTCATCCTGATCAGGAAAAACATCTTCTTGAAGTGGCAGGAAGACACCGGAGGAATCGACCAAATAGACAGTCGGTATGCGGTTCTCGAGAGCAATGGTCTGCGCTCGAATTACCTTCTTTGCTGTAAGCGGAAAGAAGGCGCCAGCCTTTACGGTTGCGTCATTGGCGATGACCATGACCAATCTTCCGCAGACTCGTCCTAAGCCGGTAACTACTCCCGCTGCAGGAGCGCCGCCCCACTCCTCATACATTCCGTGGGCAGCATAGAGGCCAAGCTCCAGGAACAAAGTGCCGGGATCGAGCAGCAGGTCCAGGCGCTCTCGTACTGTCAGCCTTTTCTTGGCGTGCTGTGCCTCAATGGCTTTGGCACCACCTCCCAGACGAATCGCTGCCTGCTCTTCGCGCATTGCAGCGAGCAACGCGAGTAGAGCCTGATGATTGTGACGGAAGCGCGGAGCATTGCCATCCAGTTTTGTCGGCAACATATTCTTGCTGGCGGCCTCTGACATCGATTCCCCAGTAATTCGTTGGTGTGTTAGCCTCTACTTTAAGATCTCGCGCGCAATCACCATGCGCTGGATCTCGCTGGTACCCTCGCCAATCGTGCACAATTTTACATCCCGGTAGAATTTCTCTGCCGGATAGTCCTTGATGAACCCATAGCCACCATGAATCTGCACGCATTCATCGCAGATGCGTACGGCGGCCTCACCCGCAAAGAGCTTGGCCATTGAGGACTCCAAAGTTGTCTTGCATCCTGCATTCTTCATGCGTGCGGCGTTGAGGGTCAGCAGTCTTGCGGCCTCCAGGTTCGTCGCCATATCGGCCAGCTTGAATTGGATCGCCTGGAACTGACTTATCGGCTCGCCAAACTGATGTCTCTCCTGGGCATATTTCAACGCCGCGTCATACGCGCCCCGGCCAATTCCAAGCGCCAGCGCGGCAATGGAAATCCGGCCGCCGTCGAGCACCCGCATGGCATCGATGAAGCCTTCCCCAACCACGCCCAACCTGTTTTCATCGGGAATCAAACAGTCTTCGAAGATCAACTCCGACGTGTCAGAAGCGCGCAGCCCCAGCTTGTCTTCCTTCTTGCCTGGGTGAAAACCTGGCGTGCCTTTCTCTACAACGAAAGCCGTCATGCCATGACTCTGCTTTGCCCGGTCCGTTACGGCGAGGACAACGGCACAGTCCGCATGGCCGCCATTTGTAATAAATGTCTTGGTGCCGTTCAGTACCCAACCGCGGTCAGAGCGTACCGCTGTGGTCCGCGCTCCAAGCGCGTCTGAGCCAGATCCGGGTTCAGTGAGTGCCCAGCATCCGAGCCACTCTCCAGACGCCAGTCGGGTTACCCATTGGCGATGCTGTTCCTCATTGCCGGCAAGAAATATGTGGTTCGTGCACAGCGAATTGTGAGCTGCCACAATGATGCCAACAGAACCATCCACTCTCGACAGTTCTTCGATAGCCAGAACGTACTCGATGTAGCCCATCCCGCTTCCGCCCAGTTCAGGAGGAAAGATGACGCCCAGCAGGCCCATCTGGCCTAGTTGGCGAACGATCTCCGTGGGAAAGGTGCATTTGTCATCCCACTCGCGGACATGCGGAGCAATCTCGGTCTCAGCAAAGCGGCGAATGACGCGCCGCAATTCCTCTTGCTCTTCCGTCAGTTCGAATCCCGTTGTTCCCGTCATGGATCGCTCCCATGAGCTACAATCCGCCCGCGCTCCGGTTTCGACCTACAGGCCAGCAGGCGGAATAGAGTTGAGGAAGCCGGCCAGGACTTCCAAGCGGTGCAAGCTGAGAAAGATTACTGCAAAAGAAGATAGATGACACCAGATATTTTTTGAGCACTATATATCGTGGTGCTTTGCCCAGTTTGCACAGCGGGAAAAGGGGATTGCCGAGGAGCGTTGCCAATATAAATAGCCATCAGAACGGAGGCCTTCGCGACTGACGAGGAGCTATCCCGATCACACCCTTTGCTGCACCCCCAGTCTTTGCCTCACGTGCCAGCGTTTCCCCCGGGAATCACCAATCGGCCTGCCCATCGCCGAGAAGGGGTATTGCACCGGCAGGGATGAGCACACAATCCAGGAAGGACCGATGGATTTGATTTTTCTTTCCTGCAGAAAGGTGCTATCGTCCATCGATGCTGTAGAGAACGAGCGTTTGCCTCTATCGGATCGGCGTCCCCACGTTCCGTGCGAGAGCGGGCGGCTCGCAACAGGCACGCGATGATGGACAAGCTCTGGCCAAGTGCGGAAGCTGCGCTGGGAGGAATCGTAAGAGACGGCATGCTCCTGGCCATCGGCGGCTTTGGATTATGCGGCATCCCTGAAGCTCTGATCATTGCCCTGCGTGGCTCTGGAGTTCGCAACCTTACAGTAGCGAGTAATAACGCAGGGGTGGACGGCTGGGGGCTTGGCCTGTTGCTGGAAAGCCGGCAAATCAGAAAGATGATTTCCAGCTATGTTGGGGAGAATGCTGAGTTCGAGCGGCAGTTTCTTCGGGGAGAGCTTGAAGTCGAGTTCGTCCCTCAAGGCACCCTCGCGGAACGTATGCGCGCCGGCGGCGCGGGAATCCCCGGGTTCTACACGCGCGCCGGAGTCGGAACCATCGTTGCCGAGGGCAAGGAACACAAAGAATTTGATGGGACGACTTATATCCTTGAGCGTGGTCTTCAAGCCGATCTGGCTTTGGTAAAGGCATGGAAGGCAGACCTGCACGGCAACCTGGTCTTTCGGCGCACCGCGCGCAACTTCAATCCTGTGGCTGCAACCTGCGGAAAGATCACCGTGGCCGAGGCTGAGATCATCGTCGCTCCGGGCGAACTCGACCCCGACGAGATCCACACTCCGGGAATTTTCGTGCATCGGATCGTCCATAATCCCTCTCCCGAAAAGCGAATCGAACGCAAGACGACGAGGAATATCTGACCATGCCATGGACACGTCACCAGATGGCGCAGCGTGCAGCGGCAGAATTGAAGGACGGATATTACGTGAACCTTGGCATCGGAATGCCGACTCTCGTTGCCAACTTCATTCCCGCAGGGATGACAGTAATTTTGCAGTCCGAAAACGGCCTTCTCGGCATGGGACCTTTTCCCCTCGACAGTGAAGTTGACCCGGACCTGATCAATGCCGGAAAGGAAACTGTCACCTTTCTGGCTGGAGCATCCATCTTCTCAAGCGCTGACTCGTTCGCCATGATTCGCGGAGGCCATGTTGACCTCGCCATTCTTGGAGCCATGCAGGTTTCTGAACGAGGCGATCTGGCGAATTGGATGATTCCCGGTAAGCGTGTTAAAGGAATGGGGGGTGCCATGGACATCGTCTCCGGAGTGCGTCAAGTGCTCATCATGATGGAGCACAACGCGCAGGATGGCACGCCAAAGCTGCTTCCTCAATGCACCCTGCCGCTGACCGGTGCAGGCGTGGTCAACCGCATCATTACCGATCTGTGCGTCATGGATGTTTCGGCGGAAGGAATTGTGGTCGTTGAATTGGCCGAAGGGGTTTCCCGCGAAGAGGTCGCGAAGCGCTCCGGCGTTTCCCTGCATTTTCAACTTCACTGAGTTCACATTGCAAGAATTTTTGTCCAGGGTGCTATTTGCCATAAGCCTTTAAACTTCCTAGGCTTAAATGGCGGGGACGACGGGGCTCGAACCCGCGAACTCCTGTCCTCTAAACTTCCGTTCTATTCCCAATTTTCAACAATTTGGCCGGCTTTTGCATCGAATTCCGATTGCGTCCTCTGCCGTGTGACGGCAGAGGACGCGGGCCCTTCAACACTGCGCTACACTAGCGCTTCACTCGGTTCAAGAGATAGGGCAGGCTATATAGTATCTGCTGTTTTTTAGCGATGATCAGACGGCATTGCACAGAGATTTTTTTGCGATCTTTCTGTGCTTGGCCGTAGCCCCCTTTGCGGCGGGTCGTGAGGAAGAATCAGAATCGGTAACTGCCCATAAGGCACAGCATTTGCCGCCAGCTGCTCTAGTTGGTATGCCGGCCTGCGCACGTCAGTGGTTCGTCCGTCCTCTGTCTGAATTGAAGGGCATAGCTGACAGAGTGCGTGTTGAAAGACGAGCTCTTGCACTGTTCGACACGGCCATCTGGTGCTCAAGCCAGACCCCAAGGTCAGAGATGAGTTTTCTCTAACGAGCTTCATGGGGTGCACGGCCTTTACCGACGAAGCTTCGACGGACTGCTTCGGGGCTAACACGCAGCTGGGATGTATTCGTAAAGTTCATCCATCCGTTCTTCCGTCCTGTCTCCAACCGGATGGCAGAGAACGATATATCTTCCACTCCGGAGACATGAAGCAGAGTCTCAGCCACGATTTGAAGGGTGTAAGAAGGGCAGGGGGCAATTCTGAGAGAGACCATAACTTTCGCCTTATGAGTTTGGTGCCTCACGTGAATGTGTCAGAGACCGGACAGCCCTCTTGGTTCTGTCCTGACCTGCAAGAATCCGTTAGGTGTCGTTGTTGTTCGCTGCGCTGCTCAAAGTCAGGGAAAGGCCGGCTGGAATCCAAGTCGCAACTGAGTTGAGCACATGCAGTAAGTCGTTTAGCTTGATTGACCTTCGAGGAGTTGCGCTGTGCAGATTAATCTTCTTTCTTCCAGTTCTGACGTCAGCGCTCTGATCAGCACCGGCGTGAGTTCTGCGACAGCCGATTTCCTTACCTTGTTTGCGAGTAGCATCGCGGGCCTGAGTGTGACTGAGCTTGGAGACCTGACCACTACCGAGATTGAGTCGTTGACAACCAGCCAGATGCAGGAACTTGCGGCGACCCAGTTGGCTGCGCTGAGCGCAACGGCCCTTCAAAGTCTGAGCGATACCCAGTTCAGCAGCCTGACGACAGCCCAGATCAGTTCGCTCACCACGACGGAGATCGCGGAACTGACGACGACCGAGTTGGCGTCACTGACTCCGACGCAGATTCTTGGCCTGACGCCGGCGCAACTCTACTATCTGAGCGCCGCACAGCTGGAAGCGATTCCGGCGGCCGACATTGCGGCTATGACGGTGACGCAGATGGAATCGCTGACTACCACAGCCTTAGCGGCGCTGACCACTACACAGTTGATGGCGCTGACCGCCACCCAATTGGCTGCGCTGACGCTTACTGAAATCGCCAATTTGACGCCTACTGAGGTGGCGTCGCTGACCACTACGCAACTGGCGAGCCTCTCGTCTCACCAACTACTGGCATTGACGTCCACGGAGGTGGCTGCACTGACCGGTACGCAACTGGCGGGACTCGGAACCGTGCAGATCAAGGGGCTAACCACTACGGCCCTGTCTGCACTGACGACGACGCAGCTGGCAAAGCTGAGTTCGACGCAGCTAGCGGCGCTGGCAGTCTCGCAGGTGCATGGACTGACCGCAACTCAAGTGGCGTCATTGACCGTGACCCAGCTGGCAGGACTGTCAACTACGCAGGTGGCAGCCTTGTCCGTTACCGCAACGGACGCACTGACGACCGACCAGTTGACCTCGCTGACCACAGCGCAGGTTGCCTGCCTTTCGAACGCAGCGCTGGCAGCTTTCGCAGCTACGCAACTTGCGGCGTTGTCGGCGGCCCAGATTTCTTCGCTCACCACGACACAGATGCGCGCCCTGACCACGGGAGAGGTTTCCGCGCTGAGCAGCACCCAGTTGGCAGCGCTAACCGTTGCGCAGATCTCCGTTTTGGCGACGACGGCGATCGCTGCTCTGACGATAACCGAACTGGCGTCGCTGTCGACGATTCAGGTTGCGTCGTTATCCAGCGCCGCTGTGTCTGCGCTCTCTGACGCCCAGATCGAGGCGTTGTCGGCAGCGCAACTGGCAGCCTTCACGACAACCGAAATGAAGGGACTGACATCGTCTGAGGTCTCCGACCTTTCAAATGCACAGATCGCCGTGTTGACTGCAACTCAGCTTGGATCGATCTCTGCCTCTGCGGTCAAGGGCTTAAGTCAGAGCCAGTTTGCGTCGCTTACTGCAGATCAGATAGCCGGCTTCACTAGCACCGCTATCAGTGCTTTGACAATTGCTCAGATAGCCGCGCTTTCCGTTACGCGCATGGCAGCGTTGACTACGACAGAGATCTCAGGTTTGTTGTCGACGCAGGTGAGTGAATTGACGACGGCTCAGCTTGCCGTCTTGTCTGCTACGCAGCTAGCCGCACTTACGCCGTCTGCCATAGCGGGGTTCGACGATGTGCTGGCCTCGGCGCTGACGCTGGCGCAACTTTCTGCGCTGACCACGCAGCAGATGGCGGCGCTTACTGTCACGGCTGCTTCAGGGCTCTCTGCCGTCCAGATTGACGAGTTGGCAACCACGCAGGTAAGTGCGTTGGCTAGCAAAGTACTCGCCTCGTTCTCCGACACGCAAATCGAAGCGCTAACAGCAGAACAAGTAGCGGCGCTTACCACGACGCAGATCCGTAGCCTTGCCTCAACTGAGGTCGCCGATCTTTCCACATATCAATTGGTGGCGCTCAGTGCCACGCAGCTTGCAGCGCTGACGGCGACCGCGGCCGTCGGACTGAGCGCCGACCAGATTGCGGCGTTGACCAGCACGCAAATTACGGCGTTGACCAGCACCGCGCTGGCCTCGCTCAGCGCTGATCAGATTGCTGCGCTGACCCCAGCTCAGGTCGCGGCGTTGACCACCACACAGATGGCTGGGCTGAGCTCTACCGAGGCGGGTGCACTCTCTCTGACACAACTGGCAGCGCTGACGACATTCCAGATCGCCGCGCTGCGCGCCACGGCGATCAACGGCCTCGCCGATACGCAGATCAACGGGTTCTCTACCACACAACTGGCGGCGATTACCAGTGCGCAGATTGCCGGGCTATCGACAACAGCGCTAGACAGTTTCACCACAACGCAGTTGGCATCTCTCACCCTCACGCAGCTGGGAGGGCTCACCGCTGCTGGACTGGCTTCGTTTTCCGATGCGCAGATCGAAACGCTGAGCACGGCGCAGCTGTCCGTGCTCACGGCAACGCAGATGGCAGGCATGACCGCGCGGCAGGTTTCCGACCTCACGATTGACAAACTTACAGGACTGACCAGTAAGCAATTGGCTGGACTGACGACCACAGCGATTGGCGGCCTGAGCAGCGACGATCTGGCCGCACTGGATACGCGACAGCTTTCAGGCTTGAGCAGTGCCGATCTGGCTGCCATGAGCAACACACAGATCGAGGCACTCTCTGGCGCGCAGCTTGCATCGCTGACCTCTACCCAGCTCAAGGGGGTGACCGCCACAGAAGTGGCTGACCTGTCAAATGATCAGTTAGCGGCGCTGACCGCAGCGCAAGTCACATCGCTGACCACCACTGCACTCTCCGGCCTAAGTGGCGATCAACTGGCGGCACTAACCACCACGCAGCTCGACGGGATGACCAGCACGCAGTTGGGCGCATTGAAATCAGCTCAGCTGCAGGCATTGTCCACCGACCAGCTTGACTCTCTGAACTCTACGCAACTGGCGGGATTGAAGGCCTCAGGGCTGGCTGCCCTCGTGGATACGCAACTTGCCGCTCTGACCACGCGCCAGGTAGCGGCGCTGACATCGACGGCTCTGGCCGGGTTGAGTTCGACGCAGGCCACGGAACTCACGCTGACACAACTGGCTGCGCTCACCTCGACGCAGATGGCCGCGTTGACGGCGACCGCGGTCAACGCGCTTGAACTGACGCAGCTCGGCGCGCTGACCACAACGCAGATGAAAGGGCTGACGTCGACGGCCGTGACGGCACTCTCCGAAGACCAGGTCCAGTCACTAAAGCCTACCCAACTGGCGGCGCTGACATCCACGGCCGTTAAGGGGCTCACCGTCACTGAAATTGCAGACCTGACCGCGATGCAGATCGCAGCGCTGATCTCCACTCAAATAGCGGCGTTGACCACTACCGCAGTCGCAGCACTTACCACCGCGCAGGTGGCCGCGCTGACCGTGACTCAGGTGGCAGCTCTTACGGCCACACAACTGGCGGCTCTATCTGACGTGCAAATGCAGGCGCTCTCGGCCAACGATCTGGCAGCACTTTCGACGACCCAGATTAAAGGCCTGACCGCAGCCGAGATCGGCGACATCTCCACGTTCATCGGTTCGCTTTCAAATGCACAACTGGCAGCATTGACTTCTACGGGTCTCGCCGGGCTGACCGCAACCGGTATGGCATCGCTGACCACCAGCGCGCTGACGGCGTTGACAACAACGGCTCTGGCCGGACTGACCTCGACTTCGGCCGCGGCGCTGACGGCTACGCAGCTTGCCGCGCTTTCCTCCGCGCAGGTGAAGGCCTTGACCATCAGCGCACTCGGCGGCTTGACGCCGACCCAGATCGCGGGGCTCGGAGCCACGCAACTGGCCGGGCTGACTGGAGGCATGCTTAGCAGCTTCACCTCTACGCAACTTGACTCACTGAGCGCAACCCAGCTCAACGGCCTCAATGCGACGCAACTAGCAGCACTTACTTCCACTGCGTCGTCCGCGCTCACTGCCACCCAACTTGCTGCGTTGACCGCAACTACAATCGGCAAGCTAGGGGTGGCCTCAATCTCCGGGCTGAGTGACAGCCAAGTTGAGGCGCTCTCGCAGACGCAGTTGAACGCACTGAGTTCGACGCAGATTGCTGCGCTGACCGCTACTGCGCTCGATGCGTTCAGCACTACGCAGTTAGCTGCGCTGACCGCGACGCAAGCCGCTGGATTGACTTCGACTGCGGTGGCCTCCCTCTCAGACGCGCAGGTGGCTGCGCTAACTGCGACGGAACTGGCCGCGCTTTCTACCTCAGCCGTTAGCGGACTGACTCCGACTGCGATTTCTAGTCTTTCAGTGACACAGTTAGGTGCGCTTAACTCCACCCAAATCGGAGCGCTGACTACGACTGCCGCGGGAATGCTCTCCACCGCGCAGATTGAATCGCTAAGTTCGACGCAGATCCGCGGTCTCACCTCGACGGTGCTGGCATCGCTTTATGGCACGCAGATCGAGGCGCTCAGCTCCACACAGATGGCGGCGATGACAGCCACTCAGCTCAAAGGGCTGACGGCGACCGAAGCCAATGATCTCTCCACGGCGCAGATGGCTGCCCTGAACAGCACGCAGTTGGCCGCGCTTTCGGCTGCCGTCATTGCTGGCCTAACCAGCGAGCAGGCGGTCGCGCTGACTCTAACGCAACTGGCTGCATTGACCGGGACACAGGTGGCGGCATTGACGGCCACGGCGGCTGCGGCACTTTCCGCCACCCAACTGGATACCCTCTCGGTAACACAGCTCAAGAGTCTTTCGAGCAGTGCGCTGGCCGCACTCGCGATTCCACAACTGGATTCGCTGACCACTGCGCAGCTGGCGGCGCTTTCGGCAGGTGCCATGGCGGGCCTCGTGTCAGATCAGTTGGTAAGCCTGACGTCGACACAACTGGCAGCGCTAAGTTCGACGCAACTGGCCGCACTCGGTTCGACAGCATTCGATGCGCTCTCCGTCGCACAACTGGCGGCGCTGACGCCGACGCAGATCAAGGCTGTGTCGAGCACCACTCTTGCATCGCTATCTGACGCGCAGGTTGAAGCGTTGACTCCGGCGCAGTTGGCCGCGCTCACGGTGACACAAACTTCTGGGCTTACGGCGACAGAAGTTGGTGACCTCTCGCAGGCGCAGTTGGCAGCGTTCTCTTCGACGCAGCTTGCCGCTCTCACATCAACCGCCCTTGACGCGCTTTCCACCGAGCAGTTGGCGATGCTGACGCCGACGCAGCTGCGCGGGCTGACGACCACTGAGCTTACCTCGTTCTCGGATGTGCAGATAGGATCGCTCTCGGCAGCGCAACTGGCTGGGCTTTCAACCACACAATTGGCTGGTCTGACAGCAACCCAGATCTCCGATCTGAGTTCGACTCAACTGGCAGCGCTGAGCCGTGCTCAAATCGGTGCGCTGTCTGCTGCCGAGGTGGCGGGAATGACTTCGGCCCAGGTGGCGGCGCTGACTGTAACGCAGCTGTCCTCGATGACTTCGACACAACTGGGGGCGTTGACATCTACGGCTGCGTCGGCACTATCGACAACGCAAATCAGTGCGCTTTCTGAAGCGCAGGCGGGAGGACTAACGTCGACGGTGCTGGCGGTTCTGGGCTTCACGCAGATCGATGCGCTTGCCACTGCAGCCCTCTCCGCACTCAGCGTTGCAGCTGTATCGGCTCTGAGCGCGACGCAGCTTGGATCACTTGCACAGACACAGCTAGCGGCGCTGAGCTCAACACAGCTTAGTGCATTGAGCGCAACAACGGTCGACGCGCTCTCGATCACACAATTATCGGCGCTGACAGCGACACAGGCCTCGGGCCTGTCGGCGGCCGTTATTGCTTCGCTCTCTGACGCGCAGTTCGAGGCTCTGACCTCATCGCAGCTAGCAGCATTCACGACCACGCAGATGCAGGCATTGACCGCGAAGGAAGCTGCCGATCTAAGCGTGGCGCAATTAGCCGCACTGACCTCGAATCAGCTGTCCGCGCTGACCACAACGGCCATTGCCGGCCTCAGCAGTAATCAGCTTGAGGCGTTGACGGCCACCCAACTGCATGGGTTGTCGAGTGCATCCGTTGCCGCGCTTACCTCTGCGCAGGTGGCGGCATTGACGGCAACGCAGCTTGCGGCACTGACGACGACGCAACTGGCAGGGATCACCTCCGCAGATCTTGCCGCTCTCTCGACGCAGCAGATTGCCGCTTTTAGCGCGACTGCGCTGCGCGCGTTGACAGCCACAGCGATCAGCGCATTCTCGACGGCCCAGCTCGACGCACTGACAACGACACAACTGGCAGGGCTATCCGCGACGCAGCTTGCGGCTCTGACCACGGCGCAGGTGAACGGGCTGACCGCAACGCAACTGGCTGCGTTGACCTCATCCGCAATCTCCGGAATGGCCTCGACGCAGCTCGGCGCGCTGACGCTGCTCCAACTCGCCGCCCTTTCGACGACGCAGATTGCGGCGCTGAGTTCGACCGCTATCACAGGACTGACCACAACTGAGTTAAGTGCGCTTACACCAGATCAGTTCACAGCGCTGACTGCAACTGAGATCGCTTCGTTTACTGATAGCCAGGTGGCGGCATTAACGCCTACGCAACTGGCCTTGCTCTCAGCTACTGAACTCAGCGCCCTGACGGCCACGCAGCTGGGCGACATGACTGCAACGCAGATCGGCTCGCTCACGCTCACCGAATTGGGAGCGTTTTCGGCCAGCAGCCTCTCTGGACTCACATCTACGCAGGTCTCCGAGTTCGCCGCGACGCAGGTTGCCGCACTCAGCCCCACGCAGGTAGCCGCACTGAGCACTACTGCGATGAGCGGCTTCGCGGCGACGGGCTTGAACGCGCTGACTACAACGCAGGTTGCAGCACTGACCTCAAGCCAGGTTGCCTCGCTCAGCTCTACGCAACTACAGACACTAACCGGCGCGCAGTTTGACGCGCTGACCTCGACGGGACTCTCTGGTCTGACCGCAGCGCAGGCCACCGCACTTTCGACAGAGCAGCTTGATGGCCTCTCGAGCGGACAGATGGCAGCGTTGACAGCGACCGCTGTTGCAGGGCTATCAGCTGCACAGATCGCAGGTCTTGTGGCAACGCAGTTGGCCAGCCTTACGCTGACGCAGTTGGCGGCGCTCTCGGCCACACAGGGAGCCGCGCTCTCGACGACCGCACTCGGCTCCCTGTCTGCGACGCAGGTTGGCGAACTGTCCACGTCGGCCATCACTGGGCTCAGCACGGCGGACCTTACCGCGCTGACTGCTGCTCAGCTTGCCGCGCTAGGTTCGGCGCAGATCGGCGCACTGACATCCACACAACTCGGAGCGCTCTCTGCCGCACAGCTCGCAGCTCTCAGTGCGGTGCAGTCCTCCGGCTTTACCGCAACTCAAGTGGCATCACTGTCTGCCGCGCAACTGAGCGCTCTTTCGGCCGGGCAACTGGCGGCGTTTTCCACCACTGCAGTCAATGAGCTGACTGCCACGCAGATTGCTGCCTTGACGTCGACACAGATCGCTGGTTTGACCGCGACCCAGATTGCCTGCCTGGACACCGTGCAAGTGGGCGCTCTAACCACGACCGAGTTGGCGGCACTTTCGACAACGCAGTTAGCTAGCTTGAACACGGAGGGCATGGCTGCGCTGAACGCAACGCAACTCGCATCGTTGACCGCCACACAGATTGCGGCACTGGCCCCGACACAGATTGCTGCACTGACTTTGACTGAAGTAGCTGGACTTACGGCGACGCAGTTGGCAGCGCTGACCACGACGGAAATTGCTGCGCTGAGCCCGAATGGCATTACCGGACTGACTGCCACGGCGCTGGCCACGCTTTCGGCGCGCCAAATGCAGTCGTTGACGTCGACACAACTTGGCTCGCTCACTACCGTACAGTTGGCAGCATTGACCACCACCGCGTTGGGCTTGCTGACCGCGACTTCGCTTTCGGGTTTGACAGACCTGCAGGCCGAAGCGCTGTCCAGCGTGCAACTGCAGGCGTTGAACTTGACGCAACTGCAGGCGCTATCCTCCACAGCCATTGAGGGACTGACAAACACGCAGATTGGTCAGTTGACCACCACCGCGCTGAACGAGTTGACGACGACTCAATTGGAATCCTTCACGACCGCCCAACTGGCTGCACTTACAACCAATCAGGTGGCAGGGCTGACGTCCACGTCAGTGTCCGCGCTGAGCACTACCGAGATTGCGGCACTTTCGCTGTCTCAGCTCGAAGCGTTTTCGACTACCCAGATCGAAAGCCTTACTGCTGCGCAGGTTGCAGCTCTCAGCTCTAGCGAGGTTGCGGCGCTCAGCACCTTGCAACTGGCCGCGCTGACTACCTCACAGCTCGCGGCGCTGAGCACGAGCGGAGTCATAGGCCTCACGTCTGCCGAGTTAGCCGCGCTCTCGAGCACCCAGCTTGCTGCGCTCAGCTCAACGACACTGGGTGCGCTGACCACTACACAACTGGGATTGCTCACCACGACGGACATTGCTGCACTGACGACCACGGCCACCGCTGGACTGACTGCGACGCAGGTAGGCGCGCTGACAACGGAGCAACTGAGCGCGCTAGGAACAAGACAGGTTGCCGCACTTTCTACGACGGCCGTCTCAGGGCTTAGTGAAAATCAGATATCCGTGCTCAGCAGCGCGCAGTTTTCGGCGCTCACCGCAACGCAATGGGGCACACTGACGACCACACAACTCAAGCAGTTGACCACGGCGCAGCTCAACGCACTCACCACAACTCAGTTAGGCGGGCTGAGCTCATCGGCGATCGGAGCTCTGAACACCGCGCAGGTGGCAGGGCTTTCCACGGCGGAGTTAATGGCGCTGAGCACGACGCAGATTACAGGGCTGACGTCATCGCAAGTGGCTGCACTGTCTTCGTCGCAAGTCGCAGCACTTTCCACCACACAGATAGCGGCATTGTCAACGACGGGCATTGCCGGGCTGACATCCAATGAGTTTGCAGAACTCACTACGCGGCAGATGGCTGCGCTAACGTCGACGCAGTTCGGAGCGATGACTACCACGCAGATCTCGCAACTCACGACGGCCGAACTGGAGGCATTAAGCACGACACAGATCTCGGGGCTGACCGCAACCGGTGTTGCCTCGCTATCGACCACGCAACTGGACGCGATGTCCTCGGCGCAGGTGGCGGCCCTGTCGTCTGGCGGGGCTTCGGGCCTGACGGCAGCACAACTCGTGTCGCTGAGTGCGTCGCAGGAGGGCGCGCTTACCGCAACGGAAATGGCGTCGCTAGCTACAAATGCCATCTCCAGCCTTTCAACCAGCTTCATTGAGTCGTTGACTGCTACGCAATTCAGCAGCTTGTCTGCAACGGGCGTGGCAGCACTACCTGCCACGGTGCTCGCCAGCCTCGGCACGAGCCAGATTGACTTGCTCAACGCGACGCAGATGGCAGCTCTGACCTCTGCTCAGGTTGGTGCTTTGACGGCAGCACAGGCTGCTTCCCTCACGACCACTCAAGTCTCCGCACTTTCGACCACGGGCTTCAGCGGCATGACGGCGGCAGAACTCGCGTCGCTCTCAAGCACGCAGTTGGCGGTGCTCAGCGCCTCCGACATTGCCGCTCTGCCGGCCGCGGCTATCTCTGGTCTGACTTCAACGGCCATTTCGGAGCTGAGCACAACACAGTTCAAGGGGCTCTCGGCCACCGGCATCACGGGGCTCTCCACTACACAGATTGGCGGTCTGACCACGGGCCAGCTTGGGCTGCTAACCACGACCGAACTAAGCGGTCTGACCTCGACACAAGTGGCTGCGTTGAGCACCATGCAGGTGGATGCTCTTGCAACTACGCAGATCGCGGCTCTATCGGCCTCCGGAATAGGAGGCTTGGGAACGGACGATCTTGCCAGCCTGACGCAGACGCAGTTCGCCGCGCTGACTTCGACACAGATCGGCGCGCTTTCTACCACGGCCATCGACAGTCTGTCGAGCACGACTGTCGCGAGCCTCACCGCGACGCAACTGGCCGGGCTCACGCGCATGCAGGTGCGCTCACTTAGCCAGAGTCAACTCGATGCTTTTACGACCACGCAGGTAAAGGCACTTAGCGGTGCGCAGATTGCCGACCTTACCGCCACGCAGTTACAGGAGTTGGAGATGACACAACTTGCGGCACTCAGCTCCACACAGGTTGCCGCCCTCAGCGCTGAAGCCATCGGCTCGCTTACCGCGACGCAACTGGCAGCGCTGACCGACGTGCAGATGAGTGGCATCACCACGACAACTGTCGCAGGGTTGTCGACAACGATCATAGCCGGGCTGACCACAACCGAAATCGAAGAGCTGAATGCTACGCAACTGGCGGCATTGACTACAACGCAATTGGCGGCGATGAACAGCGATCAGCTTGCCGCACTGAATGATTCCCTGGCGTAGCGCCGGGCAAGAATGGGAGAAGGAACAGGAACATGTCAACCGCATTGCTCACCTCCGCCGTAATCCATTCGATGGCACCGAATTTTAGCGTCACAGATCTGATCCGTACGGCGGATACGCTTAAGCACAGCGGCCAAACGGCCGCTGTCGAGTCGCTTTACGAGAACTGGATCCAGCACAATCCCGAGCACCCGTTGCTCTACGCAATCCTGTTCAACTACGGTGTGACGCTGTCGGATGCAGGGCGGCTTGAGGCCGCGCGCGATGCATTTCTGCGGGCCATCTCGCTCGACACAAAGTTCATGCCCGCATACATCAACCTAGGCCGTGTGTACGAACGCATGGGCAAGGTTGGACTGGCGCTGGTGCAGTGGTCAGCGGCGCTGGCGCAAATGGCCGAGGTAAACGGCACGGCGATCACAAACAAGACGACAGCCTTGAATCAGAGCGCGCGCACCCTGGAGTCGGCAAGTCAGGACGAGGCGGCCGAGAGCATGCTGCTCCAGAGCCTGGAGATCGACCGCCAACAGCCAGAGGTGATCCAGCACTTGATTGCACTGCGCCAGCGCCAGTGTGAGTGGCCCGTATTGCACGGTTCCGAGCGCTTCGATGAGCGCACGCTCCTCGAAGGGATTTCGCCGTTGTCGGCCGCCGCGCTCACAGACGACCCTTTGTTTCAGCTTGCCAGCGCATGGCACTACAACAAGGTCGAAGTGGGAACTCCAGTCGGTGCTATGACGAGTTGGCCTCAGGCTGAAAGCAACACCGGGCCGCTGCGCATCGGCTATCTCTCGTCCGATTTGCGCGAGCACGCGGTCGGCTACCTTATGACCGAGGTGCTCGGTTTGCATGATCGCTCCAATGTCGAAGTCTTTGCGTATTACTGTGGGCCTGCTGCAAATGACACACTCCACGCGCACTTCCGTTCCACTGCAGACCACTTCATCCCAATCAACGAGATGGATGATGCGGGCGCAGCGCGCCGCATCTCTCAGGACGGCATTCAGATCCTCGTGGATCTGAATGGCTATACGCGCGAGGCACGGTTGAAACTGGTCGCACTACGGCCAGCGCCGGTCATCGTCAACTGGCTCGGCTTTCCAGGCAGTATGGCCGATCCATACCATCACTACATCCTCGCCGATGACTGGATCATTCCCGAGTCGCACGAGATGTATTACTCGGAGAAAGTGTTGCGCCTGCCGTGTTACCAGCCGAGCAGCCGCGACCGTGTGGTAGGCGTGGCCCCCACGCGAGCCGAAGCCGGTCTGCCCGAGGACGCGGTTGTCTACTGCTGCTTCAACGGTGCGCATAAGATCACGCGCTCTACACTCGACCGCTGGCTCTCAGTTCTCGCTCGCGTTCCGTCGAGCGTGCTCTGGTTGCTGGATAGCTGCGAAACCACGAATGCTCGGTTGCGTAGTTACGCAGCAAGTCGGGGCATTGCGCCTGAGCGGCTGGTGTTTGCACCAAAGCGCGCTAATGCCGCGCACCTGGCTCGCTATCCGTTGGCTGACCTGTTTCTGGACACGACGCCTTATGGCGCTCACACCACTGCTTCTGACGCGCTCTGGATGGGCGTTCCAGTGCTCACTCTGAGCGGCCGCTCGTTTGCTTCGCGTGTCTGTGGAAGTCTGGTGCGAGCTGCCGGTATACCGGAGATGGTTTGCGCTTCAGCCACGGAGTTTGTCGAGCGTGCCATTGCGCTGGGCAGTGATCAGGCTCAACTTGTAGCGCTGCGTGAGCGACTGAGCAATGGGCGTTCCTCGTGCACGCTGTTCAATCTGTCGGGATTGGTTGGCGCGCTTGAGCAGCACTTTCGCCATATGTGGGACGACTACAAGAGTGGTCTTCGTCCGCGTCCCGATCTGGCCAATCTCGACGTCTATCGTGAACTCGGTTGCCAGTTCAAACATGAAGAGATCGAAGTGCAGGAGATTTCCGACTATCGTGGATGGTGGCTGGAACGGTTGCGCGCGCGCCACGTGTTTCGTCCGGTCGAATCAGACCGACGCTTGGTTGCCGATGAAGCGCTATTAAAGGTGAGTGATCCGGTTTCGCCAAGCGGGCTGTTGCGCAAGTAGTGATTGAACATTGGACGGGGGATTGTCCCCCATCCAATGTTCGTCAGTATCGATGATGCCCGGCTTGTCCGCAGATTCAGGATTCAGTCGCGAAACGTATTAGGCATATACGCTTGGTGACGGCGAAAACGCGCACGAAGACCGCCCGTAGATAATCCTCAATAGACAGGAAGGTGCCGGCGCATTGGTTGAATTGAGTACCCACTTGTTGCGGCCCAGCGTTACTTATGCGGTGAGATTGACACGGTGGAGACTAAGAGTTCTCTGCCTTAGAAAAACGAAAAATCCCTCGTGCATCCGAGGGATTTTTCAATCTCTAGTTGCTGCAGAAAGTGCAGCAGGCGTACTCAGTGTGTGCCCTTTTGTGCTCTCAAAAATCCGATGCCATTCAAACTTAAGTGCTTTTTTGAATGGCGGGGACGACGGGGCTCGAACCCGCGACCTCTGCCGTGACAGGGCAGCGCTCTAACCAAACTGAGCTACGTCCCCAGCTTTGCAGGCTGGATGAAACTGCGTCCACTCGAATCAAGCTGCATACGGCAACCCGACTCGAGCCTGCTGGGATTTCAACTGGATCAGCCGCTCGGGAGGGATACTCACTCGGACCGGATCAGTGCAACCCAACAACAAGATCAAGTCTACCAGATGCAACGGCCTTTGTGCGGCTCCTGGGGGCAGAGCGCTGTGGATTTTTTCAGACATCCGCACCCTGAGTTGGCAGGCAAACTCTCGGTACGCTGGAGGGCCGCTGCGGGCCCCTCATGTTCAGGCCAGTACAGCTTCTTCCGTCGCGTAGCAACGGTAGTTCTGCGGGCCCTTGCGTACGTAATCCGGCTGGAATGCGTGAACAAAGCCCTTGCGCGCCAGGTTGCTCTTGGCCTCCTCGTAGAGTGCGCGGCCTTCTTCGTGGGTCAGTGTGTCGCTGGCGCCAATGGAGTCAACCGTGTAGGCAAAACTGCCCAGGGTCTCGTCCCACTGGCCGTGCTCCTGCATGAAGGCGTAGATCTTGCGTCCAGTGGAAGCCCTGGAGGTCAACACCAGCACATAGCACTCAGACTCGCCCCGAACCGGCGTTTCGGTCTTATAGAGGGTTTCGATCATGCTTCCATTGTAAGCGGGCAGGCAAGGGGGCTCTGGAAATCCCCTCGGTTGGCGGCGAGGTATGCGACCGCTGGCGCCCCGCTTTGCCGGGAATCCTCGCAGCATCTGGTCTACAGCGCGGCGGAGTAAAGTGGACGAATGAGCGTCTACTGCGCCGTGGGCGGACCCGGTTCCGACCTCACTGCCGAGGAACTTTCGCAGCATCTCACTGCCGCGCTTGCTGCACTTGGACCACGCAAGCGTGTGCTCGCCGTGCCGCCGGACTTTACCCGTCTGCACTCGCAGGCCGGCGCGCTCACGCAAATCGCGTGGCATTATTACGGTGCGCACCTCGCAGCTGTGCTGCCTGCGCTTGGCACGCACGCGCCCATGCAGCCGCAGCAACGTGATGCCATGTTCGGCGCAATCCCCGCCGATCTGTTCCGCGTGCATAACTGGCGTACAGATGTTGTCACGCTCGGAGAAGTCCCATCCAAATTTGTTCGCACGCAATCCGAAGGCAAACTCAACTTTGCATGGCCCGCGCAGGTGAACCGCATGCTGGTCGAGGGCGGCTTTGACCTGATCCTTTCCATTGGCCAGGTTGTGCCGCATGAAGTCATCGGTATGGCCAACTACAACAAAAACATCCTGGTTGGCACCGGCGGCCGCGATGGCATCAACCGCAGTCACTATCTTGGCGCGGTCTACGGCATGGAACGCATCATGGGCCGCGCAGAAAATCCTGTGCGCGCCGTGTTGAACTATGCGTCCGATCACTTTCTGCGCGCACTCCCTATCGTGTATGTGCTGACCGTGGTCGGGGCCAAGGCGGACGGCTCACTCGCTGTGCGCGGACTCTTCGTTGGCGACGACGTTGAGTGTTTTCATCGCGCGGCCGAGCTCAGCCTCCAGGTCAACTTCGAGCGCATTGCCGAGCCCATTCGCAAGGCCGTCGTCTATCTCGATCCGCGCGAATTTCACTCGACATGGTTGGGCAACAAGGCCATCTATCGTACGCGCATGGCGCTGGCAGACGGCGCTGAGCTGATCATTCTCGCTCCCGGCGTCAAAGAGTTCGGCGAGGACAAGACCATTGACGCGCTTATCCGCCGCCACGGTTACCGCGGTACGGCGGCAACGCTTGCCGCTGTTGAACGCGATCCCGAACTTGCTGCCGAACTCAGTGCAGCGGCGCACCTCATCCACGGTTCGTCCGAGGGGCGCTTCACCATCACCTGGTGTCCTGGCAAGCTCAGCAGGGAAGAGATTGAGAGCGTCGGCTTTCAGTACGGAGAGCTAGCGGCGATGTTACAGATGTACGATCCTGCAAAGCTGGCCGACGGGCCGAACGTTATCGAGGGAGAAGAAATTTTTTACATCTCCAACCCCGCGCTCGGCCTCTGGGCACACGCGTCGCGGCTTGGGTCGCCGGCATCGTGTTAAATGATGCCAAGCTCGCGCAGCGTGAACGCGTAGTCGAACGCAATCTCCTTCAGGTAGTCGTAGCGCCCACTCGCGCCGCCGTGTCCAGCCTGCATGTTCGTCACCAGCAGTAACGGGCGCGCGTCCTGCTTGAGCGTGCGCAGCTTCGCCACGTACTTTGCAGGCTCCCAGTACATCACCTGGCTGTCGTAAAGTGACGTCTTCACGAGGATCGCCGGATAACTCGCTGCCTTCAGGTTGTCGTAGGGCGAGTAACTCAGCATGTAAGTGAAATACTTCTCCTCGTTCGGGTTGCCCCATTCCTCGTACTCTGGCACCGTCAGCGGCAATGAGGCGTCGAGCATGGTGTTCATCACGTCGACAAATGGCACGTGCGACAGCACCGCGCGGAACAGGTCCGGCCGCATATTCGTCACCGCGCCCATCAGCAGACCGCCCGCCGAGCCGCCCTCAATCGCCACACGCGCAGGATCGCCGTAGCCAGACGTCGTCAGGTGCTCCACGCACGCAATGAAGTCCGTGAATGTGTTGCGCTTGGCAAGCATCTTGCCCGCGTCGTGCCACGGCTCGCCCAGGTCGCCGCCGCCGCGGATGTGCGCATATGCAAGTACCACGCCGCGGTCCAGCAAACTCAGCCTGTTCGAGTTGAAGCCGATGGGCAGCGCGTAGCCGTAGGAGCCGTAGGCATACACATAGAGCGGATTCCTGCCGTGCACAAACGCATCTTTGCGGTAGACCAGCGAAACAGGAACCTGCGTGCCATCGCTCGCTGTCGAGTGCAACCGTTCGCTCGCATAGAGGGTGCGGTCAAAGTTGCCGGGCACCTCCACTTGTTTCAGCAACTTTGATGCCCCGGTCGCAGGATCGAACTCGAAGACCGAGCTAGGCGTGACCAGCGACGTATAGCCGTAGCGAAATGTCTTCGCATCGAAGATGCGATTCGTGCCGGAGTATGCGTTGTACGCAGGCTCGGGGAAGCTGATCTCCTGCGTCTGCGACGCTTCCGGACCTTCGCCTGCAAACTGCCAAAGCCGCAGGCGCGGCAGTCCGTCCTCGCGCTCAGCGGCGATGAAGAAGTTTGCGAACAGATCAACGTCTTCAAGCGCCACGCCTGCACGATGCGGGATGCGTTCAGTCCAGTGCTCGCGGCCTGGCGTTGCAACTGGCGCGGTTACCAGCCGGAAGTTACGCCCCTTGTCGTTTGTCCGGATATAGAACAGTCCGTTGCGGTGGTCGAGCGAGTACTCGTGATCGTCTTCGCGTGCTGCCACCAGCGTGAACTGCCCCGTGGGCTGATCCGCCGCCAGAAACCAGCTCTCGCTGGTGATGTGACTCGCAGCCTCCAGCACCAGGTACTTGCCGTCGCGCGTGCGCCCCGCGCCAATGTTGAATCGCTCGTCGTCCTCTTGAAACACAAGTACATCCGCCGCGTGCGGCTCGCCCAGCACATGCCGGAAGAGCTGATACTGCCGCTTCTGCTCCTCGTCCTCCACCGTGTAGAACAGCGTCCGGTTGTCCGCGGCCCACACCAGCGATCCCACGCGCTCCACTGTCTCTGTCAGTGTTTCGCCGGTCTCCAGATTCTTGATGTGCAGCGTGTACTGCCGGAAGCCCGTTGTGTCGGTCGAGTAGGCGAGCCAGCGTCCGTCGTCGGTGATCGCCGTTGCGCCGATGGCGAAGAACGCATTGCCCTCGGCGAGTTTGTTGCCGTCCAGCACGACCTCTTCCGGCGCGCTCTCGTCGGGTGCCTCGACCGTGCCGCGCCGCCTGCAGTGGATGGCGTACTGAAGCCCCTCCTCGGTGCGCGTCCAATACCACCACGCGCCGTCGCGGAAGGGAACTGAGACGTCGGTCTGCTGGATGTGGCTCAGCATCTCGTTGTAAAGCGCATCGCGCAGCGGGGCCAGTGCCGCCGTGTCGGCTTCGGCGTAGCGGTTCTCGGCTTCCAGATACGCCGTAACGTCGGGGTTTTCCTTCTGGCGCAGCCATGCGTAGTCATCCACCAGAACGTGGCCGTGCAGGCGGGTTTCAGTGTGCTCGCGGTGGGCGATGGGGGGCTGACCAAGGGGCAGGATCGTTTCGCTCATATCCTTCTCAGTGTAGAAGGTTAGGGGTGCCGGGAACCTTTCACCGGGCTGTTCCGTAGAATAGAGTGCGATGAACTCGATTCGCTCCGCGCGAGGGTCCTGGGTCCGGCTGATGCTGGCGGCTCTTGCGTTTTTCTGCGCGCCGGCCATTCCGGTGCAAGCCGAGCAGGTGAAGGACCTGCCGAAGCCCACCGACTACGTCAGCGACTTCGCGCACGTACTCTCACCGCAGACCGTGGCAAAGATCGACAGCCTCTGCGCACAGCTTGACCACTCCAAGGCCAACGCGCAGATCGCCGTTGTCACCGTCAAGACGCTGGACGGCGAAGATTCCGCGCAGTGGGCCAACGAACTGGAAGACCAGTGGAAGATGGGTCGCAAAGGCTCTGACCGCGGTGTGCTGGTGCTGCTCGCCGTGCAGGACCGCAAGCGGCGCATTGAGGTCGGCTACGGACTTGAAGGCATCCTGAATGACGCCAAGCTCGGTGACATTGGCCGCGCCATGGTGCCATATCTGCGTGCGCAGGACTACGACAGCGCCGTCCTGCTCGCTGTCGGCCAGGTGGGGCAAACCATTGCCACGGACGCGGGCGTGCCGCTGAACGGCCAGACCGTGCAGCCGCAACCGCGCCCGCACCCCAGTAAAGGCATCAGCCCGCTGCTGCTGATTGTTCTGCTGTTCATCTTCTTCGGCGGCTTCGGCTTGCTGCGGCTTCTGTTCTTCCTCGGCGTCTTCTCCGGCATCAGCCGCGGTGGTTGGGGCGGTGGAGGTCCCTTCATTGGTGGCGGCTGGGGCGGCGGTGGAGGAGGAGGCGGCGACAGCGGCGGTGGTGGATTTGGCGGCTTCGGCGGCGGCAGCTTTGGCGGCGGCGGAGCCGGTGGAGACTGGTAGCTATAGTTTTTCGGTGGTCAGCAGTCAGTGACCAGCAACGAGGTTTTGGTGGCTCGCATAAGCGGGCCGGAGGAGAAAAGGAAAGCGATGAAGGGTTTCTGGATTGGTCTGGGTGTGGTTGTGGTGCTGCTGCTGATCATCGGCGGCAGCTATGTGAGCACGAAGAACCAACTCGTGGCTCTGGACCAGAACGTGAAGAGCTCGTGGAGTGAGGTGGACGTGCAGTTGCAGCGGCGCGCTGACCTGATTCCGAATCTGGTGGAAACCGTGAAGGGCTTCACCAAGGAAGAAAGCACGGTCTTTGGCGAGATCGCCAACGCCCGCGCGGGCCTGCTGAGCGCACAGGGACCGGAAGCCAAGATCGCCGCCAACGGCCGTCTGGACTCGGCCTTCGGACGCCTGCTTGCGCTGACTGAAAACTACCCGCAACTGCGCTCGAGTGACCAGTTCATGCGCCTGCAGGACGAACTGGCCGGCACGGAAAACCGCATCAGCGTGGCCCGCAAGCGTTATAACGACTCGCTGCAGGTCTACAACACCTCAGTGCTGCAGTTCCCCAACAGCATCTGGGCAGGCATGGCTGGCTTCCATCAGAACAGCGCGTTCTTCACCGCCAGCCCCGCCGCGCAGCAGGTTCCGAGCGTGAAGTTCTGAAGACAGTGATCAGTGATCAGTTTTCAATGTGCTAAGGATGGAGTAGCGGCACGCGGAAACTGAATTGTGCAAGCAAAAAGGCCATCCCGCAAGGGATGGCCTTTCATGTCAGGAGGCCGCAGCAGGGCCCGCGTGTTTATTTATAGGACGCGATGGCGCTGGCTTCGTCGTCGTAGATATCGAAGACGGTGTAAAGCTTGGTGAGCTGCAGAACGTCCTTGACCTTTTTGGTCAGGCTCAGCAGTTTGAGTGCGGCGCCCTGGTTCTTCGCGGTCGTGTAGGCGCTGACCAGCTCGCCCAGGCCCGACGAATCGATGTAATTCACGTCACCCAGATTGAGCAGCAGGTTTTTCTGCCCTTTGCCGATCAGGTCGCGAATGGCCTCGCGCAGCTGCACGCTGCCCTCACCGAGGGTGATCCGCCCGCTCAGATCCAGAACAGTAACGCCATCCACTTCACGGGAAGCAATCGTAAGTGCCACGGAAAATCCTCCTTCTTCAAGTAGTACGGTTATAGCACCTTTGCAAGCGCTGGTGGAGGGAAACAGCTGTGGAAGCCTGACAGTCCGCAGACAAACTCCCGCTTGCTGAGAAAAACTCGTGGGAGTTATTCCGCTGCCGCCGTGATGTGTTTGATCAGCGTCAGCTCGGTTCCGGGATTCAGTTGTCGGAAGTGTACCTCATCCATGAACGAGCGAATCAGGAAGATGCCGCGACCGGTGCCGCGCAGCAGGTTCTCCGGGGCCAGCGGATCGGGCAGCGTCTCCGGGTCCAGACCCTTGCCCTCGTCGGCAATGATGATCACCAGCGACCGGCCGTTGTTTTCCAGGCTTGCCGATACGCGTTTCGCCGGGTCGTAGTCGTTGCCATGCAACACGGCGTTCACGGCGGCCTCGCGCACGGCCATGGTGAAGCGGAACCGTTCGTCCTCGTCCATTCCGGCCTCGGCGGCCAGCTTTTCCGCGGCGGCTTCAATCTCGGCAACGCTGTCCATGGTGGAACTGAGCGCGAAGCTCAGCTTGCCTGCATGCGGTTTGTCCAAAGTGATCATCTCCACTTCTGCCGGAATCGCAAGCCTGCAACGAACCGTCGGAGGAATCTTAGGGGCAGTTTCGGCGGTTGGGCAGCGTGTGTCAAGCTCAAGCGTGTGGAGATGCGTCGAACGTACCATTCGGCACCAGCCACTCCGCGCTTGGCGGGTAGCCGCGGCGGATGGCCTGATCGTAGAAGTGCATCATCCCCGCCAGCACTTTGCCGGGCACCTCGTCCAGTTCGCAGCGATAGACGTGCGCGGCTGAGTCCGGCAGATACTGGATCGCCGTCTTGATGTAGTGGCTCGGAACTACAAGGAACGCGCCGTCCGGCTGCGCATAGACGCGAATCCGCACCGGCGTTTCGAGCTTGCCAACGCGCAGTTCGCGTTCGGCAGCAGGCTGGGGCAAAGAAGCGGCAGTCATCAGCAGTGCACCTCTATACGAAATCAGAAATCCGGGGCTCGATGATAGTGCGTCCAGCGTGTCGCTGTCGCGCAGGCGCTCCAACCGGCTACACTCAACTCAACCCATGCAGCCGCGTACCACAACCCGCGTCAGCCTCACCGCCCTGCTTGGCATGCCCATCACGGATGCGCAGGGGCAGGTGCGCGGGCGGCTCAAGGACATTGCGGTTGCCACCGGCCACGACGCGGGCAAGGTTGCTGGCCTGGTGCTCAAGTCGCGCGCCGGCCTGTTTCTGGTTCCCGCGCAGGACGTGCTGGAGACCCCTGCAGGCACACTCGAGCTTCGCAACGCCCAGGCGCTCACGCCGCTCGGCGACCACGGCAACTTCCTCTTCCTCCAGCAGGACCTGATCGACCGCCAGATCATCGACATCAACGGCCGCAAGGTGGTTCGCGTCAATGACGTCGATCTGGAGTGGATGGGGCAGGGCGCGGCGCATCTGCTGCGCGTAGCTGAGGTCGACGTGGGCCTGCGCGGAGCCTTCCGCCGCGTCTTCAAGGGACTGCTGCCGCGCACCACGCTTGACGTGCTCTCCCGTCGCTTCCGCGATCGTGGCATTCCGTGGCATTTCGTCGACGTGATCGAAGTGGACCCCGCCCGCCGTGTGAAGCTGCGCATTGAAAACGAGCGCCTCGCCGAGATGCACCCCTCCGATCTCGCCGAGATCCTCGAAGACCTTGCCCCTGCCGAGCGCGAAGCGGTCTTCACCTCGCTTGACGAAGATGTGGCCGCTGACGCGCTCGAAGAGGTCGACCCCAAACTCCAGAAGTCGCTGCTTGAAAAGCTCGACGAGGAGCGCATCGCCGACATCGTTGAAGAGATGGACCCCGGCGCGGCCGCCGACCTTCTCGCCGAGCTGCCCGAGGAGCAGTCCGACGCCATCCTAGAAGAGATGGAGCCTGAAGAGCGGCAGGAAGTCGCCGAACTGCTCGAGTTTGACGAGAAGTCCGCCGCCGGCGCCATGACCACCGACTTCGTTTCCGTCAGCGCCCATGCCACCGTGGCCGACGCCGTACATGCGCTGCGTGCGTTCGACGGCGACCCGGAGAGCGTGACGGAAATCTACCTTCTCGACGAAAAGCATGTCCTGCACGGAACCATTCCGCTGGCCCGCCTGGTGATGGCCCAGCCTGAGGCACATCTCACCGTGCTCGCCGAGCCACGCACCCTCAGTTGCCCTGCGGACCTCAAGCAGGACGATCTGGCTGAAATGTTTGATAAGTACAACCTCCACGCCCTCCCCGTTGTGGACAAGCAGAACCGCATGGTGGGCGTCGTGCAAGCCGATCATGTCATTGCCTTTCTACGCGAAAAGTTGTAGCCGGGGTTCCCTCTGCCCCCATCGCGGTACAAAAGGGCGCAAATCGCCTGCTCCGTATTCACATCCTGTGAAACAATGCATGTATGCAGTTGCCGAAGATCATTCAGGGCGGCATGGGCGTAGGCGTGTCTAATTTCCGCCTCGCCAATGCCGTTTCCCGCCTCGGTCAGCTCGGCGTCGTCTCCGGCACGGCGCTGGACGCCTTGTTTGTACGCCGGCTTCAAGATGGCGACAAAGGCGGTTCCATGCGGCGCGGCCTCGATGCCTTTCCGTTCCCGGAGATGGCGCGGCGCGTGTGGAATGAGTACTTTGTGCCCGGCGGCAAGCCCGCGCAGAAGCAGTATGTCAACCTGCCCATGCACCAGCGGCTTGACCCGCGCAAGCTCGTAGAGCTCTGCATGGTCTCGAATTTTGTTGAGGTCTTCCTGGCCCGCGAAGGCCATCTGAATAAGGTAGGCGTCAACTTCCTTGAGAAGGTCCAGCTTCCGCACCTGGCCTCTATTTATGGAGCCATGCTCGCTGGCGTTGGATACGTGCTCATGGGTGCAGGCATCCCCATGCACATTCCGGGCGTGCTGGACGCCTACGCTGCCAAGCGCCCCGCCGAATACAAGCTGGCGGTCGCCGGAGCAGCTGTGGACCAGGATACGATGATGCGCTTTGACCCGGCGGATTACGTCGAGGGCGCGCTTCCTGACCTGCAGCGGCCGAATTTTCTGGCCATTGTCTCCTCAAACACGCTCGCAGCCAATATGCTGCGCCGCGCCAACGGCAAGGTGAACGGCTTTGTGGTGGAAGGCCCCACGGCAGGCGGCCACAACGCCCCGCCGCGTGGCAAACTGCAGCTCAGTGAGAAGGGCGAACCCGTTTATGGCGACCGCGACCGTGTCAATACCGCGGACATGGTGGCACTAGGCGTACCGTTCTGGCTGGCTGGCGGTTATGGCAGTCCTGACAAGGTGCGCGAGGCGCTCGACGACGGTGCAGCCGGTGTGCAGGTGGGCACGGCCTTTGCCTTCAGTGATGAAAGCGGCCTCCGCGCGGACCTGAAGCATGAGCTGATTGCTCGTGCCGCGGCAGGCGTGGGAGAAGTGTTTACCGATCCGCTGGCCTCGCCGACCGGATTTCCGTTCAAGGTGGCGCAGCTTGAGAATTCCACCTCGGCTGAAGATGTCTATCAGGCTCGCAAGCGTGTTTGCGATCTCGGCTACCTGCGCGAACCCTACGCAGATCCTGATGGAGCTATCGGCTATCGCTGCTCCGCTGAACCTGTAGCCAACTACGTCGCCAAGGGCGGCAAGGTTGAAGACACGGTGGGCCGCAAGTGCCTGTGCAACTCGCTGCTCGCTAATATCGGCCATGCGCAGCTCCGCTCCGACGGTACAGAGGAGCCTCCGCTGGTCACCGTGGGCGACGATCTGAACACCATCGTGCAGTTTCTCACGCCCGGCGCCACGTCGTACTCCGCCGCGCACGTCGTTGAAACGCTGCTCAGCCAGACCGCCGAGGCCGCCAAGCCCGTCACTCTGGCCGCGACGGCATAACGCAAACGGCGGCAGATCAAAAGGCCCGGGGCGATGCTCCCGGGCCTTTCATTTTGGAGCGGCGCGTCAGTTCTTCTTCACCCCTGGACCGCCCACCGCCATCACCCGCGGCGCTCGCTCCGCTGCCTTCGGCAGTGCAGGGAACTCAGCGTGCGGCTCCGTTTGGTACCAGTACGCCGTGGTGTAGAAGTTGTCAGAGCGCGAGTTGGCATGACCGTGCTCCATCGTTACGCGGATTGATTTCTCAAACGGAATCGGGCTCTCCGTGTGCCAGCGGTATTGGCAGTAGCGTCCACCCACCCGCTCGGGATCGACAATGTACGGTGCGCCCGTGTGCGCGAACCCAAAGCTCTGCGGCCCGTAGCCCCACGCGCCGTTGAAGTAGTCCTCAGTCCCCGTGCCGTTGATCGTGGGTGCCGTGTCGCCGTCGATGAAGATCATGTCGTCGCCTTCACCCGGCCAGCCGTTCTGGTTCTGCAGAATCGACTGCGTGAGGCCGACAAAGTGCCCGCGCCCGGTCGCCTCCAGAAACACGTAGTTGTCCTTGCCGCTTAGGTTCTTCGCGTCGTTCGCCGCCGGGTCGCCATTGCTCTGCCAGTTGTTTGTCGTCCCGGCGCAGGGCGCGGCCTGCCGATACTGCGCGTGGAACCGTCCCAGCCCGGCGGGCAGCGCAGGCAGCGTCACATAGTCGATCGCGTAGTAAAGGCTGCCCACGCGCACCGTGCCTTCGTTCGCCACCGCAATCCGCGCCGCCGTGCCAAATGGCATCTTGAAGTAAGCGTTCAGAGCCTTCACCGGAGCCACGGCAACAAGCTCCGACTCGTAGACGTAGTATTCGCCCAACCCCAGCCCGAAGAAGTCGCCGATGGGCGTCTCGATGGAGGGCGTGTGTTCGCCATCCCACCACGCGCGCAGCACCAGGTTCTTCAGGTGCATTGGATCGTCGGTCGCAATCGTGAACCACAGGTGCGTCACCACGCCCGCGCCGGTCACGTCCAGCAGCACTGCCTCGTGCCCCGCCTCCAGCGGCACCGCGTCAGCGTTGCCGCCAGCGCGGTCCCAACTCGACGAGCGGCGTGCCTTGTAGCTGCGCAGCCGCGCATCGGCGAACAGCTCCTCCGGCGTGAATTCGCCTGGCGCAGCTGATGTCTGGGCTGGTACGGCGTGGGCGGCTGAACCCGCGGCCAGCAGCGTTGAAGCTCCAGCCACTGAGGCCATCGCGCCCAGCAGCGTGCGGCGTGTCGGCGGAGTGTGCAGTGTATCTTTCTGAGGCATCAAATCTCCTCGCAACAGAAAATGAGTTCCGGCAAACGAAATCAGTCTAATTCCGTGCCACGGGTTGGCCGCATCCGGCTCAGGCTGCTATGGTCAGGGAGGAACACTCAAATGAACCCTCCATAGGAACCCGGCCCGGATGTTCAAGCGTTGGCGAACTCGAATCCTGCTGTTTTTGGCCGTTCTTGGCCCCGGATTCATTACCGCCAATGTTGATAACGACTCCGGCGGGATCTTCACCTACTCGCAAGCTGGTGCGCAATACGGCTACAGCCTGCTGTGGATGATGCTGCCCATCACCCTGGCCCTCATCGTCACGCAGGAAATGTGCGCGCGCATGGGCGTGGTCACGGGCAAGGGCCTCAGTGACCTGATCCGCGAGGAGTTCGGCCTGCGCCTCACCTTTGTGCTGATGGTGCTGCTGGTCATCGTCAATTACACCAACGTTGTCACTGAGTTTATTGGCATCGCAGGATCTCTACACCTGTTCCACGTGGCCAAGTTCATCTCCGTGCCCATCTGCGCGGCGCTGGTCTGGTTCCTGGTCTTCCGCGGCGACTACAAGAGCACGGAAAAAATCTTCCTCATTGCCTCGCTCGTTTACATCTCTTACATCTTTGCGGGCGTGCTCTCGCAGCCCAGTTGGAGTGAGGCTCTGCACGCCACCGTCCGCATGCCGTCTGAAAAGGTCTGGCGCAACAAGGACTACATCTACATGGCCATCGGCATCGTTGGCACCACCATCGCGCCGTGGATGCAGTTCTATCTCCAGTCCTCCATCGTCGAGAAGGGCATTCGAGTTAAGGACTACGCCGCCTCTCGTATCGATGTGGTGGTGGGCAGCTTCTTCACGGACATCGTTGCGTGGTTCATCGTCGTCGCCTGCGCTGCCACGCTCTTCGTTCACGGCATGGGCGCCATCCAGGTCGCCTCTGACGCCGCGGAAGCCATGCGTCCGCTGGCCGGCGACTACGCCTTCATCCTCTTCGCCTTCGGCCTGCTTAACGCTTCGCTGTTCGCTGCCTCCATTCTGCCGCTCTCCACGGCATACACCGTCTGTGAGGGTCTGGGCCTTGAGTCCGGCGTGGACAAGAGCTTCAAGGAAGCGCCGTTTTTTTACTGGCTCTATACGCTGCTCATCGCCGGTGGTGCGCTCACCGTGCTTATTCTGCCGGACTCGCAGCTGATTAACGTCGCCATCCTCTCGCAGGTGCTCAATGGCGTTCTGCTGCCGGTGGTCATTATCCTGATGCTCCTGCTTATCAACCGTGCTGACCTGATGGGCGAGCACAAGAACTCGCGGCTCTGGAACTGGATTGCTTGGGGCACAAGCCTCATCGTAATCGCCATGACCGGCGTCATGCTCTGGGGCATGATGCCCGGTCACTGACGCGGTTACTGACCCTCCCCGGCTCGGTACGCCCCGCAAGAAGTCTGCGACGCAAAACCTCGCCTGGCGTATAATCCGGCTCACCAACAGCTTCGGTGGTCCGCAATGCAGATCGATCGTCAGGAAATCGAACGGGCCATCGCACGTGGCGAGTTTGTGCCGTATTTTCAGCCGCTCGTCCACCTGCGCACGGGCGAGCTGCACGGCTTTGAGATGCTCGTCCGCTGGCATCATCGCCGCCAGCGCTGGATTCCGCCCACGGAATTCATCGCCATCGCCGAGCGCGACGGCTGCATCGGATCGCTGCTGCACCTGCTGCTGCGTCAGGCATTCGCCGCGATGCACACTATCCCGGGCCGCACCTCGCTTTCCATCAACATCTCTCCCATCCAGCTCCACGACAACACCCTCGCCATGCAAATTGCCGCGCTGGCCGCAGAGAGTCGCTTTCCACTTGAGCGACTCACCGTGGAGGTCACCGAATCCGCTCTTGCCAACGATCTGGAGCGCGCCCGCCAAACCGCCGAAGCCCTCAAGGCCCTCGGCTGTAAGCTCGCGCTCGACGACTTCGGCACCGGATACTCCAGCCTCACGCAACTTGACGCGCTGCCCTTTGACGAGTTGAAGATCGACCGCAGCTTCGTCAGCGCCATGCTTGGCCGCCGAGACAGCCGCAAGATCGTCGCCGCCGTTGTGGGCCTCGGCCAGAGCCTCGGTCTGCTGACTGCGGCTGAAGGCGTTGAGCGCCGAGAGCAGGCTGAAAAGCTGCGATGGATGGGCTGCGATCTAGGACAGGGGTGGCTCTTTGGCGAGCCGGTCCCAGCTCACGCCCTGCGCGAGGCCATCACGCGCACCTGGTCCGGAGCCGCCGCCGTTTCGCACAGTGAGATCCACACGGGCGACTCCACGAGCGGCCTGGAGTGGCAGCCTTCGCAGCGGCTCGCGCACCTGCAGGCCGTCTATGACGGCGCACCCGTCGGCCTCGCCTTTCTTGACCGCGAGATGCGCCATGTCTACCTCAATCGCCGTCTCGCCAACATGAACGGCCGGCCGCTCCACGAGCATCTCGGCCGCACCGTTGCGGAGATGATCCCCGATTTCTTCCCGCAGGTAGAGCCCTACATCCGTCGAGCACTTGAGGGCGAATCCATCAGCGGCATTGAAATCATCAAGCCCGCCAGCGGCTCCATCCCCGCCAGCACCATCCTGCTCACGTATGAGCCAGCGCGCGATGAGAGCGGTGAGGTCGTTGGCGTCTCCGTTGCGATCATGGACATCACCCCGATAAAGCGCGCGCAGGAGGCGCAGAGAGCCAGCGAGGAGCACTTCCGCTACATGATCGATCTGCTGCCGGACATTCCGTGGATCATCGACCCGGAAGGCCGCGCACTCGACGTGAGCCGCCGCTGGCTGGAACTGACCGGCACCAGCGGTGATGACTGGAAGGGATTCGGCTGGGTCAAGTCGCTGCATCCCGACGATGTGGAGCAGGTACGCGCCTCCCTGCAGCGAAGCTTCGATATGCGTCAGCCCATCGATGTGACCTATCGCATTCGTTCTGCGCCACAGGCCGCCTGGCGGCGCGTACGTGCGCGCGGTGCGCCGCGGCTCGACACCGAAGGCAAAGTCGTCTGCTGGTATGGATCTCTTGAAGAGATTGATGGAGTGTAGTGGCTCGCTTCATTCGTTTTTGCGAAAGCGGAAATCGCAGCGTGGCGCCCCGTCCAGAATCGTCTGCGAGCGCTCCAGGTGCAGCTCCGCGTTGAAGCCCTCCGCAAACGCCGCGTCGCGGCTGCAGGAAAGAATCGCGCCCAGCTCCTCCATCCCCAGCTCCCGATACATCGCGGCATAGCGGCACGCCGTTACATCAAAGTCCAGCGTCTGTGCGTCTTCGCGCAGCACCGTCAGCTCCAGCGCTCCGTCCTGCTTCCAGCCTTCCACTGCAACACGGAACGCAGCCATATCCTTCGCGCCCGTCTGCCGCGCCAGCTCCGCACCCTGCGCCCGCGCCACATTCTCAATCGCACCGCGAACCACGGCCAGCACCTGCTCGCGGCCAAACGCGCCTGCCAGTGCTTCCACCACCGGCGCCAGAACGCGCGCCTCAATCTCGCGCCGCTTCAGCAGGCCAATGGAGTTCAGTTCCACGTCGCTCGACATGGTCGCCTCCGTATTGTCTTTTTGGGGGGTATTTACAACAGTTTGCCCGCCGCCAGGTCCTTGATCAGGTTGCGGTCTGCGGCCAGAAAGTCATACTGCGGCAGGTCTTCCAGATTGACCCACTTGAACTGCTGAAAGATGCGGTTCTGCAGCTCGCCCGCAAACTCGTGCACGGCAAAGAACTGCAAGTCCACCGCACCGCCGTGGCGATAGTTGTGACGGATATGCGTCACGCGCGCACCAACCGTTGCCGCGATGCCGAGTTCTTCGTTCAGCTCCCGCGCCAGTGCCTGCTCCGGGCTCTCACCCGCCTCAATCTTGCCGCCGGGGAACTCCCACTGCAGCGCCATCGGCTGATCCGGGCGCCGCTGGCAAATCAACACCTGCCCGCCGCGCACAATCAGCGCAGCCGACACAAAGCGCAGTGCCGGTCCGGCAGGCCGCGGCTTAATTGGAGTCTGACCCTCTTCCACGCTTCCAGTGTAAACGCACTGAAAGGGGTGCAGGTCCAAACTTTGAACCAGCCGTTGAACGCCGGTCGAAAAACGGCTGGTCTTTGCTACCGTCTCGTCGATTTACTCGCCCGCCACAGCAGCCTTGACACCTTCCGCCGATGCTGGCCGGAAGTAGCCCCAGCCGTGCCGTGCCGCCGCTTCCAGCAGCGCAGGCGAGGGGTTCACCGGGAAAGCATGGCGTGCAATCTCCAGCATCGCCAGATCGTGGATGGAGTTGCCAAACACCGCATCCGGTGCAGCCAGCCCCGCGCGCTTCAGTGCCTCGGCCTTGCCCTCGTCAGTCGGCACGTCAAGCAGTTCACTCGTCAAGTTACCGTTCACTACGGCCACTTCGGCAGCCAGAATGCGCTCCGGCGGAATGCCAAAGGGCGCAACACCTGCTGCAATCACCCACTTGTTCGTCGAGCTCACGGCCCACAGCTCCACGCCCGCCGCGCTCAGCGTCTCCAGCAGGCGCGCCATCTCAGGAAACACGCGCGCGCGAACATACTGCTCCACGTACCGCTCCGCCGCGGCCACAATCTCCTGCTCGCGCAGATCGTGGTAGATCTGCACCATCTCGCCGCACATCGCCAGCTCGCTCACCGTGCCGGCCAGGTAGCCGCGATAGCGCGTATCGATCCAGTCGCTCGTTGAGCGCGAAACCAGCCCTTGCTCGAGCGACCAGTCCATAAAGCCCTTGCCGGAGTCCCCACTCCAGATTGTGCCGTCGCAGTCAAAGACCGCTACGCGCGGCTGCGCGCCAACGACCAGCCGTTCAAACTCTTCGGCGGTCCACTTGGAGAGTTGCATCTGTGTCGAAGTCACACGTTCCTCAATTCGATAAAAATTTCCCGACTCTATTCTCATCGATCAGGCCCCGTCTTTGCACGTTCCGCACTGCAGAAAACCGTCTGCACACTTTCGTTGGTGCTTCTTCGTGTACGTTTGCACAATTCTGGTCAAGAAAGTGTGAGTGTAAAGCGAGCCGCCCCCGCGCTCTACAATGGTTCGGTCTGTACTTGCTCAGGAGCAACCATCCATGTCGATCCTCCGCTCTCTTGCGTTGTGCGCGCTGCTTGCACCTCTGGCGGCGCTTCCGGCGCGTGCGCAGTTTGCTGAACAGTCGCAGTCCAGTGCCAGTTCCATTCCGCAGAGTCACGTCATCCAGGCCGACGCACTCAACCAGTTGCTGCAGGCGGGCAAGCAGAAGCCTGCGCTGCTCCAGGTCGGATCGCACCTCATGTACATGCAGGCTCATATTCCCGGTTCGCAGTACGCCGGGCCGGGCTCGCAGCCTGAGGGCCTCGCAAAGTTACGTACGCACGTTGCAAAGCTCCCCAAAGATCAGCTCATCGTTCTTTACTGCGGCTGCTGCCCGTGGAACCGCTGCCCGAATATTGGCCCGGCCTACGCCGAACTCGCCCGCCTGGGCTACACCAACATGAAGGTTCTCTACATCGCCGCCAATTTCGGCGCGGACTGGGTGAGCAAGGGCTATGCAGTGGAAAAGGGCGAGTAGCGTGGCGGCTGCTCTGCTGCTGGGGGCCAGTCTGTCCTTCGGGCAGGGCAGCCTCCTGAACAAGCCAGCGCCCGACTTTACCCGCACCACGCTTGACGGCAAGTCACTCGCACTGTCTTCGCTGCGCGGCCGCGTTGTCCTGCTCAACTTCTGGGCCACCTGGTGTGCGCCCTGTCAGGCCGAGCTGCCGCGCTTCGCGGCGTGGCAGCGCCAGTATGCTGCGCAGGGTTTCTCTGTCGTCGCCGTCTCCATGGACGACGGCCCCGAAGCCCCACGCGCACTCATCCGCCGCCTTCAGCCCGGTTTCCCGGTTGTTATGGGCGACGATGATCTGGCCACACTCTACGGCGGCGTGCTTGGCCTGCCCGTCAGCTTCCTCATCGGGCGCGACGGCACGGTTGTCGAGCGCATAGAAGGCGAAACCGACCTTGCCGCCCTCGAAGCCCGCATTGCAAAGCTGCTCGCTTCGCCTTCCAGCCACTGATAACTGGCCACTGTTCTGCGTGTTGCACGTTCTGATTCCTTGACTTGCATGGTTCGGTGCGCGCGTCCGTCACTGCGGGCAGGCCTTCATCGCGCTGATAATCGAGCTGTGGACGCACCTGCTCATTCCGCTGTGGGTAACCTGTCGCTGCTCAAGGAGTACCAGCTCTATCTGCGCGTGGAGAAGGGCCTGCGCCCGCTCACCTGCGAGGCCTACGACGGCGATCTGAAGACTTTCGCCGAGTTCCTTGAAAAGCACGACGGCACGCTCACCACCGCGCAGCAGGCTGACGTCAGCGCATTTCTTGAAGACCTGCGCTCACACGACATCGACTCGCGTTCCGCCGCACGCAAACTCAGTTGTCTGCGCGGCTTTTACAAGTGGCTGCTGCTTGACCGCCGCATCCATCACGATCCCACCATCAACATTGAGTCGCCCAAAGCCTGGAAGGTGCTGCCCAAGTCGCTTGCCGAGCCAGAAGTGACGGAGATGCTGGAGCGCGCCGCGCTGGCCGCCGGGCATCCGCAAGCCCGTGCCACAGCCCTCCGTGACCGCGCCATCCTCGAGCTGCTCTATGGCGGCGGGCTGCGCGTGTCTGAAGTGACGGCGCTCGGCACGAGCGATCTTGCGCTCGACGAGGGCCGCGCGCAGGTGCGCGGCAAGGGCGACAAGGAGCGCATTGTGCCGCTGGGCCACGCCGCCGTGGAAGCCCTTGAGACCTATCTCCGCGAAGGCCGCCCGCACCTGGCGCGCATTACGACGAGCCGCAAGTCCGGCCTGCGTCCTGATGCCTCGCGTCTGTTTCTTTCACTGCGTGGCATGCCGCTCACACGCCAGTGGATCTGGCATCTGGTCAAGGCAGCCGACTCTTCCGCCAGTCCTCACATGCTGCGCCACAGTTGCGCCACGCACATGGTGGAGCACGGTGCTGACCTGCGCAGCGTGCAGATGCTGCTTGGCCACGCCGACATCTCCACCACGCAGGTCTACACGCACCTCGCGCTTGGCCGGCTCAAAGCGGTGTTTCGCGATCACCACCCCCGCGCCAAGACGCGGCCCGCACGTGACGATGCAGCCGATCTCAATGAAGCGCCTGAACGCCGCAAGGAGAGCGCATGAGCGAGCCGTCTCCGTTGGCTGTGCTCGCGGCCGAATACATGCGCGTGCTCTCTGCTGAGCGCGGTGCCTCCGCACACACACTGCGCGCGTATGAGCGCGAACTGGCAGGCTTCACCGCCTACATCGCGGAGCAGCTCGGGCCCGAGTGCTCCGTCGAGCGCATCGAGCACACGCACATCCGCGCCTATCTCGGCACGCTCTACGCACGCGGGCTCGCCAAAGCCTCGGCAGCGCGAGCCCTCGCTTCAATCCGTTCGTGGTTCAAGTGGCTCGCACGCACCGGCCACGTTGAACAGAACGTCGCCGCCCTTGTTGCCACGCCGCGCCTGCCGAAGCACCTGCCGCGCGTGCCCACCATTGAGCAGCTCAACCGCGCCATGGATTCGGTGGACGACGAAGCCGCAAGCTGGCCCGCGCGTGATCGCGCCATCCTCGAACTGCTCTACGGCTGCGGCATGCGCAACGCCGAGCTCACCGCGCTCAATCTCGACGACATCCACTGGGCCAACGAAGCGATCCTCGTCCGCGGTAAGGGCCAGAAGCAGCGCTATGTTCCGCTAGGCGATGCCGCTGCGCAGGCTCTGCGCACTTATATCGGCGAGCGCTCCGCCCATCTGGCTGCCGCCGGAAGCGCTGCCGTTACCCCCGCACTGTTTCTCAATCTTCGCCTGCGTGGGCTCGCCAAGCCCGGTGGGCAGGCACGCCTCACCACGCGCAGCGTCGGCCGCATCGTCAAGCGCATCGCCATCCTGCGCGGGCTCTCGTCGGACGTGCATCCGCACACGCTGCGCCACGCCTTCGGTACGCATCTGCTTGCAGAGGGCGCAGACCTGCGCGCCATACAGGAACTGCTCGGTCATGAGCGGCTCTCCACCACGCAGCGCTACACGCAGCTCACCGCCTCACAGCTCACGCAGGTCTATGACCGCACCCATCCCCGCGCACGCTGAGCACCGCGCTGACGGCTCTTACGCGCACGCTCCACGCAATGCCGCAACCTGCCCAAAGTAATGTGCGCCCTCCCCGAAAAGTGGCAGTAGCTCAAAAGAGAACTCCTCCTATACTGCGAACGTCGGAGGGGTTTCATGTACGAGGCAGTCTGCTGCACCCATTGCCAGTCCGTCGGTCTTAAGACATACGTGCGGAGCGGATCGCCCCGTGTTGGTGTGCTTCTGCTCTGTCTGTTCATCGTGCCCGGCCTGCTCTATTTCCTGTGGCACTTCGCATCAGGGCACTGGGGATGCAGCACCTGCGGCTCGCGCAAAGTGGTGCCGCTGATCGAGCGCGAAAAGTTCCACATCCACGCGCTCAATGCCGAAGAGCGGCTGGCATAAGAAAAGCCGCGCACTGTGCATGCGCGGCTTCGCCTTCAGCGCAATCCTCTCGTCAGAAGCTCGTCTTCCGTCCAGGGAACCACGTGAGCTGAATCGTCGTTGTCGTCACATTGTGCTCCGCTGCCGGATACGTCGGCGTCCCCGTCGGATAGACCGGCGCCTTCCAGCGCTCGAACGTGAAGTCGCCGTTGACCTCGAACGAGCGTCCGATCCGCTTCACCGCCTGCACTCCGAGATCGTTCAGCGTTGTGCCGCCCGGTACAAAGTCCTTCGCCACTTTCTGGTTCCGCGCGTGCAGTTGCACCCACTCGTTGCCGCTCAGGTGATAGGTGAGCCAAGCCTGCCCGCCCTTGCCCTCACGCCCCATCCAGTCGCCGATCAGGTTGCCCTGGTTCGTGTAGCCCTGCCGCTGGATCGACTCGTAGTACATGAACACACCGCCGTGGCTCGTTGAAACCGGTGGGTCGGTCGTGGCTGCTTCCACGCGCAGGTCAAGAGCGGGCACGCCCGGGACGTGCGAGAGATAGAGCCCCGGCCGCCAGGCAGCGCGGCGTGGTGCGTCAATCGGTGAAACGTCGTCGTGCACTTCGGCGTCAGTGTAGAGCGTCAACCAGTTGCGCAGCTTCGGCAGCCGATAGGAGAAGTCGAACGCGCCAAAGCGCGCGCCCGGATCGTCGCGTCCCTGCTTGACACCTGAACTCGGCGAAGCAAAGCTGAAGAAGCTCTTCAGGAACGAGTGCACCGTGATGGGCGCGTGTCCCTTGCCGCCCCAGATCACGCTGCGCTCAAAGCCGAACTCCAGGTTCTCCGTAGGCCTGAAGCTGATCTTCTCCACGTGCATCCACGGATTGCCCGCGTTGTAGACGTTGGGCTGATCCGTCCCGGGATAGTTGGGGTTCGCCACCTCGTTGTGACCCTGCAGTGCGCCGATCATGAATTCGTAGCGGAACGGGCCGGTCAGGCGCGAAAGTCCCGGAACGTGCAGCGGTTCGGTGCGGTTGATGCGGAACGAGTACATATTCTCGGCGTTGTTGGAGTAGGCCATGCCCGAGCCCAGGCCCGGCCCCAACCAGTCGTCCTGCTTGCCGAATGAGATTGTGTGGTTCAGCACCTGCGCGGCCACATAGGCCTCAACCCAGCGTCCGCGCGTGATAGACGCCAGCGGCCCAACTGGAATCGTCGTCTGGTACGCAGGTGTGATCGGGAGTCCTTGATAATCCACGGCAAACAGCCGGTTGCCCAGCCCCGTCGAGTAGCCGGTCCCTGACGGCGCGCCTTCAAACTCGCCGCGCGCATAGAGCGTGAAGCGCCCCGCGCCTACTGATCCACTCGCGCCCGTGTAGTTGCTGAATCCGTTGTCGTAGGGCCGTCCGTAGTCGTTGATAATCGTCTGCCCCAAGTGATAGCTGTCGCGCAGCGGAGTTCCGCTGATGCCGCGCGCAACTGTGTACACCTGCTCGAGCCGTGCGTTGCCCTGCGCGCCCATGCACGGACCTTCTGTATCGCTGCTGAGCTCGTGCTGCAGTGCTTCATAAATGCCCTCGGCCTCATCCGTCGCGGACCCTGCATCGGCGTCCTCAATGCGCGCACCTGCCTGGTCCAGCATATTACTCACGCTTGAGCGCGTCCACGGCCGCATGCCAAGGTAGACATCGTCAATGAAGCCCAATGAGTAGAGCCGCATCACAGCCGGATAGACCCAGCTGTCAACGGGGATATATGGCGAGCCCATCCGCGCGGGTTCGCAGGGCAGCGCCGGCCGCGAGGCATTGGGCTTGACCTGCCCTGCGGCTGAGGTTGTAATCGTCAGGGAAATTCCGGCCAGAAGAGCGCCGCAGCGCAACATCGACACCAAAGCCACACGAAGGCTGGGCTTCATATGCATTCACTCTACCATTCGCAAAATGTTGCCAAGGCAATCGAAGGTACTACGTGCGGCAGGGAGACTTTTGGCTTACTTTGACTTTGCTTACTTTGACTTGGATGCAGAAGAAGGGCTGGCGGTGATCCCGGCTCGCACCGATGCGCGGATCGAGCGCTTCTTCGCCGGTGTAAGCAGCCCGCGTGTGCCGAGCCATGCCTCCATCGCGGCTATCCCGTCCGCACCGTCACAGACGCAGTCGATGAGTGTTGGATTTGAGAGCTGCCGAGCGCGCGCCAGTGACTCGTATGCCACGCGATAGACGGCTACAGCGTCATTGCCGTCCACCGTGATCAGCGGCACTCCGAACGCCATTGCTTCCACGGGTACCGTCTCCGAGTCCAGAAAGACCGGCGCCTCACCGGCGCTGCGCAGTGAAACAAACAGCATCGGCAGGCCGCGACGCGCTGCCAGTGTCAACGCCTTCTTCCAAGCACCTGCACGGGCCTCTGCGTCGCCAGCAAACACCATAGCCACGCGGCCTTTCTTTGCGCGCTTGTGGCTCTGTGCGGCCTCGCAGGCAGCTGCCAGTTGTGTCTCTGCTCCCGTTCGAGCGCGCGTCGCGCGTTCCAACTCCACAACCGTGCGTGCAAACACGGCTCCGCGCGCCAGCCGCGCCAGCGCGTGTTGCGACGTGGCGTGCAGCGTGTCGCCGCGGCCCAGGTCGGCCGCAGCCGCTGCATAGGCAGCTTCGCCGCAGCCTGTGCCGCGCTTGCTCAGCCCCACAGTTTCCAGTGCCAGACGGCACTTCACCATCGTTGCGTAGAGGGCATGCAGTTTTTCAGGCGAGATCAATCGTTCGTTCCTTGTTTAGGTGGAGTAGTCCGCGTTGATGTGCACATACTGGTGCGTCAGGTCCGTAGTCCAGAAGGTGCAGCGTCCCTCGCCCTGGTGCAGTTGGATGCGGATTGAAAACTCCGGCTGCTGAATGTATGCGTGCGCCGCGGCTTCGTCGAACTCCGGTGCGCGGCCGCCGTCACGGCAGATCGGCAGGCTGCCGAACCAGATGTCAATGCGGTTCGGATCAATCTCCGCGCCCGAGTAGCCAATGGCTGCAACCAGCCGCCCCCAGTTTGGATCGCTACCGGCCCACGCTGTCTTCACCAGAGGCGAGTGCGCGATCGACTTCGAAATCCGCAGTGCTTCAGCATCGTTCGCAGCGCCTTCAATGTTGAGCTCGACGACGTGCGAAACGCCCTCGCCGTCGGCCACAATCTGCCGCGCCAGCGAAGTGCACACCTGACTGAGCGCCGCGGCAAACTCCGCATTGCCCGCGTCAATCGCCGCCTCACTCGCGCCGGAGGCCAGCAACAGCACCGTGTCGTTCGTCGACGTGTCGCCGTCCACTGAGATGCGGTTGAAACTCGTCTCCACCGCCGCGCGCAGATAGCTGTCCAGCACCGCAGGCTCAACCGCTGCGTCCGTCAGGATGTAGACCAGCATCGTCGCGTGCGGCACCAGTTGCGGATGAATCATCCCGGAGCCCTTGCACGCAGCGGCAATGCGCACCTCGCGCCCGCCAATCTCGATCCGTGCGAAAGCCGTCTTCTCAACAAGGTCGGTTGTCAGAATTGCTTGCGCGAACTGCTGGAAGTGGTCGCTCTCTGCGCCCACCGCCGCAGCCAGTCCCGGCAGCGCAGCAATCAGCTTTTCAGCCGGCAACGGCACGCCTATGATGCCCGTCGAGGAAGGAAAAACTTCCTCCGGCTTGCATCCGAACTCTTTCGCTGCAGCCTCGCACACAGCGTGCGCTGCATCCAGCCCGGCCTGCCCCGCCGCGCAGTTGGCGTTACCAGCGTTGATGGCCGCCACGCGCACATGCCCGCCGGTTGCCTTCAGGTGCTCCTTGTCAATCTGCAGCGGTGCAGCCGTCACGCGGTTCGCAGTGAACATGGCCGCCGCGCTGGCGGGCTTGTCTGCCACAATCAGCGCAAAATCCGTGCGGCCACTCTGCTTCAGGCCAGCCTTCACGGCCCCAAAGCGAAACCCGCGCGGAATCAGAAATGTGGAAACTTCGCTCATCGATCCTTCCCGGCGAAAAACTGTCTTCAGAGTATCGTGCCAGGGCGGGCTCGCGCGACCATGGATGCGCTACGTGCCGGAATGCGGTGATTGCCGGTATAAAGTTTCTGTCCCATATCAGCGATAATGAACATAAGAGTGCGTCCGGCCGGGTTCCGTCGTTCATGTGTTACGCAGCCTGTTCCATTCATCGTGGAGGCCCCGGCGCTCTCGGGTTCGAGTGATGAGGCAGCATGAAAGCAACCAGTACAGAGTTCTATAAGGGCCTGCTGGACCACTTGACCGACGGGGTCTACTTCGTCGATCGCGACCGGAAAATCCTCTTCTGGAATGACGGTGCGTTTCGCCTTACCGGCTACCAGCCAGCAGAAGTGATCGGCCGCTGCTGCCAGGACAATCTTCTGCAGCACGTCGACGACGTTGGCCACCAACTGTGCTGCGACGGATGCCCTTTGACCGACTGCATTGGCGATGGTCAGGCACATGAGGCCCTGGTGCATCTTCGCCACAAGGACGGGCATCGCGTCCCCGTCTCAGTGCGTGTGCGGCCCATGCGCGATGAATGTGGGGCAGTCGTCGGCGCCATTGAAATCTTCAGTGACGATACGGCGCATGCGCAGGTGCGCATGAGGGCCGAAGAGATGCAGCGGCTTGCCTATCTCGATTCCGTGACGCAGTTGCCCAACCGGCGTTTTGTGGAGATGGCGCTCGATTCGGCCCTTGATGAATTCACCCGCAGCGGCAAATCCTTCGGTGTGCTGATGCTCGATCTCGACAAGCTCAAGTTCATCAATGACACCTTCGGGCACTGCGGCGGTGACCGCGCGCTGCTGCACACGGCGCAGGCACTTGCTGAATCGCTCCGGCCCACTGATGTGGTGGGACGTTGGGGTGGCGATGAATTTGTGGCGGTGGTGCGCGGTGTGAACCGTCGCACGCTTGACGTTCTGGCACGCCGCAGCGCGCATTCAGTTGCGCGCGTTACGGTTGACGACGGCCAGGGCGGTTCGTTCCCTGTGCGCATCTCCGTTGGTGCAGCCCTGGCACAGGCTGGAGATACCGCACTCGCTCTCGTCCGCCGCGCCGACCAGCTCATGTATCGCAGCAAGAGCCAGGGGCGCGCGGCCGCTGACTGACGTCGCTCTGTGCCTTCATTTAGAGTGAAGGCACAGAGCGTTTTCATGCACACTGATTCAGCACCCATTTCCTCTACGCAGTCCGGCGAAGAGTTTCTCGCACTCAGCAACGTCAATGTCGCGCGCGGCGATCGCGTCGTTCTGCATGACGTAAACCTCCGCATCCGCGCGGGCGAGCACGTCGCCATCCTCGGCCCCAACGGCTGCGGCAAGTCCACCCTCATCCTCACCATCACCTGCCAGATCTACCCCATCGTCGAGCCTGGCATGCAGGTGCGGATCTTCGGCCGTGACCGCTGGGACCTAACTGAGTTGCGCAAGCACTTCGGCGTGGTGGCCACGGACCTGCCCGGCCGCCGCACCACCGTCACCACAGGCCTTGATGCGGTCATCGCCGGCTTCTTCTCCGCCTCAACGCTCTGGCCAAACCTGCACGTTACCGACGAGATGCGTGCGCGCGCCGTTGAAGCCCTGGAACGTATCAACGCCATGCGGCTCTCCTCACAGTTCGTCGGCGAAATGTCGGCTGGAGAAAAGCGCCGCATCATGATCGCCCGCGCACTTGTTCATCGGCCACGCCAGCTTTTGCTTGACGAGCCCTCCAACGCGCTCGACATCGCCGCACAGCGCGATCTGCGTGAAAACCTGCGCGGCCTCGCGCAGCAGGGCACTGGACTCGTCATGGTCACGCATCACCTCGGCGACATCCTCCCTGAAATCCGCCGCGTGATCCTCATGCGAGACGGCCGCATCGTCGGCGATGGCCCGCGCGAAGAGCTCCTCACTGAGCCGCGTCTCAGTGAATTGTTCGGCACCGCCGTGCGCATCGGCCGCGACGACGGATGGCTGCATAGCTGGTAAACGCCAAGCACAACGCGCATTCTCAACGCGAGGAGCCTGATCATGATCACGCTTGAACTGCCCAAGCAGACGCGCACTGAGGCCATCGCCTCCTTGCAGCGCTACTTTGAACAAGAGATGCCCGAGCCGCTCGGAGAACTGCGCGCGGGTCTGCTCCTGAACTTCATCCTCGAAGAGATTGGTCCGGCAATCTACAACCGCGCCATTGCCGACGCACAGGCGCGCCTCACCTCGCGCGTTGCTGATCTCTCCGGCGAGCTCTACGCTGACGAATTTCAGTACTGGCAACATCAGGATGCCAAGCGCCGCCCGCGCCGCTAAACCCAGCTCAGAATCAGTGCGGCGTCTTATCGCGGCTTCTTCATGTTGTACGCGCAAAAATCCATTCCGGGAGAGTTGATTTGCCGACCCCGCCCCCATCCGCACCCCTTGCGCGCAACGCCGGCATTGATGTGTTGCGTGGCGTCTCCATTATTCTCGTGCTGCTCAACCACATCGGTTTGCGTATCCGTCTCGTTCAAGGTGTGCTCGCCGCGTACCTGCCAGAGCAGTTGCTCGACACCATTAACTTCAACGGTTACGAGGCAGTGTTCCTCTTTTTTGTCATCTCCGGCTTTCTCATCACATCACACGCACTCGCACGCTGGGGCCGTCTTGGTTCCATTGATGCGCGCGCCTTCTATGCCCGCCGCGCCGCGCGCATCCTTCCGTGCCTGCTCGCGCTTGTCGCGCTGCTTGCCGTGCTTGATCTCTTGCGCGTGCACGGCTATACCATCACGGAACCAGGCCAGTCGCTGCCGCGAGCCATTGTCTCCGCGCTCGGCCTGCACCTCAACTGGTACGAGGGTATGACCGGCTATCTGCCCGCCAGTTGGGACGTGCTCTGGTCCCTCTCCATTGAGGAAGTCTTCTATCTAGGCTTCCCGCTCGCATGTTTACTGCTGCGTCGTAACTGGATGCTCGCGCCCGCGCTCGCCGTGCTCGCTGCATCGCTCCCGTTCTCGCTCGGCGCCATCGTCGGCAATCCCATCTGGCGCGAGAAGGCGTACCTCCCCGGCATGTCCGCCATCGCCGTCGGTGTTCTGACTGCCATGCTCGCCGCGCGCTGGACGCCGCGCACCACGCTGCTCCCGCGCATTCTGCTCATTGTTGCGGGCCTCGGCGTTCCCGCCGTCATGCTCTTTGAAGAGCAGCTCTGGCCCTTCCTTCACAATGGCACGCTGCTCGTGCTCGTTGCGCTCACCGCGCTGCTCATCCTCGCATTTCACTGGCTCTCCGCGCTCACGCCCGGCTGGACTATTCCCGGTACCGCGTGGCTGTGCTCATTCGGTCGTATGAGTTACGAAATTTATCTCACCCACATGTTCGTCGTGCTCTCCGTCGTCGAGCTTTACAAGCGGTTCGGCGGTGGGCCGCGCTGGGGCCTGCTCTGGTACGTCCCCGCCATCGCAGCGGCTTGGGCGCTCGGTTGGGTTGTCACGCGCTTTTTCTCCACTCCAGTTGAGCGTGTTGTGCGTGCGCGTCTGATGCCGCATCGTGCGTCTGTTCCGCAGCCGGTTGCCTGAGCTCTTGACGCCGCGCCCGCTTCCCGCTACGTTAGTTCCACACGGGAAAGGAGGTTGATCCAGCGAATGCAGAATGAATCTACAAGTAGCTACCAACGTGAGGTGACTGAGGCCTAGGGCGTCGCGCCCGAAAACCCCAGCGTTGCCCCGGCGCGTTCGCTACAGCCGGGTCCCTGGCTTTCGCCCGAGTGCGGCAGCCTTAGTCCAATCCCAACAGATCACCGGCAGCGGCTCGCGGAAGATTTTCCCGGGCCGCTGTTGTCATGTGTGCGCGCTTTGGAGTTAGAACCAACTCGAAGCCCGCATGAATACAGACGATTCTGCGTCCTTCCACATTCCGGCGCATCTTATCTTCGTCCTGCTCAACTTTTCTTCGAGCCCACGCAAACACACGAACCAACGCAAGGAGATGTAAGCAATGATCAAGACCCACGGTTACGCAGTGCAGTCGGCCACCACTGCGCCCGCGCCGTTCAACTACGAGCACCGCGAGCCCGGCCCGCATGACGTACATATCGCCATTGAGTTCTGCGGCATCTGTCACTCTGACATTCATCAGGCACGCAACGAGTGGGGCAACGCGCTCTATCCCATGGTCCCCGGTCACGAGATCATCGGCATCATCAAGGCTGTTGGTCCGTCTGTGACCAAGTTCAAAGTCGGTGATCGCGCTGGCATTGGCTGCATGGTCGACTCCTGCCGCGAGTGCCCGAGTTGCAAGGCGGGCGAGGAGCAGTACTGCGAGCGCGGTGCTACCATCTGGACCTACAACAGCTACGACAAGCAGGGCAAGCTCACCTTCGGTGGTTACGCAGACCACATCGTAGCCGACGAAGAGTTCGTGCTCAAGGTGCCAGCAGGCCTTGACCCCGCCGGTGCCGCGCCGCTGCTTTGCGCAGGCATCACCACGTACTCGCCGCTGCGCCATTGGGGCGCCGGGCCGGGTAAAAAGGTTGGCGTCATCGGTCTCGGCGGCCTGGGCCACATGGCGCTCAAGTTTTCGCACGCTTTTGGCGCTCAGACGGTGCAGTTCACCACTTCGCCGTCGAAGGTTGCGGATGCGAAGAAGCTTGGCGCCGATGACGTGATCCTGACGCGCGAACCGGACTGGGAGAAGAAGCACGCGGGCAGCTTTGACTTCATCCTCGACTGCGTTGCGGCCAAGCATGACGTCACGCCCTATCTCTCGCTGCTCAAGCGCGACGGTACGCTTTGCACCGTGGGCATTCCCTCTGAACCGGTTGCGATCCACGCTTTCTCTGTGGCGATGGGCCGCAAGAGTTTCGCCGGGTCGGCCATTGGTGGCATCAAGGAAACGCAGGAGATGCTCGACTTCTGCGGTCAGCATAACATCGTGTCTGACATCGAGATGACTAGCTTCGACAAGATTGAGGAAGCCTGGGAACGCGTCATCAAGGGCGATGTGAAGTATCGCTTTGTGCTCGACATCAAGACGCTGCACGCGTAAGCGTGGTGGCAATACCATCCCGGCGGCCATCGAGTCGCCGGGATTTGTGTTTGCGCAGATAGTTGCTAAAAGCAACTATCTGACGTTAGCCTTCTTGTATGCCACAGAAAATCGTGAAGACCGCAACCGATCAAATCAATGCCATACGCGCCTTCAACCGCTTCTACACAGCGCGTCTGGGCCTGCTCCGGAAGCGCCATCTCGACGGCCGCTTCTCGCTCACGGAAGCGCGCGCGTTGTTTGAGATCGGCAGCCGTCCCGGCGTCACCGCCACGTCTCTGCGCAGCGCGCTCGGTATTGATAACGGCTACCTGAGCCGCGTCATCGCCCTTCATGTGCGCGCTGGCTTGGTGCGTGCCGCCGCTTCGCGCGCCGACGCACGGGAGAAACTCCTGACCCTGACTGCCGCAGGCCGCCGCGCCGTCGCGCAGCTTGATGCGCAGTCCGCCCGCCAGATCGACGAAATGCTGGCTCCGCTTGCTGCCGACGCGCGTGCCGACCTTGCCTCCGCGCTGGAAAGCGTCCACGCCTTGCTTGCCCGTGCCGCACGTCCGCGCCCGCGCATTGAGCGGTTCGCACAGGCCAACCGCGTCGCGCTCGCCCTGCTTGAGGAGTATTACGAGTCCATTGATGTGGTGAAGCGTGACGACGCGCGCTCTGTGCGCCGTATGATGCGTGAGCCGCACACTGCACTGTGGCTGGCATACGTGGACGGAAAACCTGCTGGCTGCGTGATGCTGCGCCCGCTGCCGCAGCGCGCCGCCGCAGGGGAGTGCAAGCGGCTCTACGTACGCCCCTCCGCGCGTGGCTGCGGTGTTGCCGCCGCGCTTATGGATGCGCTTGAAGACTGGGCGCGCGCCGAGGGCCTGCGCTGGGTCTATCTCGACACCATGCGCACACTCACGCCCGCCGTTGCGCTTTACACCGCACGCAGTTATCAACCCTGCCCGCGCTACAACGACAACCCGCAGGCCACGATGTTCATGCGCAAGTCCCTTGCACAGCGAAGCAGGGCGACATTGCGCTAAACTGGCTCCTGATGCGGGTCTTCGGGATCGACTGCGGAACAGAAATCACCGGGTTTGGTGTGGTCGAGTCGCAAGACTCAGGCCGCCGGGCAGAGCTGGCCTGTCGCGCCTTCGGAGCTGTCCGGCTCAGTAAGTCCAAGCCGCTGCCCGTGCGCCTTCAGCAGGTCTATAACGAGCTCACGGCCGCTATTGCCGAGTGGCAGCCTGACGTGGTCGCCGTCGAAGAGGTCTTCTACTCCGTCAACGCCAAGTCTGCTCTCAAGCTGGGCCAGGTGCGCGGCGTGGCGCTGCTTTCCGCGGCCACACTGGGCGTGCCGGTGGCCGAGTACGCACCGCTCAAGATCAAGTCCAGCGTTGTCGGCTACGGTCTTGCGAAGAAGGAGCAGGTGCAGTTCATGGTTGCGCGTCTTCTTGAGCTGGACCGCCCACCGGAGCCCCCCGACGCTGCGGACGCGCTGGCCATTGCTATCTGCCACATCCATACCGCGCAAACACTGCAGCAGCAGGGGGTTGGGCGATGAAGATTTTGCTTGCTGTCGTCCTCGCCGCAGCCCTTGCACAGCATGCAGGGGCCGATCCCGGTCCCATGTTGCGCGTCGAATTCTCCAATCCCTCACTGACCCCGTCCAACTGGTCACTCGTTCTGCGGTCAGACGGATCCGCGCACTTCCATGCCGAGCGGGGTAGCGTGCCAGTGGCGAACACTGACAGGATGGAACCCGCCATCGTGGACCGCGACGTCTGGCTCACGGCCGACTTTACTGCGCGCGTGTTTGAAACCGTGCGGCATCATAACCTGCTCCGCGACGGCCGCTGTGAGAGCCACCTGAAAGTGGCGTTCCAAGGCTGGAAGAAGCTCAGCTACTCAGGGCCGGAAGGTACTGGAGGCTGTGAGTTCAACTACTCGAAAGATAAAGACATACAGGGGCTCGGTGATGCGCTGGTCGGTGTGGCTTCCACCATTGTGGAGGGGGCGCGTGTGGAACTGCTCTGGCAGTATGATCCATTAGGACTGGACCACGCGCTTGAGTTTATCCAGCAGGGCGCGCGCGACGGACGCCTGCAACAGGTCTGCGCCATTCGACCTCTGCTCGAGAAGCTTGAAAGCGACCCCGCGGTGATGGAACGTGTCCGTCGGCGGGCTCAGCAGTTGCTCTCTGAAGCCGGAAAATAGAAGGCAACATATCAACAAATCGTGATTTGTTGATATGTGCTGTTCCCTTTGCCGCAAATCCGTCTCACTTCGAATAATTTGTGCGAGACTTTCGCTGGCTGGCCGGTGTCAAATGGGTGTTGGCCCCGGGTGGCGGCTGACACCGCGGTCTGACGGGGCAACAGAAGGCGGGCCTCCATGAACAGCGAAGTGTTGCGGACAGGGAAGGGACAGGCGGGCTGGCTGCGGGTGGCAGTTCTGGCTGCAGCAGTCTTGGCGCTGGCAGCGGTCGCGTCCGCGCAGGCAGGTGCGCGAGCGGCGCGGCTCAGCAGCGTCGACGGGCAAGTTGAGATCTCAGTGAATAACCAGGTGCTGGCCTCAACGGCGCCGGTGAACACTCCGCTGTTCGAAGGCACGCGCATCGCAACGGCTGACGATGGACGTGCGGAGGTCCAGTTTGACGATGGCAGCATCGCGCGCGTGGCTCCGAACAGCTCGCTGACCATTGGCCGCATGCGACAGGAGGGCGGGCCTGCGCAGACGGAACTGATGCTGGACAGCGGCCTTGCTTACTTTGAGCTGCAGGGGATGCCTTCTGGCGGACGGTTCGCAGTTCAATTTGGTTCCAATGTGGTGACGGCGAGCGGGTTCACGGTCTTCCGGCTGGATATGGACGATCTGCCTGGGGCGCTGGCCGTCTTCTCCGGAAATGTGCACCTGGAGAACCCGAACGCGCTGGCGTTGGACCTGCATGGTGGAGAGAGTGCGCGGATGAACTCGAACAATGCTTCAAACTACCTGCTGTCAGAGTCCATTGAGCCCAACTCCTGGGATTCGTGGAACTCTGACCGCGACCAGCAGTTGACGGCGCAGGAAGCCCAGCGCACGCAGGCCACGGTGAATGTCCCGGATGCGGCGAGCCTGGCCTGGAGCGACCTGAACACCAATGGCAACTGGTACAACGTGCCCGGGACGGGGTATGTCTGGTCGCCCTACGCGGCGAGTGCGGCGGGCTGGGATCCGTACGGCTGCGGCTACTGGGTGATGACTCCGGCTTACGGTTATGCGTGGGCTTCGTGCTATCCGTGGGGCTTCATGCCGTATGCAGGCGGCGCGTGGGGCTTCTATGACGGCCTTGGCTGGGGATGGTCGCCGTATGGTGGCGGCGGTTGGTGGTGGAACACCGGCGGTTGGGCTCCGCTGGTGGGCAACACAGCGTTCCGCTACAACGCGCCGCATCGTCCGCATGGCGGCCCGATCTCGCCAGGTCACGGTAACCCAGGCGGCACCAGCGTGTCCCGGGTGGTGGCTGTAAACCGGTTCCACTCCGATGGACATGAGGTGGCACCGCAGCCCCGCAGCGGAGCGGTGACCATTGCCGGAACGACGGTGCAGCCGCTGCGGCCCGTGACGGTGCAGCCAGTACGCGGGCACACGCCTGGCGTGGGCGTGGTATACACGCCGAGTCCGGTTGGGCGCTCGGGCGCGGTTCCTGCCAGCGGCTTTAACCAGCAGGCGGGTGGCGCGAACCAAGGCATGCGGCCGGTGTATGTTCCAGGCGTGGCCAATGGCGCGCAGCTGGGGCGGGGCGTGGTGAATGGCAGACAGGTAATGCCATCGAGCGTTTTTGGAATGCCATCTCAGCCGGGGCGGCCGGTGGCAACGCCTGGTTCGACTGTTACGGCACCCCGCATGCAGGGTGGCTCGGGTGCGCAGGGTGCACGGCCTTCGAGTGCAGTTCCAGCGCCGAGCGGTGGAGCCGTACATAGCGGTGGCGCGTCGTTCGGTGGTGGTGGTGGCGGCGCGGTGCACAGCGGTGGTGGTGGGGGTAGCAGTTCACCGCACAAATAGAGAAGAAAAGTTAAACGGCCGCGAAGGCAAGCTCTTCGCGGCCGTTTTCTTTTTTCAGTGCGCGGGGTGTGGCGCTACGGGTGCGTGGATGGTGGTGCGCAGGGCCTTCCAGAGGTCGGCAAATTCCACCAGCGAGAGCGCTTCCGCGCGGGCCTGCGCATCGATGCCTGCCAGATCCAGGGCGGTTGCGACGGTGTTCGATTCCAGTCCGGCGGCGCGCAGGTTGTTGCTGAGCGTTTTGCGCTTCTGGGCAAAGACCTTGCGAACCATGTCCAGAAAGCTGGCCTCCTCCACGCCGAGCTCTGCGAAGCGCGGGGCAAACCGCCAACGAATCACGGAGGAGTGGACCTCCGGCGGCGGCGAAAACGCCTCGGGCGGAAGCGTGAAGAGCCGCTCAACGGGGCCGTACATCTGCACGGTGACGGAGAGCAGGCCGTAGTCGCGCGAGCCGGGTGCGGCGGCGACGCGGTCAGCCACCTCGCGCTGCATCATGAGCACGGCACGGTCAAGCGCGGCATGTGACTCGGCCAGGCGCAGCAGAATGGGCGAGGTGATGTAGTACGGCAGGTTGCCGACGACGGCCAGCCGGTGGCCCGCCTCAGCCGCGGAAGCAGCAAAGTCGAAAGCGAGCACGTCCCGGTGGACGACGGTCACTTTGCCGGAAGGAAACTCGGCGCGGAGGTGCTCGACCAGTTCGGGATCGAGTTCGACGGCGACGACGCTGGCAGCGGCCGGGACCAGAACGCGGGTGACGGCACCGCGGCCGGGGCCAATCTCGACAACTGTGCTTTGAGCGCAGTCGCCCAACGCTGCAACGATGCGGCGGATGGCTGCATCGTCATGGAGAAAATTCTGACCGAGCTTCGACTTCGCGGGCATGGCTTTCCTATGGTAGCCGAGGTCCGGCCGTTACGCGCGTTCGTTGCGAACGGCGGCTACGTGCATGCTGTGGCGCAGGACGAAGCCGAGGTCGGTATAGACGCGGATGGCCGCGTCGTTGAAGGCCCAACTGTGGAGGAAAGGTGTGCGGCCTTCGTTACGGATGTCTTGCATGACCTGCAGCATGAGTGTGCGGGCGTAACCGCGGCCGCGTGCGCTGGGGTGCGTGCACACGGCGCTGACTTCGACGTGGCCGGGCATACGCGTGCGCTGGCCTGCCATGCTGACGAGGCGACCGCCCTCGAAGATGCCGTAGTAGCCGCCAAGCTCGATGGTGCCCGCGCGGAAGGGGCCGGGCTCCGTCAGCGCGGCCAGTTCGACCATGGCGGGAGCGTCGGCGGCGGCGAGCGGGCGGAGAATGGCGGCCGGGGGCAGCGCAGAGGGCGACTCGGCGGCGGGCGCGAGCGAGATCATCTGGCTCAGCGGCCCCTCACGGACGAGCGACCAGCCGGGACGCGGGGCCCACGGCGTCTGCAGAAAGAGGACTACGACGCCTCCGGGCCCGGCGAGCGTGCGCAGTTCCTCCCAGGCTTCAGCGGACTGATTGGCCAGGCCGCTGAGGGGGCCGATGCGGGCGGGGTAACGGCGGGCGAGCGCGCCGCCTTCGGCCAGCGAGGCATGGTCGGTCGAGAGGGCGCTCCAGATGGGGTCGTCGAGCAGTTGATCGAATGGCATGGTCTTACTCAAGAGATGATGCAGCGGGCTCCTGCGATGCGCGGGGCTGCGTGCGGCGCACCAGCCAGAGCACGGGCAGGCCGAGCAGGATGAGCACGGTGCCGATAAGCGAGCCCTCGAGGTTGCCCGCGTAGCTCCAGACAAGAACGGCGGCGGCGCAGACGACGAAGACGGCGGGCAGCACGGGATAGCCCCACACACTATATGGACGCGCAAACTCCGGGTGGCGCTTACGGTAGACGAAGACGGTGGTGGTGGTGAGCATGTAGAAAAGCCACTCGGCGAAGACGGCCAGCTCAAAGTGCTGCTGGAACTGGCTGAGGAAGACGAGCAGCACGGTGGACAGAAGCCCTTGCACGATGAGCGAGGTGGAGGGCGACTGGAAGCGCGGGTTGATGTGCGCGAACTGGCGGAAGAAGAGGCCGTCTCGGGCGGCGGCGAAGGGCACGCGCGCGCCGGACATGATGGTGCCGTTGAGCGTGACGAAGATGGACAGGGCCATGGCGGCAGCGACGAAGCCCGCGCCGCGCGGTCCGGCGACAACGGAGAGGGCTGCGACGGCGGGGCGCTCGCTGGCGGCGATTTGCGCGGCGGGCAGGATGTACTGGATGGCGGCGTTGGTGGCCATAAAGAGCGCGCCAACGACGAACAGGCCGCCGATGAGGGCGATGGGCAGCGAACGCTCGGGACGACGGACTTCGCCAGCGACCATGGTGACGTCATTCCAGCCGTCGTACGCCCAGAGCGTGGCGATGAGCGCCAGCATGAATCCGCCGAATCCGCCGACGGCGTGGGGCAGGCCGGTGGAGAAGTTGGCCCAGGAGCCAGACGCCGAAGCAAAGCAGAGCGCGGCGACGATGAGGATCAGTACGCCTTTGAGGATGGTGAAGACGAGCTGGAAGTCGCCGGCTTTCTTGATGCCGAGGTAGTTGAGGCCGGTCATAAACCAGGTCACGGCGATGGCGAAGACCTGCGACCAGAGCAGGGGCGTTCCTGCAACCGGGTGGGTGAGGCCGTGGAAAGCAGGGAAGACGCCGAGCGTGCGGGCCAGGCCGCTGGTGACGGCGGCGATGGAGGCGGGCTTGGCGACGGCGAACCAGGTCCACATATAGAGGAAGGCGGTGGTGTCACCGTAGGCGCCCCGGAGATAGACGTACTCGCCGCCCGCGTAGGGCAGCATGGAGCCGAGTTCGGCATAGGTCATGGCGCCGAAGAGCGAGAGCAGGCCGCCGACGATCCAGGCGAGATAAACCATGGAGGACGAGCCGGTGTCTCGCATCATCTCACTGGGAACGAGGAAGATGCCGCTGCCGATGATGGTTCCGACGACGATGGCCATGGCCTGACTGGAACCGAGGACACGAGGAAGATCACGCGGCGCGCCAGCCGCGGAAGCGAGCGGGGAGGAGTCGGAATTTTCGTTCATGCGGTGATGTGAGAGTAGCACGCGAGGCTGGGGTAGAGCGGAGCGTGATGCAGATCACGGCCCGTGCACTGGCAGCGCGCTACGCTCCTGTCCTGCAGTGGACCCGGACCGCGATGGGGCCGGTGAGGGCTCTGATGGCGCGGCGGCAAGGCGGAAAGGAGCGTGTGCTATGGACGCTCGGTGCAATAAGTGCCAACGGACGCTGGAAGGACAGTGGAGATTCTGCCCGACATGCGGAGCCGCAGTGGAGGAGCAGCACACCACCCCTGATGAAGAACATCATCCGGTGCGATGGGCCTTTGGCGGGCTGTTTTACGGGCTGCTGGCTGCGCCGATCCTGATTGTGACCGGGATCATGATCTGCCTGACGGGGTGGGGGTTGTTCCTCGGGATCCCGGTGATTGCGCTGGGGGTGCTGGCACCGCTGGCCGGGCCGCTGTTCGGCATGAACGAGCGGGCGGCCAAGTGCCCGGAGTGCGGCACGCGCGTGATCACGCTGGCCGATGGGCAGACCCATGCGTGCCCGTCGTGCAGTGCGCGGTTCGCGGTGGTGCGGGAGCACGGGCACGCGAAGCACGCGGCTTCGCACTGAACAGTGGCAACTGGGTGTCACCAGGTCTGGTTGCTTGCGCAGCCAGACCTAGTGAGTCCTTACGTGCGTTTCTATAAGTGCTTGCAACTCCGGCCATATCTCCGGAGCCACAGCGTCTTTCGGAATTGGAATGAATTTTGCTGGTGCAATGTAGAGCAGGCAGTAAGCATCGTCTTGCACACAGCGGGAGATGCCCGCCCAGGCGACTTCGCTTCGTGCCTGTTCACCGGCAACAGAGATCTTCTCATCGTCCAGCGTCACAACAGTGGCCCCACTCCCTACCCGCGTACGCATAAAGCAGCGCTTCCAGCGCCAACGAACGTAGAGCGGAAATGCAACCAGAAATATCCCAAAGATAAGTTCGAGAACTCCAAGAAGCGCCCAGTAACCGTCGCGGAACATGGGGATAGCGCTGACCAACGCAAAGATACCCAAGAGTGGAAAGAACACCATCTGGAAGCGAAGGAGAATCAGTTGCCAGCGGTGGTGTTTCAGGTGCAATTTCTGCGTGCGCAGGTATGCGTTGAAATCGAAGGTGAATTCGATATGGAAGGGCATAGCGGAATTCTAAACGCAGAACAAGAGGATAAGTTAGGTGATTATCCTGCCACCGCAGGCTCGTGGAAATGCCGCCAGATCATCTCGGCGGTTTTGCGGGGGACAACGGCGGCGAGGGACTCGACAGTGGCTTGCTGGACTTCGCGCAGAGAGCCGAAGTGGGTGAGCAGGCGCTGGCGGGTGAGTGCTCCTACGCCGGGGATGGAGAGCAGCTCGGAGTCGCGGTCGCGCATGGCGCGGCGCTGGCGGTGGTAGCCGATGGCGAAGCGGTGGCTCTCGTCGCGGATGAGCTGGACCAGATGCAGCACGGGTGAGCGGCGGTCGAGCACGACGGGGTCGTCCTCGTTGCCGTAGACGTAGATGACTTCCTCTTTTTTTGCGATGGAGGCGAGCGGCTGGGTGGTGAAGCCGAGCGACTCGAGCGCGTCTGCGGCGGCGTGGAGCTGGCCGAGGCCGCCGTCGATGAGCACCAAAGACGGCATCGGCTTGTCCTCTTCCTTGAGACGGCGGTAGCGGCGCTCGAGCACCTCGCGCATGGAGGCGAAGTCGTCTACGCCGGAGACGGTTTTGATTTTGAACTTGCGATAGGCGGACTTGTTCATCTTGCCGTCTTCCCAGACGACGAGGGAGGCCACAGTTTCCGCACCCTGGATGTGGGAGATGTCGAAGCACTCGATGCGCTTGGGCAACTCGGGGAGCATGAGGGCGTCAGCCAGCGCCTCTTGAATGGCCTTGCGCGAGGGCTCCAGCACGCGGAAGCGCTGCGTGAAGGACTGGTGCGCGTTTTGTCCGGCGAGGTCGACGAGGGAACGCTTTTCTCCGCGCTGCGGGACGGCCAGCTCGATGCGGTGGCCGGTGCGCTCAGAGAGGAGAGCGGCGAGCGATTCACGGTCCGCGAAGTTGACGGGGATGAGAATGGAGCGCGGGACGTAGTGCTGGTCGATGTAAAGCTGCTTGAGCAGGGCGGAGAAGAAGGGGCCGGGTTGGAAGGCAGCAGTTTCACCGGTCACAGAATCGAGACTGGATGCACCCATGGTCTTGCCCTCAGGGGCTAAAGCCCCCTCACTTTGAGAGCCCTGAATGGCACGACTGAAGTCGTGCCCTTTCAAAACCGATCGATCTCCGGATACCTTTTCGGTTGTCTCGGCTTCGTCCTGGTCTCTGTCATCGTTTGCTTCCATGAGTTCTGGCAGGTCTTCCCAGAAGAACTCGCGGCGGTCGACGATCTTGCCGGCGCGCATGTGGAAGAGGTTGACGGCCAGCGCGCCGTCCTCAAAGTGATAGCCGAAGACGTCGGCGTCGTCGCCCAGCTCGGCGGTGGCGATACGCTGCTTTTCCTGGAGCTGGTGGACGGTGGCGAGCTGGTCGCGGAGACGTGCGGCGGCTTCGAACTGTTCGGCCTCGGCGGCCTGCATCATGCGCGTGGAGAGAGCGCGCTCAAGCTCGGTGTGGCGGCCTTCAAGGAACATCTGCGTGTCGCGCACGGCCTGGGCGTAGGCCTCGGGCGTGGTGAGGCCTTCAACGCAGGGGCCGAGGCAGCGGTGGATATAGAACTGAAGGCAGGCGCGCTGGTGGTAGCGCTCCAGATCGACCTTGCAGCTGGGGATGAGGAAGCTGCGGTGGATGAGCTCGACGATGCGGTAGGCGAGGTTGCCGGGGAAGTAGGGGCCGTAGTAGGCCGCGCCGTCTTTGCGCAGGCGGCGGGTGACGAAGACCTTTGGGAAGCGGTCGGAGGTGGTGAGCTTCACGTAGGGGTAGGTCTTGTCGTCACGGAGGAGGATGTTGAAGCGGGGCTTGCGCTGCTTGATGAGGTTGTTTTCAAGCGCGAGGGCCTCGTGCTCGTTGGCGACGAGGATGTAGTCGAGATCGACGGCCTCACGCATGAGCGAGCCGGTTTTGGCATTAGCCTGTGAGGCCTCAAGCAGGTAAGAGCGGACGCGGGAGCGGAGGTTTTTGGCCTTGCCGACGTAGATGACTTCGCCCTCGGCGTTTTTGTAGAGGTAAACGCCGGGGTCGGTGGGGAGGGAACGGATTTTCTCGTAGAGATCCATGCGGTGGTGGCGAGGCCAATGCCTTTGTTCAGCATAGCTGTTTGGCGTGGGGCATAACCGAATGGCAGGCCCGGCGCGGAGCAAAGTTACCGTAACGGGTAAAAATTACACGCGCGCGGACTGGATAGGGATGCCGGGCTGTATGTTAACGCCTTGTTTATCAAGCGAGTGCGCCGGGGTGTGAGTTTGGCGGGGGACGTGCTATGGGTAAGGCGTACGGATGAAAACCACAGCGCCCGCCGCGACCCCAGATGCGGACGGGCGAGCGGGAGGACACGAAGATGACGAACGCTCGATTTGGACTATTTGCGGCGGCGATGGTGATTGCGGCGGCCGGAGCCACCGGTTGCGCCAGCAAGAACTGGGTGAAGGCCCAGACAGCACCCATCGTGGAGCACACGGGCAAGCTCGAAGACCAGACGGCGGCCAACGGGCGCGCCATCCGCGACACGGACGACCGCGCGCAGGCCGGCATCAAGCAGGCGCAGTCCTCTGCCGACACAGCAACGCAGAACGCGCAGGTGGCACAGAAGTCGGCGGGCGATGCTGAGGTGGCCGCGAACGACGCGGTGCACCGCGCGGACTCGCTGGACGCCGTGGTGAAGGGCCTGGACAACTACAAGGCAATGGGCGACGTGACGGTGACGTTCGGCTTTGACAAGTCGGTTCTGACCAAGGACGACAAGGAGCAGCTCGACGAGTTTGCGGCCAAGCTGGGCTCGGCGAAGAGCTACATTCTTGAAGTCACGGGCGGAACGGACTCGACCGGGCCGGCGCAGTACAACTACGACCTGAGCCAGCGCCGCGCAGACGCGGTGGTGCAGTACCTGGCGTCGAAGTACAACATTCCGGCACACCGCTTCTACCTGATCGGCATTGGCAAGGATGATGCCGTGGCGTCGAACTCGACTGCTGAGGGCCGCAAGCAGAACCGCCGCGTGCAGGTGCAACTGCTGACCAACATGGCTCCCGACCAGCCGCAGACGGCGGCCACTCCGGCGCCGGGCATGGGACGCTAACAGAAACACGGAGGCAAAACGACAGGCCATCCGCCGTGGGCGGATGGCCTGTTTGTTTGTGTGGGAAAGGCTACGCTGCTGCGAGCCGCTTGAGCCTGATGCGGCCTGCGGGCAACTGTGCGAGATCGTAGTAGGCCTGCTGCGTGAGCCAACTGGCGGCGCTGCCGCCGAAGACTTGCGAAAGTCGCACTGCCATCTCCGGCGAGATGCCGCGCTTGCCGTTGACGAGTTCAGAGAGCGTGGTGCGCGTAACTCCAAGCGCCTGCGCTGCCTCGGTGATGGTCAGGTTGAGCGGCTCAATGCACTCGCCGAGCACCACGCGGCCCGGATGCGGGGGATTCTTCATCGGCATGGTTCGGTCTCCTTAGTGGTAGTCGAGATAGTCCACATCCTGCGCGTTTCCAGCAGCGAAACGAAAAACAACACGCCAGTTTGCGCGCACCGTCACGGCCCAGAAGCCGACGGATCTTCCCTTCAGCGCGTGCAGCCGAAGACCGGGAAGATCCATATCGTCTGCGCTCGACGCCGCATCGAGACGAGCCAGGATATTGCGCAGCTTTTCTGCGTGCTCGGCCTGCACGCCACGCGCATCATCTTCGTCGTAAAGACGCTTCAGGCCTTTGTGACGGAACGATTCGATCACGCCCAACTGTAATGCGTCACGTAACGCGTGTCAACCGGCCGAGACGTGGACTACTTTGCTGCGAGCTGCTTGATGTGTTCTGCGCGGACGTCGTTGGCGGTGAACAGGCGGAGGAACGGAGCGCCTTCGGCTGCGGCTTCGACGCCTGGGCGGCCTGCGGCTTCTTCACGCTCCACGATGCAGACGACGGCGGCGACGGTCATGCCGGCTTCGCGCGCGGCCTCAAGCGCGTTGATGGTGGAGGCGCCGGTGGTGCAGACGTCGTCGACGATGACGACGCGCGCGCCCTCACGGCAGAAGCCTTCAATGCGGCGGCCGGTGCCGTGGGCCTTTTCGGCCTTGCGGACGAGGAAGCCGTGGAGCAGCGGGGAGCCGGGCTTTTCAACGGCACGCCAGGCGCTGGCGGTGGCCACGTTGGAGACGATGGGGTCAGCACCCATGGTGAGGCCGCCGACGGCTTCGGCTGCGATGTGGTTGGCCTCAAGCAGCTCAAGGATGGCGTGGCCGGTGAGGCGGCCGCCCTCGGCGTGCAGCGTGGTGGTGCGGCAGTCGATGTAGTAGTCGCTGGTGCCGCCGGAGGAGAGCTTGAACTGGCCGAGCTTGAAGCTGGTGCGGGCGAGCAGCGAGAGCAGTTGCTGTGTGTAGGTCGGGGTGGTCATCACGTCGATTGTAAAAGACGAAGACAGGGATCAGTTGTCAGTGGTCAGAGATCAGTTGTTCGTGGCTGGTGGAGCGTTGCGCGCTTAGCCAAGGTCTGGGGTGGGTTAACCATATAGGGCCAGTGACATTCATGCGCTGCCAGAGAGGCGGCTCTTTGACCACTGATCTCTGACAACTGTTCTTACATGTTTTCCAGGTGCTTGAAGCCGGAGGTGCCCAGGAACATGAGGGAGAAGAGGAGGAAGTTGTAGCAGGCGTGGACGGCGACGCTGGCCGCGAGCGAGCGCGTGACCAGGCGGATGAGGCAGAGCACGCAACTGACGCAGGTGAGCAGCACGAAGGGGCCGAAGGACTTGAGCGATGTGCCGGTCTGCTCGGCGTGCATGAGTGCGAAGACGAGGCTGGTGCTGATGGTGGCGGTGACCATGGCGGGCAGTGACCAGCGCGGGTGGCCATTGCGATGAAGCGGGCGGGGAAGCTGGCCGGTGGCCTGCTCCACGCACCAGTCAAAGGCCGTGGCTACGGCGGGCAGCAGGAAGCCGCGGAAGGCGATCTCCTCAAAGAACGGCGCGAAGGTGACGCCGAAGACGAACAGGAGCCAGGCGGCGCCGGGGGTGCGGAACATCTTGTCAATGGGCGCGTCCGTGGGGCCGGGGAGCAGCAGGCCGTTGACGAGCGCGAGTCCGAAGCAGGCGGCGGCGGCACCAAAGAGATAGCCTGCGCGGTGGAGGGCCGCACCGGCGCGCCACTGCAGCCCTGCGAGGAAGCTTTTTTCCCAGAGCAACGGGAACAGCAGCCAGGCAGCGGCGAAGGTGACGACGTAAAAGATGCCCTCAGTGAGCAGCGTGTAGTGGATGTCAGTAGCCGCCTTCTCAAGCGTGCTGATGCCGAACAGGTGCAGGGCGAGCCCGGCGCGCGCAATCAGGATGGCGGTGAGCAGGCCGGTGAGCGCCATGAGCACCAGGATGCCGACGTGGCCGATGTGCGGGATGCGCTCGTCGCGCGGCGGCGGAGGCATGGTGAACTGGCGGAAGAGCAGTGGCTCCTCTGGCTGGGGCAGCTCGGACGGGGGCGCTGCCGGGAACGGTGCGAGTGGCTGCGCGGGTGGCGGGGTGGGCTGCGTTTCGGGTGTCTCGTCGGGGAACGCGGTCATTGAGTCACCGGCTTCTTTCTTGCGGCGCGCTTGCGTGCGGGTGCGGCGGTGATGCCGGTTTTGGATGCGGAGTCAGGGACGCCGGTCTTTTTGCGGCGAGGCTCGAAGGCGGGCTTTTCGCCGTTGGCGGCAGGAGCGGATTCGTCTTCGATGGTCAGCGCGAGGCTGGCTTCTGTGTCGTCTACGAGCGCGAGTTTGCCTTTGGCATCCGCGTAGTAGCGCGCGAGGAACTTGCCGGTATAAGAGCCGGGCGTGCGGGCAATGTGGATGGGGCGGCCTTCTGCGACGAGCTGGCCGCCGTCTTCGCCGCCTTCGGGGCCAAGGTCGAGAAGCCAGTCGGCGTTGCGGATCACGTCGAGGTTGTGCTCGATGATGACGATGGTGTTGCCGAGATCGGTGAGGCGGTGCAGGACTTCGAGCAGCTTGCGCACGTCGTCAAAGTGGAGGCCGGTGGTGGGCTCGTCAAGCAGGTAGAGGGTGCGGCCAGTCTGGCGTTTGGAGAGCTCGCGGGCCAGCTTCATGCGCTGCGCCTCACCGCCGGAGAGCGTGGTGGCGCTCTGGCCGAGGTGGATGTAGCCGAGGCCCACGTCGACGAGTGTCTGGAGCTTCTGGCTGACGGCGGGCACGTCGGCCAGCACGGTGAGCGCGTCCTCAATGGTGAGGTCGAGAATGTCGGCGATGGAGTGGCCGTGGAACTTCACGGCCAGCGTCTCCTGGTTATAGCGCCGGCCGCCGCATACTTCGCACTGCACGTAGACGTCCGGCAGGAAGTTCATCTCGATGCGGCGCTGGCCGTCGCCCTGGCAGGTTTCGCAGCGGCCTCCGGCGACGTTGAAGCTGAAGCGGCCGGGCTTGTAGCCGCGCTCGCGCGCCTCAGGCAGCATGGCGAAGAGGTCGCGGATGGGCGAGAAGACTTGCGTGTAGGTGGCGGGGTTGGAGCGCGGGGTGCGGCCGATGGGCGATTGATCGATACGGATGACCTTATCGATCTGCTGCTGGCCGCCGAGGGCGTCGTATGCGCCGGGTTCCTCATGCGAGCCGTAGAGCGACTTGGCGAGCGACTTGTAAAGAATGTCGTTGATGAGCGTGCTTTTGCCGCTGCCGCTGACGCCGGTGACCACCGTCATGACGCCGAGCGGGATGCGGATGGTGAGCTCGTGCAGATTGTGCTCTCTCGCGCCGGAGATGGTGAGCCAGCGGCCGGTGAGCGGGCGCGGCGTGGCGCGCTGCAGGATACTGAGTGCGCCGGAAAGGTACTTGCCGGTGAGCGAGTCCGGGCAGGCCATGATCTGGTCTGGCGTGCCTTCTGCGACGACGTGTCCGCCGAGGCGGCCTGCGCCGGGGCCGAGGTCAACGACGTAGTCGGCGTGGCGGATGGTGTCTTCGTCGTGCTCGACGACGAGGACGGTGTTGCCGAGGTCGCGGAGCTGCTCGAGCGCGCCGATGAGCCGCTCGTTGTCGCGCTGATGAAGGCCGATGGAGGGCTCGTCAAGCACGTAAAGCACGCCGCGCAGCCGCGAACCGATTTGCGTGGCGAGACGGATGCGCTGCGCTTCACCGCCGGAGATGGTGGCGGCGCTGCGGTTGAGCGAGAGATAACTGAGGCCGACGGCGCAGAGGAACTCCAGCCGCTCGGCGATTTCGCGGCGGATGCGCTCAGCGATGAGGGCTTCACGCGCGGTGAACTCGAGATTGATGGCCGCGGAGAGCGCCTTGTTGAGCGGCAGGGCGGTGAAGTCGGCGATGGACATGCCGCCGACGGTGACGGCGAGCGACTCCGGGCGCAGACGCTTTCCACGGCAGGACGGGCAGGGCGTGGCGGACATATAGCCCATCATGTATTCGCGGTAGCCTTCGCTGCGCGCCTCATTGATGGAGTCGCGGAGATAAGCGAGGATGCCGTGGAAGCCGGTGCGGGGCGCTTCGCCTTTGGGTGGGCCGTAAACCAGGATGTGCTGCTGTTTGGGCGGCAGCTCGTCGAAGGGCACCGAGAGGTCGATTTTGTAACGGTCGGCGGCGAGCTTGATGAGCTTGAGCAGGTACTGCGACGCGGAGCCGGGACCGAGGCCGCCGTCGAGCAGCGGCTTGTTCCAGTCAACGATGACCTTGGCGGGATCGAGATCGTAAAGAGAGCCGATGCCGTGGCACTCCGGGCAGGCGCCGAAGGTGGAGTTGAAGCTGAAGCTGCGCGGCTCAAGCTTGGGCACGTCAAGGCCGCAGTCCGGGCAGGCCATTGAGGAGGAGAACAACTGCTCGTCGCGGCCGGTGAGCGCGATGAGGACGAGTCCGTTGGCGAGCTGCAGGGCCTTGGAGACGGCGGCCTCAAGACGCTTTTCAAGCGAGGGCTTGCCGTTGGTCGTGGTGGCCTCAGACTGCGACTTGAGCAGCACGCGGTCCACGACGGCTTCAATGGTGTGGTTCTTGCGCTTGTCGAGGATGGGCGGCTCGGCGAGGTCAATCATTTCGCCGTCTACGCGCGCGCGGAAGCCCTGCTGGTCAAGCTGATCGAGCAGGTCGCGGAACTCGCCTTTGCGGCCGCGCACGACCGGGGCCATGATGGTGACGCGCTCGCCGGAGCCAAGCTCGAGGATGCGCTGGACGATCTGGTCGGCGGTCTGGCGTGCGATGGGGCGGCCGCAGTTGGGGCAGTGCGGCGTGCCGACGGAGGCGTAGAGCAGGCGCAGGTAGTCGTAGATCTCCGTGATGGTACCGACGGTGGAGCGGGGGCTGCGGCTGGTGGTCTTCTGCTCAATGGAGATGGCCGGGCTGAGGCCCTCAATGGAGTCCACGTCGGGCCGCTCGATCTGGTCGAGAAACTGGCGGGCGTAGGCGGAGAGGGTTTCAACGTAGCGGCGCTGGCCCTCAGCGTAAATGGTGTCAAAGGCGAGCGAGGACTTGCCGGAACCGGACAGGCCGGTAACGACCGAGAGTGTGTTGCGGGGGATGCGCACACTGATATCGCGCAGGTTGTGCTGGCGCGCCCCACGCACCGAAATGTGAGTAATCGACATGCTGTTAGAGGATGAGGGGTGGGTGGTGCTGAGTGTGCGCGGCGCTGTCACGGACGCGCAACACTCTAGGGGTATTCTATTTGCCAACAGAAAGAGGGGTCAACGCACAGCGATTTTCTGAGAGAATCGCTGCGAGGCCAAGCACGGAACGCGCAGCGGTGGCATCTCACATACTGTGGCGTGGGCCAGAACAACGTCTTACACTGACGACAGGATCTCAAATGACGGATTTTATGAACCTGGTGATGTTGATGTGCGCGGCTGTGGGCTCAATGGCGTTTGGTGTGCTCGCGGCGTACTGGATCTTTCGCGTGGCGTTTGCCCTGATGCGTCCGCAGCAACCCGCGGTGGTCGCGGTGAAGGTCCGGCCAGAGGCGGCTGGCGTACTTTAAGTCTGCGTAGCTGCCGCCGTCCCGAGCAGAAGCGCGGCGCTCTTTCCCTAATCAAGAAAAGCTAATTGTTTGGCTGCTGTTGCGGCGGCTGGCCCGGCTGTTGACCGGGCTGTAGCTGTTGCTGCCGCTGCTCGTCCTGCTGATTTGCGGGCGGATTGCTTTGCTGCGGCGCTGGTGGTTCAGGCTCTGGTGCGGGCGTGTCGTCCACGTAGTCGTCGTCAGGCTGCTGTTGCGGCTGCGGACGGCCCATGGTTACGGGCGCAGATGCTGTGCCGCTTCCGCCGCGAGAGCTGAGCTGGACTTCACGCGGTACGCCGAGATCGTTCTCGCCGGTCATCAGCACGTTGTACCCAAGGCCCTCAAAAAGCTGCGAGAGCACGTCCCGTGCGGGGCCGGGGCCGTAGTTGCCGAAGATGCGGTGGTCCTGCCCGGCGCCGGTGATTTTGGTGCCGGTGGCGCTGGAGACGTCGGCGAGGATGGCGAGGAGGCTGGAGTTGGCGGCCTGGATGTGTAGGGTGCGGCTGTCCCAGGTGATGGCGGCGTGCGCGGGGGCGTCATTGACGGGCCAGTTGGGCGCGGGCGGAGCCACGGGAGCGGCGGGCTGCACTGGGGCTGTGTTCTTTGCTGCCGCAGAGGCGTGGGGCTTGCGGTGCTTTGCTGAGTGCGGTGCGGCGGTGGTGGTAGATTGCGCGGCGAGTACGGCGACGGGCGCTGCGAGGGCCGAGGCCATCACGATCGCGCGCGCGGCGCGTCGAACAGGAAGGCGGGGCCAGCGGTCAGCACTCATTGCAGCTCCTCTGAGGACCGGTCCGCGAAGGACCGGCGGGGAGTGCCGCGGAAGCGGCACTCCTGTGTACTAGACTAACAATTGTTCGCAAACGCTCACAGCGGATTTGCGAAGGGGAGACTGCAGAATCCCATGCGCCTTTGCCCCATGCGTTTTTTGGAATTCAGCCTGCTGATGGCGGCCGCAATGGCGACTGCCGCAGCGCAGGCACAGAGCTGCACTACGCAGGCTGTCTTGCAGCCGCAGGACCGGAACGCGCTGGTGGCCGCAGGCGTGCGTCTGGCCACGGCCGTGGCACAGCAGGACTACGGCACGCTGCAGGCGCAATTGCTGCCTGCGATTACGTCGCAGTGGGACGGCATTCGCAACGAGACAGAACAGGGCGCGCCGCTGCTGAAGGGCGGGCAGCCGCAACTGGAGAACATCTATCTGCTGGATGCCAGCGCCCAGAAGACGACGACGGACACGCAGTTCTTCTGCACCAACCAGACGGGCACGCTGACGGTGACGATCAACATGCGCGCGCTGCCGCCGGGCCGCTACGCGCTGCTGCTGGCGAACGCTCCGGGGGCTGCGCAGGGCGGGCAGGTCGGGCTGGTGGTGGTGTGGGACGCGACTGGCGCTGTGCCAGCGTGGAAGCTGGGCGGGCTTTCCGTGCGGCAGGGTTCGATTGGCGGGCACGACGGCGTGTGGTTCTGGACGAGGGCGCGTGCGGCGGCGGCTTCCGGCCAGTCGTGGGCGGCGTACTACAGCTACGATCTGGCGCGCTACCTGCTGCTGCCTGTGGATTTTCTCTCGTCGCCGAACATGGAGAAGCTGGGGCACGAGCAGTCGGAGATCAAGGCACAGCCGGGGCCGTTTCCGCTCTCTGTGCAGGACGGCGCGCGGACGTGGAAGATCAACTCCATCCGCATTGACACGACGCTGCGCGAGGCCGATCTGGGCGTGACGTATGAGTCGCTGGGCATTGCTGACCCGGCGGCGCAACGCACGGAGGCGATTGCCGTGCTGAGTGCTGTGGCGCACGCTCATCCGGAGCTGCGGGAGAATTTTCACGGTCTGTGGGCGTATGCGGAACACGACGGCAAGATTACGCCAGTGATTGAGCTGCCGATGGCGCAGATACCGCAGTAACAGAGATCAGTTGTCAGAGAACAGAGATCAGAGAGCAGTTGTCAGAGATCAAAGGGAGACGGAGTGACGGACTGGATTGATTTGCGGTCAGACACGGTGACGCGGCCTACGGCGGAGATGCGTGCGGCGATGGCGGCGGCCGAAGTGGGCGACGATGTCTACGGCGAAGACCCCACGGTGAACCTGCTGGAGAAGCGCGCGGCAGAGATGTTTGGGCGCGAGGCGGCGCTGTTTGTGCCGACGGGCACGATGGGCAACCAGATCGCGATCCGGCTGCACACCGAGCCGGGGCAGGAAGTGCTGTGTGAGGCGCGCTCGCACATTCTGGACTGGGAGATGGCGACGGCGGCGGTGTTCTCTGGCTGCCTGATCCGCACGGTGGCCACGGCGGGCGGCACGCTCACGTGGCGTGAGCTGGAGCCTGCGGTCAAGGCGGGTGGCTCTTTTCATGCCGCGACCGGGCTGATTGAAGTGGAGAACACGGCGAACATGGCGGGCGGCGTGTGCACGCGCGTGGATGCGCTGGAGGAGATTTGGCACGAGGCGAAGAAGCGCGGACTGCCGATGCATCTGGACGGTGCGCGCATCTTTAACGCGGCCACGGCGCTCGGTACGGACGTGAAGTCGCTGACGCGCGGGTTTGACACGGTGATGTTCTGCCTCTCAAAGGGACTATGTGCGCCGGTGGGTTCAATGCTGGTGGGCAGCAAAGAGCTGATGGATCGCGCGCGGATCTTCCGCAAGGCGCTGGGCGGCGGCATGCGGCAGGTGGGTGTGCTGGCGGCGGCGGGGTTGATTGCGCTGGAAAAGATGCCGGCACGGCTGCACGAGGACCACTCCAACGCGAAACTGCTGGCCGAAGCGCTGGAGCACATGGATGGCGTGGCCATTGACGCGAGCGCGGTGGAGACGAACATTGTGATCTTCCGGCTGACGGGTGGCGTGAGCGCAGCGGATCTGGTGGCGCGGCTGAAGGCGCGCGGCGTGCTGGCAAGCGCGATTGGGCCGGACGCGATCCGGTTGGTGACGCACCACGACGTGAGCCGCGGAGCGTGTGCGGCTGCGGCAGATGCGCTGGCGGAAGAGCTGGAAGCGGCGCTGGCGACACGCTGACGATACGCAACTTTTTGCCTGGCTTGTGTTCAAGTTCCCATGAGCCGGGCCGCAGGATGTGCTCCGGACAACACTGTTGATGAGGAGTTCATCGATGATGAAAAAGTTTGCAATGGCTGCAGCGCTTAGCCTTGCTCTTTTGCCTGCTGCTGCTGCGTTTGGGCAGGCGCCGCCTCCGATTCGCGTGCAGCCGCCCGCGCCGATTGTGGAGCATCCGGGGCCGCGGCCTTATGGCGGGGCGGTGTGGGTTTCCGGCTACCACCGCTGGGACGGCGCGCGGTATGTGTGGGTGCCGGGCCGGTGGGATCGCCCGCCGCGTCCACGTGCGCGCTGGGTGCCTGCGCACTACGTGCACCGGCAGGAAGGCTGGATCCTGGTGGAAGGGCACTGGCGCTGAGGAAGGCGCAGACAGGAAAGCGGGGCCCCGCTTTTTGCGCGCAGCGCAGTTATGACCACTCGCGCCAGAGCGCGACGCCGCCGAGCAAACCGGTCTCATTGGAGACGATCTGTACGTTGCGTGGCAGGTCAAGCTCGATCTTTTTGGTGTTGCCGCCGCCGATGTAGAGATGGTCCCAGTTGAACAGGCGCTCGATTTGGTCGATCGCGTCGCGGAGCAGCTTGTTCCAGCGCTTCTTGCCGTACTTGTCGAGTCCGCGTCGGCCGAGGTAGTCCTCGTAAGTGTGTTTGAGCCAGGGGTGGTGCGCGAGTTCGAGGCCGGGGCAGAGGCGGCCGTTGGTGAACAGCGCGGAGCCAAGGCCGGTACCGAGCGTGAGTGTCAGCTCGACGCCGTCGCCGGTGACGGCCCCGTAGCCCTGCACGGCGGCGTCGTTGGCCACGCGCACGGGCTTCTTCCAGCGCTTTTCAAGCTCGGTCTGCAGCGCAAAGCCGACCCATGCCGGGTGCAGGTTGGCGGCGGTGAAGGTGATGCCGCGCTTGATGACGCCTGGAAAGCCGACAGAGACGCGGTCGAACTCGGGCAGCAGCTTGCGCAGCGTGTCCAGGCCGCCGAGCACGAGCTGCGGCGTGGGCACGGCGGGAGTGAGCACGCGCTGGCGCTCGCTCGCGGGCTTGCCTGTGGGGTCCAGCAGCATGGCTTTCAGGCCGGAGCCGCCGATATCGATGGCGAGCGTGATGGGGCCCTGGGCGGGAGATGCGGGGGCAGGCTCGGAAGGTGTGGTTTTTGAAGTTTTGGCGGTCATCGCTGCGATTGTAACCGTACTGACACAATCGGTGAAGGCGCTCAGCGAATCTTTTCCGCCACCTGCAGCAGCGTGACGTAGTGTTTGACCGCGATGCCGCTGAAGCTGTCGTTGGTCAGCCGCTCGAGCGTGGTGAGTAGTTGTGCGCGGACCGGCTTGGGCAGCAGGAGATGGTCAGAGTGCGTGGCGAGCTGGCGTGTGTAGTCGTGTGCGCTGAGGCGCTCGCTCCATCGGTAGACGCGCGTTTGGGCGGTGTGAAAGAGGCCGCTTGCGCACCACTCTTCGGATTCGGCCGCGATGATCTGCTCAGGGCGGGGAAGACCGCGGCGAGTTTTGCGCGCGATGGCTGCCGCGCCGAGAACTTCGTCGTAGACGCACTGGACGGCGGTCTCAAAGGCTGCGGTTTCGTCGCTGGTGACGTGGTGATTGCGAAAAATGGCGATGTGGCCGCCGGGCGCGAGCAGCGCGGCGATGCGCTGCTCGCGCGTAGCCGGATTGAGCCAGTGATACGATGTCGCGGCGAAAACAAGATCGTATTGTGCGGTCTGGTCCGCGTGGTCCGCGCTCCAGTGGTCGAAGTCGGCGACGGTGACGGTGACGGCGGGGAAGGCAGCGAGGCGTATACGCGCGCGCTGGGCCATGGCTTCGCCCAGCTCGATGCTGTGGATGCGGAAGCCTCGCTGCGCGAGCGGCAGTGTGGCGTGGCCTGTGCCTGCGCCTATCTCGAGCAGACGCGCCGTGGGTGCGAGCTGGGACAGAGCGATGAGGTCGTCGAAGACGGCCGCGGGATAGCCGGGGCGCGCTTCGTCATAGAGCGCTGCGACTTGATTGAACGTGCTGCGCGCGGTGCGTTCCTCTGCCATGCATACGAGCATGACACGGCGGGGTGCGCGGCCCGGTACACTTGAGGTTGCCCCCATGTCTGCTTATTGCGAAGTCGCGCTGCCGGTCCCGCTTGACCGCGTTTTTACCTACGCGGTGCGCCTGGGCCAGCAGCCACAGCGCGGTGCGCGGGTCATTGTCCCTTTCCGCAATGAAAAGCTGATTGGCGTGGTGACGGCGGTGGACGTGGCCGAGCCCACGGAGTTCAAGGCCAAGCCGCTGGAAGGTGTGCTGGACGAGGAGCCGCTGCTGGGCGACCACCTGATGGAGCTGGCGGAGTGGATTGCGCAGTACTATCTGGCTCCGCTGGGCGAGGTGCTGCGCGGCATGTTGCCACTGATGGCCGAGGTGCGGCGCACGCTCTACTACCGCATCACGGATCAGGGCCGCGACGCGCTTGCCGCGCTGAAGGACGGCGAAGCTCCCGGCATTCGACGCGAAGCGAAGCGCAAGATTGGTCCGGGGCGCGGGGCAGACGAGGACCGGATCGAGTTCAAGGTGCTGGAGCGGCTGGCCGCGGGCGAGCCGGTGAAGTTGACCACGCTGCGCACGGCGACGGCGGCTCCGCAGTCGGTGTTGGCAGCGCTGGTGCGGCGCAAGTGGATTGCGCGTGAGAGCTCGGCGGTGGAGCGCGACGCGCGGCGCATGGAGCGGTTTGCGGTGCTGATTTCTGAGGCGCGGCTGCCTGCGTTGACAGAGAAGCAGCAGGCGATTCTGGCGGAGCTGGCGGCTGCGGGCGGAGAGTTGGCTCTGGCGGAGTTGCGCGCGAAGGACCTGCCGTCTTCAACGCTGCAGACGCTGGTGCGGCGCGAACTGGTTCGGATTGAGGAGCGGCCAATGGCCTTTCGGCTGGGCGGGCTGGAACCCAGCGAGGGGCCGGTGCGGCTGAACGAGACGCAGACGGAGGCGCTGGCTTCGATTGCGTCGTCACTGGGCGGGTTTCACGCGTTTCTGCTGCACGGCGTGACGGGCTCGGGCAAGACGGCGGTCTACATGGCGGCGATGCAGCGGGCGCTGGACCGTGGACTGGCGTCGATCCTGCTGGTGCCGGAGATTGGTCTGACGCCGCAGATGGCGGGCGTGCTGGATGCGGCGTTTGGCGCGCGCGTGGCGCTGCTGCACTCGGCGCTCACGCCGGAGGAGCGCAGTGAGCAGTGGCGGCGCATCCATCGCGGCGAAGCGCCGATTGTGGTTGGCACGCGCTCGGCGGTGTTTGCGCCGGTGCCGAACCTGGGCCTGATCCTGGTGGACGAGGAGCACGACCAGAGCTACAAGCAGGAGGAGACGCCGCGCTACAACGCGCGTGACGTGGCGGTGGTGCGCGCAAAGTACGCCGGGGCCGTGGTGGTGCTGGGGTCGGCTACGCCGTCGCTGGAAAGCTGGAACAACGCGGTGGAGGGCAAGTACACGCGGCTCAGCATGGCCGAACGTGTGGAGGGGCGGCCGCTGCCTGAGGTCGAGCTGGTGGACATGCGGCGCGAGTTTCAGGAGACGGGGCAGGAGCAGCTTTTCTCCCGGGCGCTGATTGAGCAGACGCGGGCCGCGCTGGACCGCGGCGAGCAGGCGATGATTCTGCTGAACCGGCGGGGCTACTCGTTTGCCGTGATGTGCCGCGCGTGCGGAGAAAAGCTGGAGTGCGAGAACTGCGCCATTGCGTTGACGCACCACAAGCCCACGCTGGACGAGGGCGGATGGGCGCGCGCGGGGCAGCGGCTGGAGTGCCACTACTGCGGCTATCGGCGCACGGTGCCGGAGAAGTGCCCCAAGTGCGCGAGCGAGCATCTTTACTTTCTCGGCGCAGGGTCAGAGCAGGGAGAAGAACGGCTGGCGGAGATTTTTCCGGGCGCGCGGATTGGACGCATGGATCGCGACACGGTGCGCGGACGGCACGACCTGGAACGGCTGCTGGCGCGGTTGCACTCGGGCGAGATCAATTTGCTGGTTGGGACGCAGATGATTGCGAAGGGGCACGACATCCACGGCGTGACGCTGGTCGGCGTCGTCGGCTGCGACCACGCGCTCTCCATGCCGGACTTTCGCGCCGCGGAGCGCGTGTTTCAGTTGATGACGCAGGTTTCAGGCCGTGCGGGGCGGGGCGAGTTGCCGGGGCGTGTGGTGGTGCAGACTTACTACCCGGACCACTACGCGATCATGGCCGCGCAGAACCACGACTTCAAGAGCTTTGTGGATCGCGAGCTGAAGTACCGGCGGTGGATGCACTATCCGCCGTTTGGCGCGCTGGCGAACGTGCTGGTGCAGTCGGAAAAGCTGGAAGAGGCCACGGCGTGGGCGGCGGAGATCGGCAAGTGGTTCCAGAAGGCCGCGCCGGAGGGCGTGCGCGTGCTGGGGCCGTGCACGGCTCCAATTGCGCGCATCAAAGGCGTCTACCGCTTCCACCTGATTTTGAAGTCGGACTCGCGGCGCGCGCTGAATGCGGCACTGCGGGGGGCGCTGGGGCACGCCGACCGCGCTGGCGTTCCGCGCAGGGGTCTGGTCGTGGATGTGGACGCGCAGCGGTTGATGTAGGCGGGGATGGGGTTGGGGAGCGTTGAAGCTGGGTGGTGTATTGGTGATTAGGCGTAAATGGACGCTTCAATGCCACTCAATGTCCGGATCGCCGACCAATCGGGAGCAATATAATCGAGTCACCTTAATGCCAGACGCAAAAACGTTCGACCAACACTATAGGGCCCTGAGCGACGAGGGACTCTTAAAGCTTGCGGCGGAAGGCGGCTTCACGGCGGAAGCCGAGCAACTGCTGGGCAAGGAGCTCGCGCGACGCAACCTCACGTTCGATAAGGCAAAGCGATACTTTGCTCCTGATTGGCTCGATAAAGCAGATGCGGGTACCCTCGGTGTCCTAACGCTTGCGAATGGCGAGCGGATTGCCGCGCAGGTCGTTGGTCTGAACGAAGCGGGAGACCGACTCTCTGTCCAGGTAATCCCTTCCGACGGCTTTACTCGAATGGGCCTTCCGAAGCACCGGAGTCATCGTTACATCCCGTTCCAGCGCATCGCTTCATTCGAGCCACGGCCCGATTTGATGGAGCAGTGGCCATTCTCTGATCCGTGCAGGCACAAGAGCTCGGGCCCGCGCCTTCTGCTAATGTCAGCTATCTTTCTCTGCATGACAATTGGCAGCATGCTTCTCTTGGTGCTGCTGAGAGGCACTCTCTACAGACTCCAGGTTACGTCCTTGGTCTACTACACCCTTTTCGTGCTGTTCTTCACATTCGCGACGACGGGTAGTAGAGGCGGCGGTAATGTCCCCGGCTATAAATTCACCTGCCCAGCCGTTGAACCCCAGATTTCCCGTCTGCTTTGGCGTCACCTTATCTGTCTCGTTGCTTTGTTAGTTCTCGAAACGACAGCCCTGGCCGTCCACTCCCACTTACCTGACTGGTGGAATATTCCGGACAAGAAGAGCTCTACGCTTTTCGAGACTGCCCTATTGCTCCTTGGCATCGGCCTGGCAATTGCTCAAGTTCATACCAACAAATCCCTCCTCAACCGAGCACACCGGGAATTTTCAGCCTGACCCATTGTTTAACCAACAAACCATAAATTTCGATCTCTCTTGATAACTTCAGGCCAAGGCGCTCATTGACGCTGTTGTGATGGGTTTGCGTGGGCTGATGGCGCGCGGTGCCTGCCTTGCGTCCCGTTTCGCCTTGCGCGATTCTTGCGTGAGCCTCAAGCTGGGCGTCGTGTAGCGCGTGGGATGCACAAACGCCAACGCCCGCTCCTTGGACAGGGGCGGGCGTTGGCGGGATGAGCGGGGAGAGGCTAGCTGGCTGGCGGAGTGTCTGCCAGCGTGTGGAGTTCCTTGCCCGGCTTGAAGCGGACTGCCTTGCCGGGGGTGATGCTGACTTCGGTACCGGTGCGGGGATTGCGGCCGATGCCGGTTTTGCGGGCGCGCACGCTGAAAACGCCGAACCCGCGCAGCTCGATGCGCTCGCCGGCCGCGAGGGCCTGCTTGAGCCCCTCGAAGACCGTATCGACAGCGGCCTCTGCCTTGGTGCGGGGCAGCCCGGTGCGCTCGATCACGTGATGGACGATGTCTTGCTTAATCACAGCGGTTACCTCACTGGCGCGAATGGAATTGACTCTACCACGCCCTCTGCCTCGATGGTACAGATTTTGCACGATTTGTGGAACCGGCCCCGGATCATGGCGCATAACTTTGGGAACGGTGCGGTGGCCGGGAAGCGCGCCGGGAGCCACGTTTCTGCGCCGGACAGCATGCGGATTGCGCGTTTTCAACAGGAAGCTGCGGCTGGGGTTTGTCACGGCAAAGCCGCGTTTCGTAAGATGAAGCATTCAAGCGCGTAATCCGCGCCAGAGGTAAAAGCCGGCGCCGCAGAGCGATGCCGGCATGGGAGACGCATGCCGATTCAAAGTGACCGCTGGATCAGGGAACAGGCCCTCAAGCACAAGATGATTGAGCCGTTCAGCGAAAAGCAGGTGCGCGAGGGCGTCATCTCCTACGGCCTTTCCTCGTATGGTTACGACCTGCGGGTTTCTGACGAGTTCAAGATCTTCACCAACGTGAACAGCGCCATCATTGACCCGAAGGCCTTTGACGAGCGCTCATTTGTGAGCGTGCAGGCTGACTCGGTGATTGTTCCGCCGAACTCGTTCGCTCTGGCGCGCTCGGTGGAGTACTTCCGCATTCCGCGCGACATTCTGACGATTTGCGTGGGCAAGTCGACCTATGCGCGCTGCGGCATCATCGTCAACGTCACGCCCTTTGAGCCGGAGTGGGAGGGCTTTGTGACGCTGGAGATCTCAAACACGACGCCCTTGCCTGCGAAGGTGTATGCCAACGAAGGGCTGTGCCAGATTCTGTTCTTCCACTCCAATGAGCCCTGCGAGACCAGCTATGCGGATCGCAAGGGCAAGTACCAGAATCAGCAGGGCATCGTCCTGCCGAAGCTGTAAGGTTTTGCGCCGGCGGAGCGGCGCATTGGCCCCGGCAAGAGCTGGCCTCACGGGCACTCTTCCGGCGGCGTGCCCGGTTACACTCCGGCGGCTTGGAGGCTGCGTTCAGTCGCGCTCAATGCCATCGACGAGCGATTCCAATGCGATCCGTGTAGGTGTTCTGGCCGGTGAGCCTATCCGCCTGGAAGGCCTGACCACGATTTTTGAACGGCCGCCGGAGTTCGGCCAATCCATCTTGGAGCCGGTCATCGGCGAGTTGGATGTGCTGTTGGCGGACGAAGGGCTTGAGTACCTGGTCATCGACCTGAACTCGGCTTCGGCCGGGCTGCGCATGCTGACTGAAATCCGGCGGGTGCGCCCCACACTGCGGCTGATCGTGATTGGCCCCCCGGGCAATGACGACCTGGTGATGGACTCGATTGTGGCAGGGGCACGCGCATACCTGGATTCAAGTGCCGGACCGCGCGTGGTGCGCGAGGCGATTGAGGTGGTTGTTTCAGGTTCGATCTGGGCGCCGCGGCGACTGTTGTCGAAACTGATTGACCGGCTGCTGGCGGGGCCAGACACCTCCACGACGAACGTAGCGCCGCACCTGACCGCGCGTGAAAAGCAGGTCCTGGACCTCATTCTGCTGGCGCGCTCGAATCGTGAAATTGCGCGCGAACTGGGCATTGAAGAGCGCACGGTGAAGGCGCATGTGGGACGGCTGATGCGCAAAACGGGCGCGGAGAACCGCATTGATCTCTCCATGCGCGTGCTAAGCGGCGGGCACGGCGGACGGGCCGGGGGCGACGCAACCTCGTAACCCAGGGGTCTGCTGGCGCCGCAAACCGGTTACTAAGAGACATGCTCCTTTCGTGCTCTTGTTTCAAGCACCCCGGTCGCGCAAACTCCCTTTAGAAACAACGCAGATCTGGGGAAAGGAGTTCCCAGGGTGCATGTACGACATGAATCCTGGGAACTCCTATTTTTTCTGCCGAGCCAGATCCGCACTTCCTGCGTGGAGCCACCCCGGCCCACCATTTCCGCATCTCAAGTAGGCATTGGTGACAGGCGGCTTCCCCGCCTGCCGTTGCGTGGTTGCGACAAGCAGCCGCGGCGCATACACTGGCCCACAGCCAGGGCGGCTGCTTACTGCAGCGCCACGGGTATTGCTTGTTTTGAGTCAATTCCCGCGGCGGCTTCCGCGACTTTGCGGAAGAATTGCTGTCTGAAGCTGCAGTGTGCATTTCCACCCAAAGCCCCAGCATGGGCGCGAACCAGAAAGGATCCCCAGATGAAGAAAGTATTTGCTTCGCTTTGCCTCTGTTTCATGCTGACGAGCAATGTGTTTGCCGCTTCAAAGAAAGCGGATCTCCAGGCACGGCTTGACGCTGCCAAATCAGTGATGGACCAGATCATGGCGGCAGACGACGCGAGCATTCCGATGAACATCCTGCAGCAGGCCACATGTGTGGCCGTGATTCCGGGCATGGTCAAAGGTGCGTTTATCTTTGGCGGCCAATATGGCCAGGGTGTGGTGACCTGCCGCACAGGACATGGCTGGAGCGCGCCGGTGTTCATCCGCGCTGCAGGTGGCTCGTGGGGCTTGCAGATTGGCGGGCAGTCAACGGACCTGATCCTGGTGGCCGTGAATGACCGCGGCATGCAGGACCTGCTGAAGAGCAAGTTCAAGATCGGCGCGGATGCCTCAGCCGCGGCGGGCCCGGTGGGCCGCAGTGGGCAGGCAGCCACCAACTGGAAGATGGATTCCGAGCTGCTGAGCTACTCGCGCAACAAGGGCTTGTTTGCCGGTATCGACCTGGACGGCACGAGCATCACGCAGAACACGGAGGACACAGAGGTCTTCTACGGCGCGCCACAGCACTTTGAAACGGTGTTGCATGGCGGCGTCGGGGTTCCGGAGGGCGCGGTGCCGTTCGTCAAGACCGTGGCTCACTACTTTGTCGAAGCCAAGAAGAAGTAGCTCGTCTGAAGGCGAGCGCAGATGCCGGGGCGGCTCCCACAGTGGGGCCGCCCCGGCTTTTTGTGTGCCTGGGATTCCACAAGCTGCGGATGCGGCCCGATGGCCTACACTTGAACTTTGTCTTACAAGATGCAGCATCGGTTCGAGTACTGGCTTGTGGTGGCTGTGGCGCGCAGCCTGGGCGCGCTGCCGCGTGGGCTGGCGCGTGCGCTGGCGGCGGGGCTTGTGTGGGTCATTTATCATGCGCTGAGTCGGCTGCGGCGCGTAGGGCTTCGCAACCTTGAACTGGCCATGCCGGAGCTTTCTGTTGCGGAGCGGGAGCGGATTCTACGCGGCGTTTACCGGCACTTGGGTTGGCAGCTAGTGGAGTTCTGCCGGATGCCGCGCTACACGGCAGAGAACACGCGCGGGTGGATCCGGACCGAGGGGCTGGACCACTACCTGACGGCGCGGGCGCGGGGCAAGGGTGTGCTGGTGCTGACCGGGCATCTGGGAGCGTGGGAGCTTTCGAGCTTCTACCACTCGCTGATGGGCTACCCGATGGGCATGGTGATCCGGCGGCTCGACAACCGGCTGCTGGACACGTTTGTGAACAACATCCGCTGCATGTACGGCAACCGCGTGCTGCACAAGGACGACTTTGGCCGCGGATTACTGACGGCGATGCGTGCGGGCGAGACGGTGGGCATCCTGATGGACACCAACATGACGCCGCCACAGGGTCTTTTTGTGAGCTTCTTCGGACTGAAGGCCTGCACGGCGTCTGGGCTGGCGCATATCGCGCTCAAGACGGGCGCGGCGGTGCTGCCGGGGTTTCTGGTCTGGGAACCGACCGAGCGGCAGTATGTGCTGCACTTTGGCCCTGAGGTGGAGTTTGCCAGCACAGGGAACCGCGAGGCCGATCTTGAGGCGGCAACGCAGACATGCAACGATGTGCTGGAGTCCTGGATTCGTCGGTATCCTGACCAGTGGCTGTGGATTCATCGCCGCTGGAAGACGCGCCCGGCGGGCGAACCGGGGCTCTACGCGCGCAGATGACAGGCACGGAGCGGGAACCATGATCCTGAAGGAACTGGTGGACAAACTTGGCGGGACGCTGGTGCAGGGCGACCCGGATTGGCCGGTGGAGGGCGTGAGCGCCTGCGAGGGCGCGGGCACTTTTGACTTGGTGTTTGCCGACTCTGCGCCTTCAGCGGTGCAGGCTCTGGCGGGCGGGGCGGGCACGGTGGTGCTGCGCGCAGGCGCGGCGCTGAGCTATCCGCACGGCAAGAGCATTGTGGAGGCGCCGAATCCGCGGCTGTGGTTTTCTCGCGCTGCGAAGCTGATTGCGCCGCGGCCGCTGGCGGGCGGGGTGCATCCGCGCGCCATTGTGAACGCGGACACGATTCTTGGAAGCAGCATCAGCGTCGGTGCTGGTGCGGTGATTGAAGCGGGTGCCCATGTAGGCGAGGGCACGCGGATTGATGCGGGTGCCATCATTGGCCACGGGGTACGCGTGGGGGAAGACTGCCACATCTATCCGCGCGCGGTGCTGTATCCCGGCGTGACGCTGGGCGACAACGTGGTGGTGCACGCGGGCGCGGTGCTGGGTGCGGACGGCTTTGGTTACGTGCGCGATCCAGCGACGGGCACGTATACGCAGTTTCCTCAGCAGGGCACACTCGTGGTTGAAGACGACGTGGAGATTGGCGCGAACACAACGATTGACCGCGGCGCGCTGCGCGAGACCCGCATCCGGCGCGGGGCGAAGATCGACAACCTGGTGCATGTGGGCCACAACTGCGACATCGGCGAGGACGTGATCCTGGTGGCGCTGACGGGCATCTCCGGGTCGAGCGAGGTGGGCAAGGGCGCGGTGATTGCCGGGCAGGTGGGTATTGGCGATCACGTGTCGATTGGCCCGGGCGTGATTCTGGGCGGACAGGCAGGCGTGCTGACCGGCAAGACGCTCACTGCCGACGGAGTGCCGCCGGGCACGGTGTTCTGGGGAACGCCCGCGCGGCCGCTGAAGCAGGTGCTGCGCGAGCAGGCCACGCTGGCGCGGTTGGCGAGGCGCCCTGCGAAGGAGCGCGGCGCATAGGCCGGGATGTTTACCGTGGTCATTGGCGGCAGCGGGCGCGGCGTGGGCAAGACAGCGCTGGCCTGTGGGCTGCTTCGCGCCCTGAGCGACCTGAACTGGACGGCGATCAAGATCACGCGGCACGACCACGGCGTTCCGGCTCCGGTGTGGGAGGCAACCACAGCGGGCGGGCAGAATGACACGGCACGCTACCTGGAAGCCGGGGCGCGGCGCGCGTTGCTGGTGACGGCACCGGGCGCGGACCTGCCGCTCGGTGAACTGGACGCAGCTTGCGATGGCGTGGAGTTTGCGCTGATTGAGTCCAACCGCATTCTGGAGGTTCTGCTGCCGGATGTGTGCCTGGCGGTGGTGGGCGACGCGGACGCCAAGCCCTCATTTGGTACGCTGCTGCAACGTGCCGATGCGATTGTGGTGCGCGATCGCGCGGTTTTGGAGCGCATCCACCGGCCTGCTGCTGCCTGCGTCTTCTGCCTGCAGGACTGCGGTTGTCCGCCGCCGGAACTGGTGGCGTGGCTGCGCGGACGGCTCAGCGCGGACGGCCAGGGCATCGCGTTCTAAGACGCGCCGTAGGTTTTGCGCAGCGGCGTGCGTGCCAGCAGACGGCCGAACTGCAACTGAACCCTGCGGTTGAGCGTGCGTAGCGACTGGTGCCGCATCAGTTCGACCAATTGCGCCGTGGGGAGCGTGCGCGGCATCTGCGGCGTCTGCGAGTGGGCAAGATGGTCCTGGATTTGTTGCCCGAGAGTGCGCTTGTACGCCATCCACCACTGGAAACAGCGGTCGCGCAACGCGCTGATGGCCTGCTGATTGTTGCGAAGCGACGCGACGAAGCGTGCTGCCTCAGACCAGTTGCGGAACGCGGGAAGGGGATGCTCGCCGAGCAACTCGCGGAAGTAGTCGAGCTGCAACCGCTTTTCCAAGACAGGGATAGCGCCACACTCCAGCGCCTCGTAGACGCGGAATGAGTCAAGATTCACGTTGCCCATGGGGCAGGGAATGAAGACTGAGTTCAGCAACACCTGCTGATACTCGGCGCGGCTGTAGCTGCGTCGTTCCGGCCCGTCAGTGCAGAGGACGAAGCTGGGTGTCAGTGGGGCGAAGGCGCGCAGCATGTCTGGCCGCGAGCTCTTGTTGCTCTGGCCGAGGAAGCTCCACAGATACGGCCTGGGCCCGTCAGCGGGCTTGGTCATGCCGGGCGCCACGCCGTCAGAGTAGCCGAGCGGCAGTGGAAAGACTCCACGCGAGACAAAGGCGCGCGCCCAGTAGTTGCGGAAGACGCCACGAAAATTCGCGTAGACGTTATAGCCGCCTTCGTATGTTTCGTCGGAGAGATGCAGCAGCCACGCGTTGCGTCCACGGAACTGCTCATAGTAGCCGGGCGGGTGCGTGCGCACGTAGGAGTCGATCAGTAGACAGTCGTCGAGCACGAGTTTGTGGTTGCCGTCGTGGACCTCACCGCCTGTAATTGGCGCGAAGATCTCGCGGATCCAGTCGCGTTCAGCGTAGGCCTGTCCCTGCCACAACAACGTCAGCTTCATCGTGGTCTCTTCGGTTCTGCTTCAGGTTGATTTGAGTTGCGGCGGGCACGATGGCGCATCCGCTGCTTCAAGGATGCCACGGGCATGCGCACGGGTCGCGCACGCCGCGCTGCAGAACTCACGTGTGGCTTCGCTTGCCCGCTTTGATGCGGCGGATCTCTTCCATGCGTTGGGCGAGCAGTTTCTCGCGGCCCTCTTGCGTGGGCTGGAAGTAACTGCGGCCGCGGAGGGCTTCAGGCAGGCAGTCCATGTCGGCCACTTTGCCTTCTTCGTCGTGCGCGTAGCGGTAGCCCTTGCCGTATTCGAGTTCCTTCATCAGCCGCGTGGGTGCGTTGCGCAGGTGCAGCGGTACGGGCTCCTGCCGCGTGCTCTCCACATCGTCACGGACTGCGCCCCATGCCATGTAGACCGAGTTCGACTTGGGCGCGAGGCAGAGGTAGACGACGGCTTCAGCCAGCGCCAGATCACCTTCCGGTGAGCCAAGGAACTCCATGGTCTGTTTGGCGCTGAGGCAGAGGTTCATGGCCTCCGGCGCGGCGAGGCCGATGTCTTCGACGGCCATGCGGACGACGCGGCGCGCCAGATACAGCGGGTCTTCACCGGCGGCGAACATGCGCGCGAGCCAGTAGAGCGCGGCATCAGGGTCAGAGTTGCGCACGCTCTTGTGCAGCGCGGAGATCAGGTTGTAATGCTCTTCGCCGGACTTGTCGTATTGCAAGACGCGCTGCTGCACGGCGTCAGTGGCTACGGCTTTGTCGATGCGTTTTTCGCCTGCCAGAGCGATTTGCGCAGCGACCTCCAGCGTGTTGTAAGCGTTCCGGCAGTCTCCGCTGGAGTAGTCGGCGATGAGCGTAAGCGCTTCGTCGTCGGCTGCAAGTTCCATGGCTCCGAGGCCACGCTCGCGATCTTCGACGGCGCGGCGGAGCAGTTCGACGATGCGCTCAGTGCTGAGCGCGCGGAGCACGTAAACGCGGCAGCGGGAGAGAAGCGCGGAGTTGATCTCGAAGGACGGGTTCTCGGTTGTTGCGCCGATGAGGCGGATGGTTCCGCGCTCGACGTAGGGCAGAAAGGCGTCCTGCTGCGCTTTGTTGAAGCGGTGAATCTCATCGACGAACAGGATGGTGCGCGAGTGCATCTCCGCGGCCTGCGCGGCCTGCGCCATCACCTGCTTGATCTCCTTGATGCCGCTCATGACGGCGGAAAACTCGACGAAGCTGGCTTGCGTGGTTTCCGCAATGATCTTGGCCAGTGTGGTTTTGCCCACGCCGGGCGGGCCCCAGAAGATCATGGAGCCGGGGTCGTCGCGCTCGATCTGGATGCGGAGCGGCTTGCCGGGGCCGAGCAGGTGCTCCTGTCCGCTGTAGTCGTCTAGCGTGGTGGGCCGCATACGTTCGGCCAGCGGCGCGCCCGCCACTGCGTGGGCGGGGGTTCTGGTGGAGCGCAGCGGCTGATCCGGTTCGTTGTCGAAGAGGCTCATTGTGCGCCTCCGGCGGCGGCGCGCTGGCGAGCGGCTTCATAGAGGAGCACGCTGGCGGCGACGGCCGCGTTGAGGCTCTCCACCGGGCCGGGGCAGGGAATGGTGATGGCGGCGTCGGCTTGCGCGGCAAGCGACTGCGGCACACCGTTGCCCTCATTGCCGATGATGAGCGCCACGGCGCGGCGCAGGTCAGTGGCGGTGGCCGGGTGCGCGTTGCGTACCGCGGTGGCGAGAGTGGTGACGCGGGCCTGCTTCAGCTTTTCGAGGGCTTCTGCGGGCTCGGCGGAAACCAAAGGCACGCGCAGGACGCTGCCGGCCGAGGCGCGCACGGCCTTGGGATTCCACGCGCTGACGGTGCCGGGCAGCGAGACGACGCCCTGTGCGCCGAAAGCCTCAGCAGAACGCAGAATGGTGCCGAGGTTGCCGGGGTCTTGCACGCCGGCGAGCACAACCACGAGCGGCGCGGGACCGGCGAGGACGTGGCTCCACTGCCACTGCGGCGGCTCGACGAGGGCGGCGACGGGCTGCGGCGACTCGGTGACGAGCGCCTGCTCCAGCAGGGCGCGGGGGGTGAGGATCAGCTCGGTTTCGGCGGGGAGGCCCAGCTCAGCCTGCAGAGACTCGCCGCCCTCTTCGGCGGCAAAGGCGGTGTGAATGCGCAGCCCGGCGCGGACGGCTTCACGCACCAGATTTGGCCCCTCAAGGCCGCAGAGACCGGCGTCGCGGCCGGGGTGCTCCAGCGCGCGGCGCAGTTCCTTCAGGCGCGCGTTGTGTTTACTTTGTACAATGCGAACAGGCATTTTGTCGGCTTTGTTCCGTTTCCTCTTAGGCGATTCTATGCTGTTCGCGCGCGGCGCGAGCGGGAGGCGGCGACGGGCTGGCGGATGCGCAACTTGCACCGCTGCTGGTGCTGTGGTAGCTTCCGGTTTTGTGGCTTCTCGAAATTCGGGAACAGAGGTAGACCTTCTTGTCCGCGGAAATTTTGCGCATTCATCCCGATGAGCCTCAGACGGACCGGATCGACTATGTCGTTTCGTGTCTGCGCAAGGGGTACGTCGTCGCTCTGCCGACCGACACTTTTTACGGGCTTGCTGTCGATCCGGTCAATCTGCACGCCGTTGAAAGCATCTACCAGATCAAAACGCGACAGAAGCACAAGCCGCTCTCGCTGCTGATCTCGTCACTGGCGCAGGCTTATACGCTGGCACGCGACTCTGACCCGAGGCTGGACAAGCTGGCGGACAAGTTCTGGCCGGGACCGTTGACGGTGATTGTCCGCGCGGGGACCAAGCTGCCGCTGCGCTCGACGGCGAACACGGGCAACGTGGCGCTGCGCATTCCGGACGCGGCGATTCCGCGCGCGGTGGTGGAGAGCTTTGGGCTGCCGATCACAGCCACATCCGCGAACCTGAGGGGCGCGAGCGAATGCACGCACGCGGCCTGTGTCCGCGACCAGATTGGCGAGCGTGTGCCGCTGATTGTTGACGGCGGCCCGACGGGCCGTACGCAACCCACCACGATCGTCGATCTCTCGCTCGGCAGCGGCCGCTGGGAGATTCTGCGTGAGGGCGCAATCCCCACGCATGAGATCGTGATGGCCTTGCAGCGCTAAGATTCTGATCATGGGGGGACGCGCCACATCTGGCCGCCGCGCTGTGCGCATTGGCGCAGCCGTTACGCTGCTGCTGCTGGCTGCGACAGCGCTCTGGAGCCGCTGGGTTTACGCGGGCATTGAGCGCTATGCCGGGCAGGACGAGGCTGCGCCCTCGGACGCCATTGCCGTATTTGGAGCGGCAGAGTACGACGGGCGGCCTTCGCCGGTGTATCGCGCGCGGCTGGAGCACGCAGAAGCGCTGTATGACCGCGGAATTGCGCCGCTGGTGATCACGCTGGGCGGCGACGGCGGCGACCAGTACTCAGAGGGCGGCGTGGGCCGCCAGTACCTGATGAGCCAGGGGATTCCCGAGGAATCCATCATTGCAGAGACCACGAGCCGCAGCACCGTCGAGGCGGTGCACTGGCTTGGCGTCATCGCGCGTGCCAACGGACTGCATCGCATTGTCGTCGTCAGCGACGCGGCCCACATGTTCCGGCTGCATGCGCTGTGCGCCGCCGAGGGAATGGACGTGCTGACCTCGCCAAGGCCGCGCGTCAGCATTGAGGGCAACACGTCGAGTGTTTCACCTGTGATGCATGAGATTCTCAGCTACACGGCGTGGCGGCTGAACCTGGAATAGCTACTGTAGTCCGAGATATGGCGCTGCTGCCAGCAGGGCCAGCGCCAAGGCCGCCGCGCTCCACGTGGAGATAAAATTCACCGCGTCGTTGTTGAGCCAGCCGCGCCGCTCCAGCGTTGCGCCTAGCAGGCTGTCAAAGAGCAGGCCGAAGATGCCGCCCGCTGCGCCAACAACGCCGATGCGCCAGCCGCCTGCGAGAGCGGCTGCGCCAGTGGCTGCGACGAGCAGGGCTGCGGCCGCTCCGGCGAGCGTGCCGCTGAGGCTGATGGCTCCGTCAGTGCCGGGCTCCATGGTGCGGAGAGTGGTGATCATGCGCGGGCGGCCACTGAGCACCTGGCCGAGTTCAGATGAGACGGTGTCTGCCGCGGACTCGCACAGCGCGGCGAGCATGGGTGCGTAAAGCAGACCGAGGCCCCAGGCGTCGGCGCGGAGCCAGCCGGTGTCGGCCATCCAGAGCCGCGCGGGCGTCATGGCGACGAGTGCCGCGGTGCCGAGGTTGGCGGCCACCTGCGCGGCCACGCGGCCGGAACGCTTCTCCGCCGTGCCTAGAGCCTCCTTGCGCTGCCGTCCGAGCCGCGTGGCGAGCGAGGTGAGGACAAGAACAGCCACCATAGGGACCACTGCCGTTCGCCACGGCACGCAGGGAACGGCGGCGGTGGAGAACATGAGGCTGGCTGCTAACGCCGCTCCGGCCCAGGCCCCGGCGGGGGAGGCTGCGCGCGCCCGCCAGGCCACCAGGCCGAGCACGGCGCTGAGGCCCAGCACGCAGGCGGCGACGGAGGGGGAGTCGGTGAGCCAACGCTCGGTTTCAAGAACGAGCTGTGCGCCCACGGCGGGAAAGACGGCGAGGAGAACGGTTTTTGACTGCCAGCGCAGCTTCAGGGGCTTCACGTTTCCATGGTAGCGGGCGCAGCGAGGCGTGGCGGCGGCCGTGGACGGCGAAATATCGCTGACAGTCCCTACTTAATCGGTTTACACTCATGTGCGAACTGAACGCCGCATTCTCCGGAGTTGTGAATGAAGTCTGCTCTTCGCGCCCTTATCTGCGCTGCGCTGGTTCCTACGGCGCTTGTTGCCTGCGCCCAGTCTCAGCGCCTTGAACTCGACCGCACTGGCGAGACGATTGTGCTGGAGCCTTATGCGCCGAACGTTGTCCGCGTGACACTGAGCCTGGACCGCGCGCCCGCGCTGGCTGCGCCCGGCTATGGAGTGATTGCAAAGCCGGACGCGGCGGGCTGGGCTGCCACGCAGACTGCCGCTGCGGATGTGTACAAGTCCGGCGCGCTGGTGGTTTCAGTGGACCGGCCACACGGAGGTGGCGCACCGCCGCCGCAGACGGTGATCGACATCAGTAAATATTTTGGCGGGACCACGCCGGGCGCTCACATTACGTTCAAGACGCCGGAGGGCCAGCAGATTCTGGAGCTGAACGGCTGGGGGCAGGCGCTGCCGAACCAGAAGGACGGCACGGCGGCGCTGGCTGCGGACAGGCGGCCGAGCGACCCCGTGTCGTACGTGGTGAGCGCCAGCTTTGCCTCGCCGGACGATGAGCACTATTACGGGCTGGGCGACAACCAGGAGGGTTTCCTGGACCATCGCGGGCACCCGGTGCGCTGCTGGAATGACTATCTGGCCCCGGCGGGTGCGTCGACCTGTGTGCCGTTTGTGGTGACGAACAAGGGTTACGGGTTGCTGTGGGACAACGCATCAAAGACGACGATTGAGCCGGGCTTCAACGAGCGGACGAACTGGACGAGCGAGGCGGGCGACCGCGTTTCGTTCTTTGTGATTGCGGGCAAGACGGCAGACGAGATCTATGCGGGGTACCGCCTGCTGACCGGACCGACGCCGTTGCTGCCCAAGGCGGCTTACGGCTACATCCAGTGCAAGCAGCGCTACGCGAGCCAGGACGAGGTGTTGTCCGTTGCAAAGGGCTACCGCGACCGCAAGCTGCCCGCCGATGTGATGGTGGTGGACTGGTTCTACTACACGAAGATGGGGCAGATGGACTTTGACCCTGCGAAGTGGCCGGACCCGGCGGCGATGAATAAGCAACTCCACGAGATGGGCTTTGAAACGATGATCAGCGTGTGGCCGCGGTTTGTGCCGGAGAGCCGCTTCTACCAGGAGCTGGTCCGCAAGGGCTGGCTCATCCACAAAGCCGACGGTACGCCCATCGACGGGCTGCCGTATGACCGTGCGGGCTCGGACATTGATACGACCAACCCGGAGGCCGCGCAGTGGTATTGGCAGACGATCCGCGACAACGTTGTGGCGAAGGGTTTTGACTCGCTCTGGGCGGACGAGACCGAGCCGGACCTGCCGCCGAACGGCGCGTACTATCACATTGGGCCGGGCACGGCGTTCTTCAACGTCTATCCGCTGCTGCACACGCAGGCGCTTTACGACGGCTTCCGGCGCGACCTGCCGCAGAAGCGCGCACTGATCCTTTCGCGCGATGCATTTACGGGCATCCAGCGCAACGGCGCCATCGTCTGGTCGTCGGACATCAGTCCCACCTGGGACACGTACCGGCGGCAGATTCCGACGGGGTTGGACTTTGCGGCTTCGGGCGTGACGTACTGGTCAAACGACACGGGCGGCTGGCAGTACCTGCCCGGCGAGCACAAGCCAGCGCACGCGCCGCTGCTGGACCCCTCGGATGCGCGCGCTGTGGTCGGCGGGTATGACGACTATCCGGAGCTTTATACGCGCTGGTTCCAGTACGCGACCTTTCTGCCCATCATGCGTTCGCACGGCAGCAGGCCGGAGAACGAGGTCTGGTCTTACGGCAAGCAGGCGCAGCCGATTCTGGAGAAGTACCTGAAGCTGCGCTACGAACTGGTGCCGTACATCTACTCGCTTGGCTACCAGACCTGGAAGACGGGAGCGCCATTCCTGCGGGCGCTGCCGCTGGACTTTCCGAACGATCCGCATGTGGTGGATCTGCGCGACGAGTACATGCTGGGACCGGCGCTTCTGGTGGCTCCGGTGACGGTGCAGGGAGCGAAGTCTCGCGCGGTTTACCTGCCGGCGGGCGCGGACTGGTACAACTTCTGGACGGGTGAGCGGCTGAAGGGCGGCCAGACGATTCAGGCTGCCGCGCCGATTGAGACGATTCCCGTGTTTGTGCGCGCGGGGACGATTCTGCCGCTGGGTGCGCCGGTGGAAAGCACGCACGAGAAGCAGGCGATTGCCAGGGTGAGGGTGTATCTGGGCGCGGATGGCGATTTCACGCTGTTCAGCGACGATGGGACGAGCTATGCCTACGAGCAGGGGGCGGGCTCGATTACGCGGCTGCACTGGGACGACCGTGCGCGCAGGCTGACGCATGAAGGTGCTGCGGCCTGGAGTGAGCCGGATGCCGCCGTGGTTCAGATTGTGGGCCGCTGAGCGAGCGCGCGGCGGCTGGATTTTCTCCGGTTGCCGCGCGTTGGATTCCCACGAGCCACCGGCTGCGTCTAAGTCCCCGGGATTGTGTTCCACCCATGGCCGCATGATGGCCGGTTGGATGACGGGTACGCGCCCTTGCGTGCGACCCCGGAGAGCCCATCCGGTTGATTTACAATCACTCAGGTAAGCAGGACTGAACTGAATGAGTCTTTTTCCCATGAATGCACGCGGGATGCGTGTGTGTCTGATGCAGGTTGGCGCGGCCGCTCTGGGCACCGCCATGGTGACCGGTTGCGGCAGCGCCTACCGGTCTGTCGTCACGTCGACGAATCCCAGCGGTCCTGCCTCGCAGCCGGCATCGCAGACTATCGTCGTATCCTCGCCTTCAGCCAGTTCTGACGGCATTGCCACGGTGCTGGACTACTCCGGCGACACAATTATGGCCACGGCCTCGATTGGGCCTGACCCCCAGAGCTTTACGCTCGATTACGCAGGCTCGACGGGCTACACCGTCAACACTGACGGCACCCTGACCAATTTTCCGGCAACGACGTCATTGCAGCAAAAGAGCGTGACTTACTCGACGCTGCCCAGCACCACCTCGCCGTGGGGTATGTTCTCGCCCTCCACCGGCCTGTGGGTGACGGACCTGGCGTCGAATGAAGTGGATGTGCTGACGGGCAGCCCGGAAACCTTCAAGATCGCCGTCCCGGTAGCGCATGCCCCGGTCGCGGTTGTCGGTGCGGGCACCTCGGCCAAGCGTTATTTCTCAGTCAGCCTGAACAACTCGAGTACACCGTCCAGCAGCGATGTCACTGTCGACAGCATGCTCTGCAACACGGCGCCTTCCACGGTAAGCCAGAATGGCGAGGCCGACGGCATTGAGATTTCAAGCTCCAGCGGCATTTACTCGGTTTCGGCGCAGATTCCGCTGGGCAAGTGCCCGGTTTACGGCGTGTCCAACAGCGACGGTTCGCGCATCTTTATCCTGAACCGCGGCAGTGACACCATCACGGTGATCAATGCGCAGACTGATGCGCTGGACAGCTGCACGCCGTTTCTGAATGCGTCTGGCCAGCAGGTAACCTGCCATCCGACTCTGCCGCTCTCAACGACGGCCGTTTCAGCCACGGGCATTACGCCGACCAACGGCACGACGAACGCGAATCTGCCGACGGTTGCCGGGCCGGTCTATGCGGAATACAACACCGCTACGAGCCAGTTGGTTGTTGCCGACTATGACGGCGGCACGGTGAGCATCATCGACGTTTCGATGGACATCTACGGCAACGACAGCCCGACGTTCGGCACCACCTACACCGTGAAGGTCGGCAAGACATCTACGCCGTATCCGGCGGCGGTGACGGCGCTCTATACGGGTGACCGCGCGTACACAGCCAACCAGGGCGATGACTCCGGCAGCACCGGCAATGGCTCGGTTTCGGTCGTCAACCTGACAAGCCACACGCTGGAGAAGACGCTCTCAGTGGTGGGTCATCCGCGCACAGTGGTTTCCACGTCGAACTCGCTTTACGGTAAGGTCTACGTGGCCTCGCCTGACAGCGAGTACGTGACCGTGATCGACACCACGCAGGACGCGGTAAGCACCACGGTGCTGATCCAGGGCGACATCGTTGACGTCCGCACGGCGAACCAGAACGGCGTGAGCAGCAACGCGCAGATCATGAGCCGCCGGCCCGGCGCAGGACAGCCCTGCTACCTGCCCGGCACCACAGCCACGGCATCGCTCAGCGCCTGCCAGAGCATTTCGCTCCCGCAGTAGGCAGGCCGCCTGCTACGCATACAATCGGCCAGAGGCAGGGCGCCTCTGGCCGGTTTCATTTTGCCCTGAGTTCAAGGTTTTGTATGGAGCCGAAGGCACAGAAGGAACGCATTGACGTGCTGTTGGTGGAGCGCGGATTGGCCGCGAGCCGCGAGCGCGCCCGTGCGCTCATCCTGGCCGGGCGCGTGCTCGTCCGCGAGCAGAAGGTGGACAAAGCGGGCGCTTCGTTTCCCTCGGACGTCGCGATCCGGTTGCTGGGCGAGGACATGCCCTACGTGAGCCGCGGGGGGCTGAAGCTGGCCGCCGCGCTGGAGCGCTGGCCCATCGCTGTCGCCGGGCGCGCGTGCCTTGATGTGGGAGCCTCGACCGGTGGTTTTACGGACTGCCTGCTGCAGCACGACGCCGCGCATGTCACGGCTGTGGATACGGGCTTTGGCCAGATTGCGATGAAGCTGCGCAACGACCCCCGTGTGCATCTGCATGAGCGAACAAACGCACGGCTGCTGGGGCCGGGTGCACTGGCCGATGGGCCAGAGCTGACGCTGCTGGTGATGGATGTGTCGTTTATCTCCGCAACGCTGTTGCTGCCGCCGGTCTTTGCTGCTGCCCCGGCACTGTGCGAGGCGGTGGTGCTGGTGAAGCCGCAGTTTGAGGCCGGGCGAGGCCACGTGGGCAAGGGCGGCATTGTGCGCGACCCGGCGGCGCATCAGGCCGCAATCGACAAGGTGGCGGCATGCATCGAGGAGCAGGGATGGCAGGTGGTGGAGACGGCTCCTTCGCCGATTCTGGGTGCTGAGGGCAACCGCGAGTTCCTGCTTTACGCGCGCCGCGTCCCGGCCGTGGAGACTCCCGCGCAGGCGCATCCTTTACACTAAGTCCGCATGCAACGCGTTGCGATTATCTCGAAGCCTCACAAAGAAGAACTCTCCACGATTCTGCCCGAGCTTGTCGGCTGGCTGGGCCGTAACGGCTACGAGCCGCTGTTGGACGACGAGAGCGGCCGCTACTGCCAAACCGCGCCGGTAGTTGCGCGCGAGCAGCTGCCCGCGAAGGAGCCGTCGCTGGTGATCGTGCTGGGCGGCGATGGAACACTGCTGGCTGCTGCGCGCGTGTTTGCGCACACAGGAACACCAATTCTGGGCGTGAACCTCGGCTATCTCGGCTTTCTGACGGAGATTCGGCTTGCCGATCTCTACCCCACGCTTGAGGGCTGGTGTACGTCGTGCCACAAGCTGGACGCCCGCACCATGCTGCATGCGGAATTGTGGCGTGGAGGAAAACTCGCTGCGGAGTTTGAGGCGCTGAATGAGGTCGTGGTGTCAAAGGGCGACATTGCGCGCATGGGCGAGTTTGCGGTGCAGTTGGATGGCACGGCTGTGGCGCGCTTCCGCGCTGATGGCGTGATTGTCTCCACGCCGACTGGTTCAACGGCCTACACGCTTGCCGCGAACGGCCCGATCCTCACGCCGAAAGTGGACGCTATGGTGGTGACGCCGATCTGCCCGCACCTGCTCACTCTGCGGCCGATCGTGGTGCCCGGAGGCGCTGTGCTGACGGTACGCGTGGAAGATGTGCCTCTGCAGGGATTGCTGACCGTGGATGGCCAGCGTGCCGTGGATCTGCACCGTGGCGACGAGGTGCGCTGCCGCCGCTCGGAGAACACCGTGAACCTGGTCCGCATGCATGAGAGCGGATTCTTTGAGGCGCTGCGCAGCAAGTTGAGCTGGGGCGAGCAGTAAGCAGGGAAGCGTCGGCTACTTGTTCAGTTCGCCCAGCAGCACGCGCGCTTTCATCGCGAGAGTGTGCGCGCCGTCCACATCGCCCGAGCTGAGCGCGGTGCGCGCCTGCTTGAGAAATTCGCGAATCTGCGCGGCGGTTTTTTGTTCCTGGTCACTGAGCGAGCGCGTTATGCGCCTCAGGCCCTGATCCGTGGCCGAGATGGATTGCTCGGTCTGGTAGCGCAAGTCGCCGGACTCACCGGGCGTGAGCTGGCCGATGGCGCTGACTCCGCTGCCGCTGCCGGTGGTTGCAGACTGCTCGGCCGGCTTGGTTTCCGGCCTGGTGTGGCGCGGGTGGTGCTTGGCCGGTTTGGTTTCAGGCGGCGGCGCAGGAGTGGGTTCCGGCTGCTGCTGCGGCTGTTGCGTCTGCGGAACGGTGACAACCGGAGGAGGCAGGTTTGCCTGCGTGGGAGTTGGCGAGGGCGGCGGCGTATCCACAATGGGAGGAGCCAGAGGCTGCGTCTGCGCCTGCTCGGTCTTATGAATGCAGCCGGCCGCGAGCAGCGGTAACAGCAGCAGAACGCTCTTCGCGGACGCCGTCATTGTACTGATCCTTCTCCGTTCCCCATCATCGCCGGTTGGGGGTGCCGGCGGTTCCACTCCGCTGCGGCCAGCGGAATCCGCAGCACAAACTCCGTACCACGGTTCATTTCCGATTCTACTTCGATGCTCCCGTGGTGTAACTGCACGATGCGGTAGGTCATGGCCAGGCCAATGCCGCTGCCTCCACTCTTGGTGGTGAAGTAGAGGTCGAAGATCTTGTCGCGGATCTCCTCTGGGATACCGCTGCCCTCGTCTGCGATGCGCAGCAGAGCGTATTTGCGGTCGTCTTCGAGCGTAACGCGGAGGCGTCCGCCTTTTGGCATGGCCTGCGCGCCGTTCTGCACAATGTTGATGACGGCTTGCTTGAGCAGGTCGGCGTCCACGTTCACCGGCACAGGCGTCTCCGGCAAGCGGCTTTCCAGCAGCACGTTGCGCGTGCTGAGCTCCTCTGCAGACAGTGCGAGCACGTCGTCGAGGATCTGGCGCAGGTCCTGCTCGCGCAGTTGCAGCTCGACGGGGCGCGAGAAGTCGACCAGCGTCTGCACCACCCGGTCCAGCCGGTGAATTTCAACGTCAATGACTTCAAGGTGGCGCGCCGCTGATGCGTTGCCGTCGCCGAGCTTGTTTTTCAGCAGTTCCAGGTGGACGACGATGGCGTTGATGGGGTTTTTGACCTCATGGCCCACGCCAGAAGTGAGCCGCCCAATGGCGGCCATGCGGCGTGAAAGCTCCAGCTCGGACTCGATCTCCTGCACGGACTCAAGATCATGCAGCGTGACCAGAGCGCCAATTCCTGCGCCCTGTTCCGCTCCTTCATCGCTTTCGTGAATAAAATCGAGCGAAACCTGGACAAGGCGACCGGTTTCAGTCTGGATCTCTATCTGCCCGAGCGTGCGTCCGGCGGCGTAGGCCTCGCGCAGCGTGCGGCCCAGTACTGTGAATTCGTCAAAGACCTCCTCAGCATGCTTGCCGAGCAGGCTGCCGCGCTCAATGTGGAGGAAGCGCCGCGCTGCCTCTGAAACGAGCACCGCGCGGCCATCGCGGCTGAAGAGGATAAGCCCGTCCTGCAGATTGCCGAGGATGTGGTCGAGGTTCTCCTTCAGTGCGGAGAAGACTTCTTCGACGTTGCGCATGCGCTGGCCGATCTTCTCGATCTTTGTGGAGACGATCTGCGCAGTGTCCTGATTCGGCGTCTCGTCGGGCTCCTCGCCGGCTTCGGCTTCGCCGGGCGCGGTCCAGTAGTCCAGCTGCTGGCTGATCTCCTTGAGCGGCTGCAAAGCGAGGTTGCTGAGCAGCAGCGCCATCAGCAGCGCCGCGCCGAGCGCGAAGCCAGTCAGCGTGAGCGCTTCACGCAGCCAGGGGGCGTAAGCGGCGTGCAGCAGAGTGGTGCGTGCGCCCACGTGCACGGTGATGAAGCGCTCGCCGTTGCGGTCGAGCGAGAGCATTACGTCAAAGACCTGCGGCGGGCCGAAGACGGTGCGGTAACGCTCAACGGCGCCCGCGCTGAGCAGCTTCTGGTAGTCAGGCCGCGCTGGAAGAAGCTTGTCTTCACTGCCCGCGTTGGTGCTGACGAGTACGCGCCCGGCGTTGTCGCCGATGTTGATGTCATATACGGTGAGCGAGTAGCGGTTGACCGAGTCCATGACCGCGGCCAGTGCCGCGCTGGAGCGGATAGCTTCCGCCTCAAGCGAGCGTAGCTCGGCCGGGTTGTTGGGGTCCACGGTGCGCCCCTGCAGGCCTTCTTCCAGCGCCTGTTGCACGGCAAAGCGGACCTGGTTGGCGACCATGCGGTTGGCCTCGTAGGTCTGGTTCACGGCCGCGTCCAGAAGCTGGTTTACGTAGACCAGCGAAACGACGGCGGAGATGAGCACCACCAGCGCCGTGATTGCCAGAACGAGTTTGGTCTTCAGCCGCATGGTGCCGTTTGTGCCTCAGACGGGCTGGTCTTCCCGCGTCTGGCTGTATTCTTTCAGCTTGTTGTGGAGGGTCTTGAGGCTTACGCCCAAGATCTCTGCCGCGCGGGTTTTGTTTTGCCCGGTGGACTCCAGCGTGCGCAGGATCAGCAGCCGCTCGGCTTCACCGACGGTGGTTCCGACAGGCACGGGGACCACGCTTGCGTCGAAGACAGGTGCCGCGCCTGCGGGGGCCCGGCCGAAGTTTGGCGGCAGGTGGCCAGGGTCGAGTGGGGCGCCGTCCGGGCAGAGGATCACGGCGCGCTCCATGGTGTTGCGGAGCTCGCGCGCGTTGCCCGGCCAGTTGTAAGCCATCATGCGGTCCAGCATCGACTGGCTCAGGCCGGGGACGTGGCGATTGTGCTTCTGGTTCATGTCGCGCACCATCGCCTCGGCCATGGCGGGCAGATCCTCAATGTGCTGGCGCAACGGCGGCAGGTCGATGTGAAAGACATTGAGCCGGTAGTAGAGGTCACTGCGGAGATGGCCGTTGGTGACGGCTTCGGCGGGGTCGCGGTTGGTGGCGGCTAGCACGCGCACATCCACTTCCTGCTCCGTGCGCGCGCCCAGCCGGCGCAACTTGCGCTCTTCCAGCACGCGGAGCAACTTGGCCTGCGTGCCGACGGGCATCTCGCCCAGCTCGTCCAGCAGCAGCGTGCCGCCAGAGGCCAGCTCAAAGCAGCCTGCGCGGCGTTCCACTGCGCCGGTGAAGGCGCCTTTTTCATGGCCGAAGATTTCGCTTTCAATCAGCGACTCTGGAATGGCCGCGCAGTTGACCGCGACAAAGGGCTTGGCCTTGCGAGGGCTCAGGTCATGCAGCGTGCGTGCCACCAGTTCCTTGCCCGTACCGCTTTCGCCGGTGATGAGCACGGAGACGTTGGACGGGGCGATCTGCTCGATGAGTGCGAAGATTTCGCGCATCTCCTTGGAATTACCGACCATGGAGCCCAGCACGCCGGTTTCACGGAGGCGGCGACGCGCCACTTCAAGCTCGATGGTCGTTTCGCGCTGGCGCGTGGCGTTGGCCAGAATGGTGCGCAGCCGCGCGGCATCCACGGGCTTGGTGAGGAAGTCATACGCGCCCAGCTTCATCGCATCAACGGCTGTCTGAATGGAGCCCTGAGCAGTGAGCAAGACCACGGCCACGTTGGAGTTGATGCCGGAACCCTCTTCTGCCAGCTTGGCCAGCAGGCCCAGCCCGTCGAGGCGCGGCATCTTCAGGTCTGTCACCACGATGGCCGGGTCCCAGGCCAGCGCCTTCTCCCAGCCCTCAATGCCGTCGCGCGCGGTCTCCGTGCGATAGCCCCAGCCGGAGATCAACTCCGCGAGGCCCATCAGCGCGTGGGGTTCGTCTTCGACGATCAGTACTTTGACCGCATCTGTCATACCACCATTCTATCTGCGCGGCATGTGCGGATTCTGCTGGATTCTGCAGTTCTGAGGGGGCCTGCCGTGCGGCAGTGGACCGTAAGCTGCGGCTCAGCCAGCCTTTTCGCTCAGTTCGGCCCAGCGCGCGTAAAGTGCTTCGTTCTCGCGCTCGGCTTCTGCGAAAGCTTCTAGCGCCGCTTGCAGGGCCGCAGCGTCGGTGGCGATCTCCGGGCTTTCGACTTTGGCTCGTGCTGCGGCCAGTCTGGTGTCAGACTCCTCGACGCGCTGCTCGATACCGGCGAACTCACGCGCTTCCAGGTAGGAGAGCTTCTTCTTCTGCGGGGCTGCGGCGGGTTTCTGCTCGGCGCGTGCGGCTTCTGACTCCGCCGCGCGTGCGGCGTCTTCTGCCGCGGAGTTTTCGGCCATCCACGCCTCCCACTGCGCGTAGTCGGCGAATTGCGCGGCGCGGCCCTTGCCATCAAGGCCGACGACGGTGGTTGCCACGGTGTTGAGCAGGTAGCGGTCATGCGTGACGAGCACCAGCGCGCCGGGGAACTCCAGCAGGTTTTCTTCCAGAATTTCAAGCGTGGCGAGGTCGAGGTCGTTGGTTGGCTCGTCCAGCAACAGCACGTCGGCGGGCTCCAGCATGAGGCGCGCAATGAGCACGCGAGCGCGCTCGCCGCCGCTCAGGTTGCGGACGGGCTGGTTGAGCTGTTCGCCGGTGAAGAGGAAGCGCGCCGCCCAACTGGCGACGTGGATGGTGCGGCCGTTGTGGATGACGCCGTCGCCCTCGGGCGCGAGAGCGCGCTTGAGCGTGATGCTCTCATCCAGCTCGCGCATCTGGCTGAAGTAGACGAGGCGCAGGGCGTCGGCGCGCTTGATGGTGCCTTCGTCGGGCTCCAACTCGCCGCGCAGCAGGCGGAGCAGCGTGGTTTTGCCGCTGCCGTTGGGGCCCACAAGGCCGACCTTTGCGCCTGCGGTCAGCGTGAACGTGAGTCCGGAGAAGAGGCGGTGTCCACCCAGATCGCAGGCCACGGAGTCGAACTCGACGAGGCGCTTGGTCTTGCGATCGCTGGCGGCGAAGTCGATGCCTGCGGTCTGCTCCACGGAGCGGGCGTTCATCTCAGCGAGCTGGCCGATCATGGCGTTGGCGGTGTCAATGCGGGCCTTGGACTTGGTGGTGCGAGCCTTGGGGCCGCGCCGCAGCCACTCGACCTCTGTCCGCACGCGGTTGCGCAGCGACTCCTGCTGCCGCGATTGCGCTTCGAGATAGGCGTCGCGCTCTTCAAGAAAGCGGCTGAATGAGCCCTTCACGCGTAGCAGGCCTTCGGCGTAGGCGCGGTTCAGCTCGATGACCTCACTGGAGGTGGCTTCGAGGAAGTAGCGGTCGTGGCTGACGGTGACGGCGGCGAACTTCGCGCTCGCCAGCAGCCCCTCCAGCCACTCAATGCCTTCAAGGTCCATGTGGTTTGTCGGCTCGTCGAGCAGAACCACGTCTGGCTCGCTGGCCAGCGCTTCCAGAATCGCAAGCCGCTTGCGCCAGCCGCCGGAGAGCGATGCCGCTTCGGCGTCGAGATCGGCAAAGCCCGCGCGACCGGCCAGCTCACGCAGGCGGCCCTCGCGTTCGGTTTCACTCACGTGGACAGCGGCCAGCGCGGCCTCCAGCACGGTGCGCACGGTGAGCCGCTCAGCGAAACGCGAGTCCTGCGCCACGTAGGCTGTTCGCGCCAGACGCCGCACGGCCACTTCGCCCGTGTCCGGCTCCAGCGTACCGGCCAGCACGGCCAGCAGTGTGGACTTGCCTGCGCCGTTGGGCCCGATCAGACCGATGCGCGCACCGTCTTCCACGGTGAGAGAGATGTTGCGGAACAGCGCGGTTGCGCCAAAGGTCTTCGATACGGATTGTGCGTTCAGGATCGGGGGCATCTCTTCCAGCTTACCGGCTGGCGGCGGCGCGCGCGACCGGACAGCCCGGAGGCCCGGTACACTGGAACCATGCTCGATTACGAGATTTCCCCGGCCGACGCGGCGGCCCTTCTCCGCGAACAGAAAGCACGGCTGATTGACGTTCGAGAGCCAGCAGAACTGGCGCTGGTGAGCCTGCCGGGCGCGGTTGCAATGCCCATGGGCGATGTTCCGGCGCGTGCGCATCAGGAGCTGGACCCCGACGAGCGCCTCGTCGTCCTCTGCCATCACGGAGTGCGCTCGATGACTGTGACATCCTGGCTGCGCGCACAGGGGTTTGATAATGCGCAGTCGATCCACGGCGGCATTGATGCGTGGTCGCGCGAGCTGGACCCTGCGCTGCCGCGCTATTGAGCTTCTGACAGGAAACAGCGCCGCTCCACGGCCTATACTTTCGAGTGTTGTGGATTTTGCAAGGGAGTCACCATGTCATCACCCGCAGTTCGATTTGCTACTGAAAACCATCCCCGCTATCTGGCCGAGTTGAAGAACTTTCTCAGTATTCCCTCGGTTTCCACGCTGCCTGAGCATGCCGGTGACTGCCTGCGTGCCGCTGAATTTCTGGCTGCCGAGCTGAAGCGCATCGGCATGGAGAATGTGCGCGTGATGCCCACGCAGGGTCACCCGCTTGTTTACGCCGACTGGCTCCACGCGGCGGGAAAACCCACGGCTCTGTGCTACGGCCACTACGACGTGCAGCCTGCGGACCCGCTGGACGAGTGGCACACGCCGCCGTTTGAGCCCACGGAGCGCGACGGCAATCTCTACGCGCGCGGCTCGGCGGATGACAAGGGCCAGGTGTGGGCGCAGGTGAAGGCGCTGGAGTCGCTGCTGGCGTCGGACAAGGCGTTGCCCATCAACGTGCGCGTGCTGTTTGAAGGCGAGGAAGAGGTCGGCGGCGAGTCGATTGCGGCTTATGTTGCCTCCAAGCCGCCTGAGCTGAGGAGCGACTTCGCGCTCATCTCCGACACGGAGCTGTTTGCGCCCGGCCTGCCCACGCTCTGCGTCGGGCTGCGCGGCATGATCTATACCGAGTTGGAAGTGGTGGGTGCCAAGACTGACCTGCACTCCGGCATGTATGGCGGTGCGGCGCCGAATCCGTTCGTCGCGCTGGCGCAGATTATTGCCAAGCTGAAGGACGAGAACGGCCACATCCTTATCCCCGGCTTTTATGACGGCATCATTCCGCCGAGCCCTGAAGAGCTGGCTGCATGGAAGAGCCTGCCCTTTGACGAAGAGCACTATCGCAAGACCGAAGTCGGCTCAAGCCAGCTTGTGGGCGAGGCGGGCTACAGCGTGCTGGAGCGCACGTGGGGACGGCCCGCGCTGGATGTGCACGGCATGCCGGGCGGCTTTACCGGTGCGGGCGCAAAGACGGTGATCCCCGCCAAGGCACAGGCCAAGGTGTCCATGCGGCTGGTGCCGGGGCAGGTGCCTGCCAAGGCTTTCGAGCTCTATAAGGCGTACGTGGAGAAGATTGCACCTGCGGGCGTCACGGTGAAGGTCAAGCTCGTACACGCGGGCGATCCGTGCCTGGTGCGCGTTGACAATCCGTTCATTCAGGCTGCCACACGCGCGCTGCACGAGGTCTGGCAGAAGGATACGGTGTTTATCCGCTCCGGCGGCTCGGTGCCCATTGTCGGCGACTTTGACCGCAATCTCGGCATTCCCAGCGTGATGATGGGATTCAGCCTGCCGGACGACAACATCCACGCGCCCAACGAGAAGTTCTGCCTGAAGAACTTCGAGCTGGGCATCCGCTCGCTCATCCGCTTCCTGGAAGAGGCAGCGGCCTGATGCACGCCCCCTGCGCGGCCTTCGTGCTTGCAGGGGGGCGTTCTTCGCGCATGGGCGTGGACAAGGCGCTTGCCGCGTTTGCCGGTGAGCCGCTCGTGGTCCACGCCCTTCGCATTTTGCGGGCTGCTGGTTTTGAGCCTGCCATTGCCGGAGCCCGCTCGCCGCTGGAGACGTTTGCGCCGGTGGTTGAAGACAGTGGCCGAGGCCCGCTGGACGGCATCTGCTGCGCGCTGGCTTCGACGCAGGCGCACTGCGCCGTGTTTCTGCCGGTGGATCAGCCATTGGTGCCGCCGCAACTGATCCACTTGCTCGTGGAAGACGCTGAGCGGACTGGCGCTGCGGTGGCGCTTCCGCGCGCGGTTGGTTTCACTGAGACTTTTCCCGTCGTGCTGGACCGTGCCGCTTTGCCCGTGCTTCAGGCTGCGCTTGAAGCGGGGCAGGGAGGCTGCTTCCGTGCATTCCAGCAGGCTGCGGAGGCGCTGGGGCGTCCGTTCCGCGCGCTGCCGGTGGAACTGCTGGCGCAGACTGGCCGCGTGCGCCATCCGCGCGCTGTTCCTGCGTCCTTCTGGTGCCTGAGCGTGAATACTCCTGCGGACTTGACCCGGGCAGAGCGTCTGATGTCCCGCTCCATCGCGTAAGCTGGAGTCAGTGTCTGACGCGCCGATTCAACCCGACCTTACACGCATGCTCGACGGCGAATCCGTACCTGCTGCCGCTCCGGCATCTTTCAGCGGCCCCATCATCCAATTCGAACACGTCTCAATCTCGTTCAGCGGGCGCGCCGTGCTGCATGACGTGAGCTTTCACGTTGACCGCGGCCAGACGCTCTGTATCCTTGGCCGCAGCGGCGTGGGCAAGTCGGTTTCGCTGCGCATCCTCATGGGCTTCCTCAAACCGGACTCCGGCTCGGTCAAAGTCGAGGGTAAGGAGATCACGGGGTACAGCGAGGAGCAGATGCAGGAGGTTCGGAAGCGCGTCACTATGGTCTTCCAGAACGGCGCGCTGTTTGACTCCATGACCGTGCGCGAGAATGTGGCGTTTCCGCTGCGGGAGCGCGGCGGGCTGGACGAGGCGCAGATTCTGCAGATCGTGGACAGGCTCATCGGCCTGGTTGGCGCTGACGATGTGATTGACGAGTTGCCCGCGAGCCTCTCAACAGGCCGCCGCCGCGCCGTGGCCATGGCGCGCGCGCTGGCCTCGCAGCCGGAGGTGGTGCTCTACGACGAACCGACGACGATGGTGGATCCGCTGATTGCACGCCGCCTGGGCGACATCATCCAACGGCTGAAGCGGCAGCTTGGCTTTACCAGCATCGTGGTGACACACGACATGCGCTTTGCGCAGAGGCTGGCCGACTCGGTGCTGTTTTTGCATCAGGGGCGCGCCGCCTATTTTGGCCCGCTCGCAGGCTTTCTGGCGTCTGAGGATCCGCATATTCGGGAGTTTCTTGCGCTGGACGCCTACGTGCTTCCCGGCCGCTGAGTAAATTAGAAACCGCTAAGAAAAACAGCAGCCCGCTCCGCCGGACATTTCCTGAGAATACCGATAAAGTGGAATTTAGGTAACCATAAAGTAATATCTGAAATTTGGTGTGGTTTAGTCCATAATGAATCTTAAGTTGTTTCTTTTAAGGCGCATTTCCACAGAGGGCTGAAGAATTATCTCCTTGCCAGACTGATGCGACTGCGATAATGATTACTAACTGAAATTGCACTATTTGGTGTGCATGGCAATCTGCAGAACGCAACCGATTTGTGACCGGAAACGCTTCATTGCACTGCCTTGGGCACGAACGAACATGCCTTGACCTGAGGTCTGACATGCTTGCGGCTCTCTGTGCCTTTGCACGGTCTCCTGCGCCGGTGTGTTTACGCCTTTACTGTACGCTCCACTTTTGTATGTGATGTCCTGAGGAAACGCGTGGCTACATCCGAGATCTGGCAAAGAGTTTCCGGCGCGTTCTCTGATTCTGGAGTGATGGCCGAAAGGGTCAGCCCTGTGGGGCGTTCATCGCGTGGCAAGTCGCGGATGTGGATGCTGGCAGACGTCGCAACAATTCTCCTTTCGGCGACGATTGCAACCATCATCGAAAAGCAGATTGGCCCGCTGAATGGAGCGCGCGCCTTTTATCACGGCACGCTGTTCCACGGCCGATCCATGGGCATCCTGCTTTTTCTGCTTCTCGGCTTTACCATCGCGCTGGTGTTTATCAGCCAGCGCATGAGCCTCTACAGCCCGGGCGCGTTCTCGAGTTTTCTCCACGAGCAGCGTCTGAGCGCGCAGGCCTGCGTGACGGCCGGCCTGCTGCTGACCGGCGTACTTTACATGATCCACGCGGCAGACATTCCGCGCTCGATTGTGTTGATCACGCTGGGGCTGGTGATTGTGCTGCTGGGGGTGCGCAGGGCCATCTTTCGCGTGCTGCTCCACAGGCGTTTCGACCGTGGCATTGACCTGCGCAATGTGCTGATCGTCGGCACGGGGCCAGAAGCGCGCGCGCTGCATCATCACCTGCAATCGATTCGTCACCTGGGGTACAACGTCAAGGGCTTTGTGACGCCGATGGATCTTGATGTGCACATTAACCGGGCTGGCGCCGAAGTGGACGCTCTCGACGGGCTGTTTCAACGCGCCCGTAAGGAGTTCATTGACGAGATCATTTTTGCCACGCACTGTGATCACGACCTGATGCAGGACATTCTGGAACGCGCGCGTGTCCACGGTGTCGATCTTCGTCTTGTGCCGGACTTTTATGGCGGCGTGCCCGGCGCAAACCCGATTGAGTACCTTGGCCAGTTCCCGACCATCCCGCTGCACCGTGGCCGCGTGCCTGAGGCGGGTCTGGTGCTCAAGCGCGGGCTCGATATCGCGGTCTCTGCGCTGTGCTTCTTGCTGCTTGCGCCAATTCTGGTGGTGATTGCCATCGCCGTCAAACTCGACTCGCGTGGCCCGATCTTCTACGCCTCAGACCGCATCGGCAAGAAGGGGCGTGTCTTCCGTTGCTTCAAGTTTCGCACCATGGTGGCTGATGCTGAGGCGCAGCGCTCCGCACTGATGCACATGAATGAGCGTGACGGCATCCTCTTCAAGCTGGCAAACGATCCGCGTATCACGTGCGTGGGACGCATTCTGCGCAAGTATTCGCTGGACGAGCTGCCGCAGTTCTTCAACGTACTGATTGGCGACATGAGCATTGTTGGTCCGCGGCCGCCGATTGCGAGCGAAGTGCGCGAGTACAAGCTGGGCCACCTGCGCCGCCTCAGCGTTACACCGGGCATTACGGGGCTGTGGCAGGTGCAGGGGCGCCAGGATCCCTCGTTTGACAGTTACGTTTCGCTGGATTTGTCCTACATCGAGAATTGGAGCCTCTGGCTCGATATCAAGATCATGGTCCGCACGGTGGGTGTGGTGCTCGCAGGCACCGGCGCATGACACGCGCGGTGCACGCCAGACCCGGTACACTGTTGCTGTGAAGATCGCTCTGGCCCAGATCAATCCCACTGTCGGGGATTTCACGGGCAACCTCGACAAGATCGTTTCCGCTGCCCGCCGCGCCGCTGCCGCGGGTGCCCGCCTCACCGTTTTCTCTGAACTGGCGCTCTGCGGTTATCCGCCGGCCGATTTCCTTGAAAAGCCCAGCTTTCTGGCGCGTTGCTGCTCGGCGGTGGACGAGCTTGCCGCCGCGACGGCGGATCTGACGACGGCTGTGCTCATCGGCGTGGCGCTGCCCGCGCCACCTGAAGCCGGCAAGCCCGCGGTGAATGCCGCCGTGTTGCTGGATCGCGGCAGCATCGTGCTCGAGCAGCACAAGCGGTTGCTTCCGTTCTATGACGTGTTTGACGAGCAACGCTACTTTTTGCCCGCGCTGTCACAGCAGGTTGTTGAGCTGGACGGCGTGCGGCTGGCAATTTCAATCTGTGAGGACGCCTGGAACGACAAGAACTTCTGGCCGCGAAGGCTCTATCCGATTGATCCGCTGGAAGAGCTGATGAGTCAGTCGCCGCACCTGCACGTTAACTTGTCGTCGTCGCCGTTCTGGCATGGCAAGCGCGCTGTGCGCCGCCAGATGCTGGCCGCAATCGCGCGGCGTGACGGCATTCCAGTGCTCATTTCGAATCAGGTTGGCGGCAATGACAGTCTCGTCTTCGACGGCTCGTCGTTTGCCTTGGACGCAAGTGGCGAGTTGATCGCGCAGGCAGCTTCGTTCGAGGAGGATATGATCTTCGTCGATCCCTTTGCCGATGCGCCCATCGCCGAGCCAGCCGACGACGACAATGAAGCCGCGTATCGTGCGCTGGTGCTGGGCACGCGCGACTACATTCGCAAGTGCGGCTTCTCGAAGGCGGTCGTTGGCCTCTCGGGCGGCATCGACTCGGCGCTTGTCGCCGCCGTTGCCGTGGAAGCGCTGGGCGCGGAAAATGTGCTGGGCATCGGCATGCCGAGCCCGTATTCATCGCAGGGATCCGTGGACGACTCGCGCAGGCTGGCTGCGAACCTGGGCATGCGCTTTGAGGTGGTGTCCATCAGCGATTTGGTCTCGTCATACACGCGCGCGCTGGAGCCGCTGTTTGCAGGGACGAAGCAGGATACGACGGAGGAGAACATCCAGTCGCGCATTCGCGGCGGGCTGTTAATGGCCCTCTCCAACAAGTTCAACGCACTGGTGCTGACGACGGGCAACAAGTCGGAAATGGCCGTGGGCTATTGCACGCTCTACGGCGATATGGTGGGCGCGCTGGCCGTGATTGGCGATCTGGTGAAGACGCGCGTCTACGCAGTCTGCCACTGGCTCAACCGCAACGGCGAGGTAATTCCCGAGGCGATTCTCGAGAAGCCGCCCTCGGCTGAGCTGCGGCCAGACCAGAAGGACACCGACTCGTTGCCGCCGTATGACGTGCTCGATCCAATCGTGGAAGCCTACGTGGAGCGCTACGAGACGCCGGAGCGCATTGCCGCTGCGCACGGGCTTGATCTCGCGCTGGTGCAGCGGTTCGTGCGGCTGATTGAGCGCTCAGAGTACAAGCGTCAACAGGCTGCGCCGGTGCTCAAGGTCACTGCCAAGTCATTCGGCATGGGGCGTAGATTTCCCATTGCCGTCAAAGTTCAGGTATAAGCTAAATTCGGGATCTAACCCGTCGTCACAGGAGACTCAGCTTGAATCGTCGTTCCGCTCGTTATGCCGGCGCTGTTGCTTTGGCCGTTGCATCCTTCGTCGTTCTCCAGGCCCGTGCGCAGCAGGATGTGCCCGCTGCACCCACGGCTCCGGCGCCTACCGCTCCGGCCTTTCCCAAGCCCGATCCGGCGAATTTCACCGCGTCGGCACCCAGCGTTGAGACGGTCAATGCGTTTCTGCAGAATAGCTGGGGATATGACACCGACCGTATGTGGCAGGTGCAGGCCATTCTGAAGACTCCCGCCGAGGGCATCGCAAAGGTTGTGCTTCTGGTGGGCGACAAGAGCGGCCAGCAGAAGACCCAGGTAGCGCAGTTCTTTGCACTGGCAGACGGCAAGCACATCATTGCAGGCGACGACATTCTGCCCTTTGGCGCGCACCCGTATGCGGATGCTCGTGCCGCGCTTGAGCAGGGCGCTAATGGCCCGTATCGCGGCAACGCCGCGAAGAGCTTTGAGCTGGTCGAGTTCGCCGACTTCCAGTGCCCGCACTGCAAGGACGCTCAGGCCACGATGGACAAGATCGCCGTCGATTTCCCGAAGGCACGCATCGTGTTCCAGGTCTTTCCTCTGGTGAAGATTCACCCCGAGGCAGCAGTGGCTGCTGCTTACGGCACATGCGTGACGAAGCAGGGCGGCAGCTCCGCTTTCTTCACCTATGCGGCGGCCGTGTTTGAGGCGCAGGACGGCCTGGCAACCACGGACGGAGCCACGTTGACGCTGAACAGCGCCGTCACCAAGGCTGGACTCGATCCTGCGAAGGTGGCCACCTGCGCTGCGACCCCGGAGATCAAGGCCCAGGTGGAGACAGATCGCAAGTTCGCTGAGAGCCTGAATATCAACCAGACGCCGACGCTGATGATCAACGGCCGCCCCGTGCCGATCGGTGGCGTGCCCTACGAGACGCTGAAGAAGATCATCGAGTACCAGGCAAAGCTGGACGGCGTGGCCGCCAACTGAGCGGTATTCCGTTAGAACGAAAACAGCCGCCGCCGGGCTTCCCGGCGGCGGCTGTTGTTTGAGGCCAGTCAGCGGGCCATGGCGGTTCGATCAATGCGCAGCATCGGGGTGTGGCCCCAGGTGTCTGGTCCGCGCAGCACGTGCGGCGTTACGGCAATCACCAGCGTGGCATAGTCCTTGGTTACATCCTTGTCCGTCAAGTTGTTCAGGCCCGGAATCTCACTCAGGCCCGGCGTGCCGCTCAACGCGCGGCTCTCTGATTCATCCACAAGGCTCACCAGCAGCGCGCCAGAGCCTGCCTTGACGGTGATCACGCCAGAGTAGCTACGGCTATTCAGCACCGGAATGTCATTCTCCGTGCTTCCGGCAAGGGAGGTCAGCTTCAGGTCCATGGAGAGCGCCACATCCCCATTGCGTAGCACCTTGGGCGTAGCTTTCAGCGTCAATCCAAGATCCTGATACTGGATCTGCGGAATCGTCGACGTGGAGCTGGATGATGATGACAGCAGCGACGAGAGCGTGCTCGACGTACCGGCTGAGGTCAGGCCCGAGATGCTGCTTGAAGTGAGCCCCGAGTACGACGCAGTCAGGATGGGGTAACGCATGCCGTTGCGGAGCGTCTCTTCCTGACCGTCTGCAGCGCGCAGGCGCACGTTGTCCAGCGCGCGGGTGGAACTTGAGTTCAATACGAGGTTCAGCGTCGTCTTGCCCGTTGCCAATCCCGTCCACGTCAATCCATAACCGATCGTCGCGATGCCATTCTCGAACAGCGTGCTGGATACTGCTCCTGAAGCGATAAGGATGCCTAGAATCGCGAGCGGGTCGTCTGCTGAGGCCAAGCCGGACGAAATGATCTCCTGCACCAGATCAGAATTCTGGCTTAGGATGGACTGTTCTTCAGAGTAGACGTTGAAGGCCGTCATCTGCTGCGGCAGCGTGGCGCCCGTGTTGCGCTCATGTGTGCGCGCCACCTGCAGAATCTCCACGTCAAGCATCACCTGGCTGCGGCCTTCCACCAGTCCATTCATGGTGCGGTTGAAGGCGTCCAGCACGGCTGGCTGCGCGCGCAGAGTCAGTGCGCTGCGGCCTTCCACGGTGCCCACCTGCTTCATCCCGAAGACATTCTTGGCGATGTTGCTGATTTCAGTCAGTTCCTCGGTCTTCAAGCCGTCCAGGTAGACGGTTTCGGTTTCTTCGCGTTGGAACTGGTCGCGGTTGCGCTTGGTGTCTTGCACCACCACCACGCGGTGCGTGTCGAGCGGCACGGCAAAGGTACCCGTGGTGTCAGCCACTGCTGCGGAGGCCTGTGCGTAGGTAGCGTCGTCCACGTCAAAGCGCATGATGGTTGCCGGTACGCTCTGGTCCATCACTGCGGTCAGCCCGTAGGCGCGGTAGACCTGCTGCAGGATGCTGCGCCGGTCTGTGCGCAGGTGGAAGCTCTGCGTGCCGGGCGTCGGCTCAAGACGCGGCACGGAGCCCAGTTCGCCGCTTGCGTCGCCGTAGAGCGAGCGGCTCTGCGCTGCAACCAGGTCGTCGGCCAGTTCGTAGGTGTGTTGAGCCACCTGTACGTTTTTGGGGTCGAAGCTGCGTGCCTGCTCAAGTGCCGCGCGCGCTGCGGCCGGGTCTCCCTGGTTGCGTGCCTTGGCAGCCTGTTGCACCAGTGCCGTGACGGCGTGACTGCGCGCGACCTCGGCGGCCAGCGCGTAGTCGTGATTGTCCGGGTCCAGTTCTGCCGCGCGCGTGTAGTTATCCATCGACTGCTCAAACGCGCCGCGCTCAAACTGCTTGCTTGCTTCAAGGTAAATTTTGGCTGCGCGACGGCGGTCGCGGCTGCTCACGGGCTTTGCCGGAGCTTTTTGCGCGGCAGACGCAGACTCCGGCGCAGGTGCCGGAGGAGTGGCCTGCTGCGCCACGGTGGAGGCTGGCAGCAACGCGGCCGCCAGCAGCGCCGTGGCGCTCTGCAGAGTGTGCTTCACTGTGCGGCCTCCGTGGTGGCCACCAGGTCAGCCAGCGAGCTGGCGCAGACCTCGGGCTTGTGTTCGGCCAGTGCATCAAAGCCGAAGTGTCCAGTGGCGACGACGATGACCGGCAGGCCGTTGTCGTGCGCAGCGGAGATGTCGCGCGGCGTGTCGCCTACAACGCAGACTGTGGCGGCAGGGCCGGCCAGCTCGCGCGCCTTGCGTGCCGCATTACCCACCATCTCCGCGCGGACGGGGAAGTGATCACTAAAGCCGCCGAAGCGGAACCACTGCCGCAGCCCTGCGACCTCCAGCTTGATCCAGCCGATGGTTTCAAGATTGCCCGTAGCCACGCCGAGCAGCGCGCCGTGATGCGCGAGGTGGCGCAGCGCTGGCTGCACGCCGGGCATCAGGTAGAGGTTCAGGTCGTCGCGGTGGTCGGCCACGTTCTGGCCCATCGCTTCAAGAATCGCTTCCACCTCGCGCTTGAGCACGTCAGCGGGAATACCCGCGCGCAGGCATGCTTCACGCAGGATGCCGGTGTCTGTGTTGCCGTGCACGGAGACACCTTCAAGCGTGATCTCAAAGCCGGTCACTTCGCGCACGCTGGCGGCAATTGAGTCCATGTGCGTGCGGTCGCGGCTGCGCAGCAGCGTGCCGTCAATGTCAAAGAGATACGCGTCCTGCCGGTCCCACTCGAAACCGGGAAGGATCTCAATACGTGGAGTGTTCAGTTGTTCTGTCGTTTGCATGCCTCGGGGAGGCGGCTAACCTTGGCGCAGGCCTTGGCGCATCGCCCCATACACAAGACGCTCCGAGCGCGGCGGACGCTTGAGCCCTGCGCGCACTTCAGCCAGACTCAGGCCCAGTTCGGCCATGGTCCGGCTCAGCGTGTTGCGGTGGATGCCGAGTTCGTCGGCAGCCTTACACTGGTTGCCCCGGTTTGCCACAAGCACCTCGCGCAAATACTGCTTCTTGAACTCGCGCACGGCTTCCTCATAGCGAATGCCGCTCGAATGCATTTGTGTTACCAGGCTGTCCAGTTCTCGTCTCACGGTGTCCCCTTGCTCTATTAGCTTGCCACATCCTGCGGCGTTCCGGTCCGCGAAAATTTACTTCTTCCCGCTCTCGGGGTGCATCCAGCGGGGTGACTCCCGTTCCAACCGGTCCAGATCGGTACGTACCAGTTTCTTCAGATCGTCCGGACTCAGATTGGTACTGAGGTGGCAGGCGGCGAAAAAATGCCGTGGCAGGCGCGACTCAGTGAGCCACTCCGCCTTGGGATAGAACGCCACGGTGACCAGGATGACCAGCGTAACAACCAGTGCACCCTGAAAAAGCCCGAAGACTCCGCCTGCGAGCCGGTCCAGACACCCAAGGCCGATCTTGTGGAGCACGTTCGAGAGCAGGCTGCCGATGCCTGCGGTTACCGCCGTCACCACGACGGCAATCAGTAGGAATCCGACCGCGTTGGCCAGCTCCTCTGAGCGCACGATGGGCTGGACGACAGCCGCCACGCGGCCGTAGTTCCACGCGGCCAGCACCAGCCCCAGGAGCAGCCCGCCGAGGGAGAACACGGAGCGCAGCAGTCCCTGTGCCAGTCCGCCGATGGTTGAGCCGGCCAGCACCAGGACGATGATCCAGTCGACAGCGGTCATTGTTTGCTCCGAAACGGAATTGCTAGTTACTGCCTGACACGCAGTTCTGCAAGGGCATGACTCCGCAGGTTGCGTAATAACTCAAGCCGAAAGAGTTCTGTGTCAGGGCACGACTTTAGTCGTGCCGATAGAGCCAGCCAAATAAGGCGGGCTTTAGCCCCTGCGGGAACATCCTCCAGCTACAGGCTTCCCAGAAACAGCATTCTCTCCCAAACCGAAGCTCATAAACAGCTTCTTAGAGCGCGAGGTCGCGGCCCGTGATGCGGCGGAAGGCCTCAAGGTACTTGCCGAGCGTGCGCTCAGCCACCTCAGACGGAAGGCTCGGCGCGGGCGCCTGTTTATTCCAGTGGATGCTCTCGAGGTAGTCACGCACAAACTGCTTGTCGAACGAGGGCTGTGCGCCGCCGGGCTTCCACTGCGCGGCTTCCCAGAAGCGCGAGGAGTCCGGTGTGAGCACTTCGTCGGCCAACGTGATGCGGCCGTCGATGACGCCGAACTCGAACTTGGTGTCGGCGAGGATGAGGCCCTGCTTCTCAGCGTGGGCGGCGGCCTTCTGATAGATGGCGAGTGTCAGGCGCTTCAGTTCTGCGGCCTCATGCGCGCCAATCACCTTGGCAGTCTCCTCGAACGAGATGTTCTCGTCGTGGGAGCCGTCCTGGCTCTTGGTGGCCGGGGTGAAGACCGGTTCCGGCAGCCGCGAGCCATCCTGAAGACCCTCAGGCAGGGGGATGCCGCAGACGGTGCGGCTGGCCTGGTACTCCTTCCAGCCCGAACCGGCCAGATAGCCGCGTGCCACGCACTCCACCGGGAACATGTTCGCGCGGCGCACCAGCATGGAGCGGTCGCGGAGCTGGTCCGCGTAGGGCTGGAGCGAGGCAGGGAACTCCTCGACGTTGGCCGTGATCAGGTGGTTCGGTACGATGTCGCGCACCAGATCAAACCAGAACAGCGAGATCTGCGTCAAGATCTTGCCTTTGCCGGGAATGCCAGTGCCGAGCACGTGGTCAAAGGCCGAGATCCGGTCGGTCGCCACCAGCAGAAGGGCATCGTCTACCGCGTAAAGATCACGCACTTTGCCCCGGCCGATCAACGGCGTGGAGCCCAGATTCGTCGTAAGGAGAGCAGTCATGGGAGGGGGTTGTTCTTTCTGGAAACTGAAGCTCCGATTTTCTTGCCCGCGGCTCGGTTTGTCAATGTGCGTTAGGCGTTCCGGGGCATGGTGCGGCTTGGCGCGGAATTTGTCGTGCCGAAGTCCGAAAGACCGCATTGCGAACCCTGTCTACCTGTGTGACGGCCATCACGGCTCGAATCTTGTGACTAAGCGAAACTCCAAATTGTCAACACGGTTCGGAGAACCCGAAAGGGTGCTCCTTGAGCCGGACGACACGAGGCAGCAGTGGAAAGGGGAAGCCGCGGCTCGCTTCGTTTCTAAGGGATTGCCAGTAGTTGTGTGCTACCGACCTCCAGCGCCGACTACTGGCACCCCGATTCAGAAAGACCAAGCCTCCAGAGCTGAAAGCTGCTTTGGAGGTATTTTTCTGTCTGCCTTCCGTTTTCCTCACGCGTTCCCCGTTCCGTTGCAGCCTGTTCATCGCGTTTTCATCTGACTGCAAGACTCTTGTTACCGTGCCTTTATAACCTGAACACATTGGGTTAGGGCAATACGGCTTTTGCCGGGCAGATTTCGCGCCGGGTGAATGCCCGGGGTGCGACCGTGCCGCGCTGGGTTCGGGGCTGAGATGAACGTGCTGCTGGTGGAGGACGACAAGCGCATTGCCGCTCTCGTGGACCGGGGTCTACGGGAGGACGGCCACACCGTGTCCGTGGCCTATAACGGCACGGAGGGCGCGGAGATGATGCTGAGCAACCCCTACGACGTGGCGCTGCTCGACATTCTGCTGCCCGGCATGACGGGGCTCTCCGTGCTGGAAAAAGTGCGCTCGCAGCGCTGCACCATCCCCATCCTGATGTTGACCGCCGTTGACTCCGTGCCCAAGGTGCTGGAGGCGTTTGACCTTGGGGCGGACGACTACCTCGTCAAGCCGTTCCTGCTGGAAATTTTGCTGGCGCGGGTTCGTGCGATTACGCGGCGTTCACGCAGCACGGTGCCGCAGGTGCTGCGCGCGGGGGGACTGGTGCTGGACCGGCAGCAGCGCGTGGCCGTGCGCGACGGCGAAACCATGGCGCTGACCCGCAAGCAGGTGGCTCTGCTTGAGGTGCTGATGTGCCGCAGCGGGCTAGTCACTTCGCGCGCTGACCTGATTGAAGCCGGGTGGGGCACCGCCGACAAAGTGAAGGCCAACACGTTGGACGTCTACATTCACAGCCTGCGCACCAAGCTGAAGGACGACTCGCCCACGCGTCCGCTGATTCGGACGGTGCATGGCACGGGGTACCTGTTTGCTGGCGAATAGCATCCACGGGTTGCCGATCCGCGCCAAGCTCACGCTGTGGTATCTGCTGGTGGTCTTCGCGGCCACAGTGCTGTTCGGCGTCATCTCGTATGGCGTGCTGCACTTTGCGCTGTTTCAGGAGAAGAAGACGCACCTTGTTGGCCGCGAGGAGCGGCTGATCCGGCTGCTGGAGGAGAATCGCTCGCGGCAGCCGGAACTCTCACTGGAAGCGCAACTGCGCAACTACGCGCTGGCCACGCATGAAGGCAATATGTTCCAGTTGCGGCGTCTTGACGGGACGGTGTTGTTCCCGCTTGACGTGAAGGAGACGGACTGGAAGTTTGCGGATGCTTCAGGATGTGCGCAGCGACAGTTTGTGGTGGTGTCGCTCGCGGGCGAACCGGCGATGGTGATGTGCCACCAGGTTGCTCTCGACGGCGTGAGTGTGCGGCTCTACCAGGGCGGCTCGTTGCGCGAAGAGATGGACATTCTGCGCATCTATCGCAATGCGCTGTTGTTTCTTCTGCCCGGTCTGTTGATCCTCTCCTTCTTCTGCGGATATTTTCTGAGCCGCCGTGCCATGGCTCCAGTGGACCGCATGACGCGGGCTGCGCTGGGTATCGGCGTGGGCAATCTCTCAGAGCGCGTTCCGGTACCCGTGGCGCGCGACGAGGTGCGCCAGCTTGCCGAGGCGTGGAATCAGTTGCTGGGCCGTCTGGAAGGCGCCGTCTCGCGCCTTAGCCAATTCTCTGCCGATGTTTCACACGACCTGCGCACGTCCATCACCGTGATTCTTGCCACCGCGCAGTTAGCGCTTGCACATCAGCGGTCGGAGGACGAGTACCGCGCGGACCTGGCACGCATTGCCGAGGAGTGCTGCACGGCGGCCACGCTGCTGGACGCGCTGCTCTCGATTGTGCGCAGTGAGAACTTTATCCATGAAGTGACGTTTCGCCCCATCGACCTATGCACGCTGGTGCTGAGCGGTTGCCGCCGCGTGGAGGACCTGGCCGAGGCCAAGGGGATTCTGCTGGACTGGTCACTGCCTGCGCAGCCGGTGATGATTGAGGGCGACGAGGTGCTCATCGGCAGGCTGCTTGGCATCTTGCTCGACAATGCGATCAAGTACACGCCGGAGGGCGGTGAGGTCCGCGTGGATGTGTTTTCAGGCGGTGCGGAGGCTGGCGTGCTGGTGTGCGACACCGGCATCGGCATTGCTCCCGGCGAGCAGCGGCAGATCTTTGAGCGCTACTACCAGGGCGACCTTCGCGAGCGTCGCACGCAGCCTGGCTGTGGCCTGGGGCTCTCCATCGCACGATGGATTGCGGACGCGCATCGCGCCCGCATTACGCTTGCAAGCGTGCCAGAGCAGGGTTCAACGTTTCGCGTTGTCTTTCCGGTCACACTGCGCGAGCAGGCTGCACAGGAGCTTGAAGCTTCGGTGGCGGATTAGGGAAGCGGGTTCGGTTCTGCAATGCGCCGTTGCTGATCGACGTGGCCTGCGGCATCAAAGTGCAGCACGATCACCCAGTCGTACACATCGTCTGGCCACGTGTCCGCCGGGAGCAGCGTTGCAGAGTCTGCGCCGAAGTCCTTGAGCAGAGGCGCAATCTTTTTGTGGCGCCACGCGATCAGAATGCAGTTTCCATGCGCCTCGTTGATGAGCGCATGCACCAGCTCGTCCGGCGCGTTGGTGGCAAAGCGCGTGTCGAGTGCGATGCGCGTTGCGCGGCTCAGCGGCTCAAGCGTCAGCCGTGGCCGTACGCTGTCTGCCGAGTCGGCGCCAGCGATGAGCGTGTCTGGCTGCAACCGCTTGCCGTCGATCGCGAACGGATGAAAGTAGTGCGCGTAACTCTGTGCGCGTGCCACGCCAGCAGGTGAGAGCACGGGGCCGTTGTCTGGTTTTTCCGCGTGGCGGATGATGAGGACCGTTGTGTTGGCCAGATGATTCTCTTGCGCCTGCGCGGCGAACGCGCCGCATGAAGCTGCAAGAGAAACGCATAGAACGAAGCAGAGATTGGGAAGTGTACGGAGGAAGCGCATCACGGCTTCAGCCTGACACAGTGCAAGCAAGGGCACAAGGGCGCGGCGCGTGATGCTGGCCTGAACACACGATTCTTCAAGGAATACGCGCATTGCGGCGCGCGCAATTCTGAAGTGGTTCTGAAGAAAAGCTGAAGGCATCTTCAGATTGCACGGTCAGAATTCAACGTGTGGCGCGTGCTGTAGCTTGCCTTGTCGCTGCGCGCACCTTCTTCGCAAGCGTCACAAAACAGGCGCGTTGCTTTGCGCTTCGTACGCCACGCGGCAGAAATCGACGTGTGTGCAGATTGCTGCTGCGCGTCCTGTCACGCATGTTGGCGGCGTTGTAACCAACGATTCACAAGCGCACGCTACCTTCCAACAAGAACAGCAGGAGAGACACAGCGAGAGCGACGAAGGCGTGTTGCATACGCTCACGTGCATTCTCTCGGGCGAACGCGCTTTGCATGTCGTTGGCGCGTCGTGCGAGCGCAGCCTGCAAATTCTCAGGAGGTATTTTGTGAGGGGCTTGTTGAATTCATGGCGCATTGCAATCAGGCTGGCGTGCCTGCTGACCGTGGTTGTGGCGCTGGGCGCCGCGCACGCGCAAGAGGGGTCCGCAGTCTCCATTCAGGGAACCGTGACGGATCAGTCCGGCCACCCAATCGCCGGCGCATCGGTTGCCGCGACCAGCGGAACGCAGGAAGTGCGTGCCGCAGTTACCAACAGCGAGGGCCGCTTCGATATCTCCGCGAAGCCGGGCACTTACTCGCTGCAGGTTGCCGCTACGGGCTTTGCCAAGTGGGAACGGCCGGGCGTGGCCGTGCGGTCCGGCAGCCCGCTCAACGTGCCTGTCGTGCTTTCCGTCGCCTCCGTTGCGGAAGAGGTTACGGTCGAAGCCGACGTTGATACTTCCGTCGCCTCGCAGCTCTCGCCGGTGCAGGCTGTGCTTGACGCAGGTTCGGCGCGCACAGAAATCACCAGCCAGTACATTCGCGAGTTCACCTCGCCTGTGACCGACTTCAGCGACATTACGCAGATTGCGCCGGGCACTGTGAGCTGGAGCCCGAACGGCATCGGTCAGGGGCAGGCGAAGACCTTCTTCCGCGGCTTCAAAGACGGCAACTACACGATGACCTGGGACGGCGTGCCCTTCCAGGACTCGAACGACCCGACGCACCACTCCTGGGCTTACGTGCCTGCTCCGGCCATCAGCTACGTCGACTTTGACCGCAGCCCCGGTACGGCGTCTGACATTGGCCCAGCTAACTTTGGCGGATCGATTCATATGTTCTCGCCGAAGATGAGCGACAACATGCTGGTCAAGGGATCAGAGTCCTACGGCTCGTTCAACACGAACGAGTATCTGGGCGAGTTCAACTCTGGGCTGTTTGGCGGCTCGAAGATGCACTTCTGGCTTGAAGGTCACCACATGACCTCCGACGGCTACCAGACGTATAACTACCAGGTGCGTACGGCGGCCACGGCTAAGTTCGATTACAAGATATCCAACACGAGCCACCTGACGTTCGTCGGGACGCTAGTCCTTGTCGACAGCAACACGCCGAACAACGACGCCACCCGCGCGCAGATCGCGGCCAAGGGTGACAATTTCCTGCTCGAGCGCAACCAGTACAACAGCAATGGGTCACTGAACGCGCTCTGGTATCGCTATTACACGTACCATGTGCCGACGAACTTTGAGATCATCAGCTACAACGCGGACCTGGGCCGCGGCTGGAAGATTGAAACCAAGCCTTACACTTACTCCTACTCCAACCATCAGCACTACCAGAACGACCAGTCCAGCGAAACCGCAAAGATCAGCACGACCAGCGGCATCGACAAGCTGAACCAGTACAACCGCGGCGGCAATGTTACGACTGTGAGCGCTGCTTCGCGCTACGGCGTGTTCCGCGCGGGCTGGTGGTATGAATACACCACCACGGAGCGCTACCAGATCAAGAGTGATCCGCGGACCTGGGTACACGGAGCAGGGCTTACCAACATCAAGTTCCACGAACACTTTGTTACTAACTCCGTGCAGCCTTTTGCCGAGTATCAGTTTGTGGGCATTCCGCGCTGGACCATCACGGCAGGCCTCAAAGACGCCTACTACAACATGAACCTCAAGCAGTATGCCGATGGCAAGACGGTGGGCAGCCTGGGCGGTGCGCCGTTTGTTTACCACGACGCGGGTTATAACTCGTGGCTGCCGTCAGTTGAAGCCAACTACCGCATTCGCAATGACTGGTCAGCCTATGCGCAGTATGGACGCGGCAGCGTGATTCCTCCGTCGAGCGTGTATGACGTGACCGGTGCGCAGGTGGCTGTTACGCCCAAGCCTGTGGTGGCAGACACGTATCAGGGCGGATCGGTCGTGAAGCTCAACCGCGTCAGCTTTGATGCCGACGTCTTCTACATCCACTTCCAGAACTCGTACTCGAGCTACACGCCGAGCTCGGGCGCAAATTCGGGTTTTACTTACTACTACTCCAACCCGCCGTCGAATACGGTTGGCTTTGAAGCCGAGGGCAACCTGAACCTGAGCCACGGTCTCAGCCTCTTCCTGAACGGCACCGTGGGGCAGGCGAAGTACGAATCTGCTTCGGCCAAGGCTGCAACGTCCACCGTTCCGGCGACTGCTGCCACGCCCTCAGCGTGGGTGGCCAATGCGGCTCACGACACGGAGAGCGAGGGGCTGACCTACCAGAACCACGGCCTCGATATGGGCATCTTCAATAAACGTGTTGGCTCGCGCTGGGACGACAACGGAAGCACGCACCAGGCCGTGCCTTACGATCCGTTCAGCGTGACGAACTTCTTCTTCAACTACACGCTGCACGCGCACTCGTTCTTCGATCAGTCAAAGCTGAAGCTGAGCCTGAACAACCTGTTCGACAACCATGACGTGGTGTCGATCTCGCCCGCGGTGGCGGCCACGTCCACTTCGGCCTTTACTCCGAACGCAGCCGACACGATGCAGTTGCTGCCGGGCCGTAGCGTGATGATCACGTTCCAGATTGGGCTCTCGCCGCGCGGACGGTAGAGCGAAATCCGGATTCTGCCAGCACTTACTCTGGGCAACAAGAAAGGCGCGGCCAAAGCCGCGCCTTTCTTGTTTACGTGCGTGCGGAGCTATGCTGTGGCGCGCTGCTGGTCCTGGTTGCCCAGCTTTACGCTGACCACCTTCGACACACCCGGCTCCTGCATGGTGACGCCGTAGATCAGGTCGGCGTTGTGCATCATGCGCTTGGAGTGCGTGACGATGAGGAACTGCGTCTCGTCGCTCATGGAGCGGAGCAGATCGGCGAGCCGGCCCACGTTGGTTTCGTCGAGCGCGGCATCCACTTCGTCCAGCACGCAGAACGGGCTGGGCTGGAACTGGAAGATGCCGACGAGCAGGGAAATGGCCGTCAGCGCCTTTTCACCACCGGAGAGCAGTAGCACGTTCTGGAGCTTCTTGCCCGGCGGCGATGCCACGATGTCGAGGCCGCTTTCGGCCTGGTTCTCCGTGTCAGTAAGCCGCAGGAACGCCTGCCCGCCGTGGAAGAGCCGCGTGAAGACGGTGCTGAAGTTTTCGTTGATCTTCGCGAAGGCCTCGTCAAACTTGGTGCGCGAGATCTGGTCGATTTCCTTGATGGTTTCGATGGTGTTCTCAATCGACTCCATCAGGTCCTTGCGCTGCGTTTCGAGGAAGCCGTGGCGCTCGGCGGTCTCCTTGTACTCGTCGAGGGCCATCATGTTGACCGGGCCCATCTGCTCCAGCTTCTGCCGCATCACGTGGCAGGCCTCGTCCTCGGTCGCAAGCTCCTCGCCGGAGATGCGTACGATCTCCTCGTCGGCGCGCAGCACGGCGGCCTCAAGGTTCACCTCAGTCAGGCAGCTTGCTTCCAGATGCTCCAGGTCCGACTTGAGCTTTGCCGCTTCGTTCGAGAGGTTGCCGCGGCGATCGCGCACTTCGTCCAGCGCCGTGCGTCCGGTCTTCAGCTCGGTTTCAAGTGTGGCGAGCTGCTGTCGCAGCGTCTGTGCCTCGGCCGTGAGCGTCTGCGCCTGAGCGATGGACTGCTCGCGCTCGATCTTCAGCTCCTCTTCGCGCGCGGCCAGGTTCACGCTCTCTTGCGTGCGCTGTTCGCGCTCGGCCTCGGCTGCGGTGCGCTGCTGCGCGATGGTCTGCACGCGCCGTTCGAGATCGGCGTGGAGCCGCTCAATGCGCTGGAACGCGGCTTCTGCGCCGCGCCGCCGCTCTTCGAGACCGGCCAGCTCTGCCGTGGCCTTTGCCGCGCCCTGTTGCAGTTCCTCGCGCCGCTGACGCAGGGCAGAGAGTTGGCCCTGCTGTTCTTCAAGCCCGGCCTCGGCGGTCTTGTGCTCGCCGTCGAGCCGCGTGGCCTCTTCCTGCTTCTGCGCGATGACGGCCTGCTTGGCGTCGCGTGCGTCCTTGTTGCGCGCAGCCTGCAGCGTCCACTCCTGCAGACGCCGCTCAATGCGCTGGATCTCGGCCTCCATCTGCTTGAGAGCCGCGCCTTGGTTGGCGGCTTCGCGCTCGGCCACGCGCTGCTCTTCGCTGCGCGCTTCGAGTTCGGCTGTCAGGTCGTGAATCTCGCGCGTTACTGCTGTGGCAGCCGTCTCGGTCTGGCCCAGCTCCTGGTCAAGCTTGGCTAGCTTTGCGTCCACGTCACGCAGTTCGCGTTTGAGCACCAGCGGGCCCTGTGCCGCGGGCTTGCCGCCGGTCACGGTGCCGTTGTGGAAGCACTCGCCGCCGGGCGTCAGAAAGTACGCGTAGTTGTAGCGCGCCGCCAGTTGCTGGGCCTGCTCCGGGCTTTCCACCACAAAGCCGTGGCGCAGCTTGGGCAGGATCACTTCAAGCGAGCGGACGAAGCCGTTCAGCACACGCACCGTGTCCTTGAGCGGCGTGATGCCTTCGCCTGCGATCGCGTCCTCGCCCTCGGCAAAGAGGTTTTTCTGCGCATCGTCATGGATCAGGAAGGTCGCGCGCCCGTCCACGCCGGACTTGAGGAGGCGCACGCCTTCTTCTGCCGCGCCCCAACTGCGGACGACGACGTAGTTCAGCTCGTCGCGCAGAAACTCGTCCACCACGCCTTCATGCTCGCCGCTGACTTCAAGGAAGTCTGCCAGCGTGCCCACGGGAGCCATTCCATCGGCCAGTGTGCCCGGCTTCAGCAGCCGCCGCACTGTCTCGGTCGCGTAGCTGTGGTCGCGGATCAGCGCTTCCAGCGAGTTCTTGCGGCCGGTTGCCGTAGCCTGTGCGCGGCTCAGCTCATTGGCCTTGGCGCGCAGCGTTTGTTCTTCGGCGCGCTTGGCCTGGATGCCGGAGCGCAGCGTGGCGATCTCGCCCTTCAGCCGCTCCAGCGTTTCGCCTGCCGACTCGAACTGCATCTTCACCTGGCCGCTCTGCACGCCCAGATTCTCCAGCTCGTTGTGCGACTGCTGCATCTCCGCTTCAAGCCGCTCGGCTTCGCGCTCCAGCGCTGCCAGGCTTTCCTCTGCCTGCGCGGTGGAGTTGCGTGCGTTGCCTGCCAGCGTGAGCAGGTGCATTGCGTGGCGGCGGTTGGCCTCAAGGCCGCGCTCGCTGTTGAAGACCTCTTCAGCCGCCGCACGCGCCTGCTGTTGCTGCGCGTTCACTTTCTCATGGAAGGCGCGGGCTTCACCGGACGCCGTTTCCATGAAGCTCTTCTGTTGCGCGCGCTCTTCGGCAATGCCTGCCAGTTGGGCCTTGGTCTGCTCCAACTCGCCGGCTGCTGCTTCAATTCGCGCTGCCAGTTCCGTTACGCGCTCGGCGTTGGAGCGAACACGCGCTGCGGCGCGCTCCATCTCCACGGCGGAGGAGTTGGCGCGGTTCTGCGATTCCTGAATCTGGCTCTCCAGCGTGTAGCCGCGTTCGGTCAGCTCGTGCTGGCGGGCTTCTTTAGTCTCAATCTCCGCTGCCCCGCTCAGAATCTGCTCGGTCAGCCCGGCGATCTCCTGCTCCAGCTTGGCCTGCTCTGCATCCATGGCTGCCATGCGGCTGGCGAGCACCACGCGCAGCTTGGCGCGCAGTTCGTCGCGCACCGCGGCGAAGCGCTCGGCCTTGGCTGCCTGACGCTTCAGGCTGTTCATCTGCCGCGTGACTTCATCAAAAATGTCGTCGACACGCGCAAGGTTCTGCTTTGCGCTCTCCAGCCGCAACTCGGCCAGCCGCTTCTTGGTCTTGAAGCGCGTGATGCCTGCTGCTTCTTCGATGATGGCGCGGCGGTCGTGAGGCTTGGAGCTGAGCAACTGGCCGATGCGCTCCTGCCCGATGATGGCGTAGCTCTCCGGGCCAAGGCCCGTACCCATGAAGATGTCCTGAATGTCGCGCAGGCGGCAGAGCTTGCCGTTCAGCAGGTACTCGCTCTCGCCGGTGCGGAACAGCCGCCGCGTGATGACGATTTCACCCTTCTGCGGCGTGCGGTGGAACTTCCGGCGGCGGATCTTGAGCACTACCGGCTGCGGGCCTTCCAACTGAGCGGAAGCCTGCGGCGTCCCGGCGGGCTCGGCTGCCTCGTCTTCGTCAATCGCCTGGCCGGGCTGCTGCTCGGCCACAATCTCGTCGGACTCGGCCGCGCGCTGGCGGCGCAGCTCGTTCTCGTCCCAGTCGGCGGGTCCGTCGGAGTCGATGGTCACCTCCGGCTCCACGGGGATCGGTCCCTCGTAAGCCGCCGGGTCCACCATCGTGATCGTCACCTCGGCCATGCCCAGCGGTTTGCGGTCGCGCGTTCCGGCAAAGATTACGTCCTGCATGTGCGCGCCGCGGAGCGTCTTTGCGCTCTGCTCGCCCAGCACCCACGTAACTCCGTCCAGAATGTTCGACTTGCCGCAGCCGTTCGGCCCCACCACCACGGCGATGCCCGTGCCGGTCACCGTCAGCTCCGTGCGGTCACAGAAGCTCTTGAAACCGAGGATATGGATCTTCTTTAGTTTCAGCATCTTTTCTCCGGGACGCCACGAAAGGGGATAAACAACGCTGCCGCGCTTGCGTCCAGAGGCGCTCACGCGGTCTTCGTACGACATCCTTTGTTACCGACTCTAAGGAGCGCGGCGGGCAGGGTCAACGCCGCAAATCCCGCTTTTTTGTGGATAAGCGGGTCCGGAATTCGTCCACTCCCAAAATTGTCGGGGTTTCGTGGTGAATCGCCTATGATGAAGCGGTTTCTTGCCGCTTTTCCACAGGCCGCCCAGGCCCCTTACACAGCTCGGATGCCGTGCCGCGGTGGCGTGTTGCACCTGTCCGCCACGGCGTCTCGCACCACACGCTCCAGCGCGCGCAGAGCCTGCGGGCGAGGGAAGCCCGGACGGCTGGCGAGGCGGATGGTCCGTTCTGGGTGCCCCTCCAGTGGCCGCACCGCAATGCCGCGCTGCTCCAGCGCCTGCTGCGCCAGAGCGGGAATCAGCGTGACGCCGTAACCGGCGGCGACGAGATTCACCAGCGTCTCCAGCGTGGCTGCCTGCATGGACCCCTGCAGCCCGCTGCGCGCGCCGTGCCGGGTTCCGCAGGCTGCCAGCGCCTGGTTTGCCAGGCAGTGCCCTTCGGCCAGCACAAGCAATTCGTCTGCCAGCGCCGCCTCCTTGAGCGGCTCGGCTTGGGCCAGCCGGTGGCCGGTGGGGAGTGCGCCCAGCAGAGGCTCGCGAAACAGCTCAATCTCAGTGATCTCCGGCGATTCCGCTTCCGTTGCCAGCAGTGCTGCGTCCAGCCGGTGGCTGCGCAGCGCCTCAATCAGCGGGCGGGTCTGGTCCTCCCATAGCTCGATGGTCAGGCGCGGAAACCGGGCTTTCAGCGGCTCCAAGATCAGCGGCATCAGGTAGGGAGCCAGCGTGGGAATCACGCCCAGCTTGAGCGGCCCCACCAGAGGATCGCGTGCGGCCTGCGCCACGTCCTGCATCGCCTTGGTCTCCGCCAAAACGCGCTCAGCGTGCAGCAGAATCTGCGCTCCAACGGGTGTCAGGTGGACGCGCTTGTTGGTGCGTTCCAGCAGCCGCACGCCGAGTTCCTCTTCCAACTTGCGAATCTGGCTTGAAAGCGTGGGCTGGCTTACGTCACAGGCTTCCGCCGCCCGCCCGAAATGTCTGTGGTCGGCCACCGCCACCAGATACCGCAGATCCTGAAGATTCATTGTGCTCGTTTCCGTTATCGATAGATGCCAATAATCATCATAGCGGAAACCATTGTTGTTATCGATTCATGTCCGACAGCTTTACACGGAAATGACGCGATAGCCCTCCGCCAGCTCGCCGCCGGTGACGTGCAGGTTTGGCGGCGCGTAGCGAGCCTGTGGAGTGGCGCAGCGGGAGGCCACGCTGGAGGCAACGGCCGAGCCTGACACAATGTTGCGCGTGTGCGGAGTGAGGCGGTAAAGGCCTGTAAGCGTGGGATGCTCGTCAGCCAGTGCGTCCACCACCGTTTCCGTCGCGGGAATCGTCCCCGGCTTCAGCAGGAGACCCCGCTCGCGTGCATGCGCAGCCATCCAGCGCAGGGTGATGTGCTCCAGCGAGCCGCCATCCGCCTGCGGAGCGTAGCCGCCGCCCACGTCGCCGTGCGTGCCGGTGAACCACACCTGCGCGAGCGTCTGGCCGGAGGCTGTCGCCGCGCACCACAGCGTCGGCGGAAACTGCATCCTTCGCTCGTCGATGGCCAGCGCTTGCGCCGCCATGCGCACCTTTGGGCTGAGGCTGGTGTCCAGAAAGCCGTACTGCACTGGGTCAATGCGCCCAATCAGTGCGGGAATGCCGAGCGAGCCGACCGTATCCCACACGCCGATCATCTCGATGCCCGTCTCATGGTCCATCGCGTAGTCTTCGTCCAGCGCGCTGAGCAGCATGGGCCGCAGCAGCGTGTTGCGATAAGCCTCAAAGGCCAGGTCTACGCACTTGGGATCGGCGTGGTTGCGCGTGGGCAGGCCGCAGGCGGCGATCATGCCGCCCAGGCACCGCGCTGTATAGGCTCCGCGGCTGTAGCCGAACAGAAACACGCGGTCGCCGGGTTCATAGCTGCGCGCCACCGCCGCGTAGCCGTCCTTGATCTTCTGGAACAGCCCTGCGCCGAAGGCTCCGCCGAACCAGCGCGCGATCAGGCTGCAGTCGGTGCCGAGTCCTGTGTCGTAGGTGGTGGCTTGCACGCCCGGCGTTTGCTCTGCTGCCTGGTAGAGCAGCCACACGTTCGACTTGCCTGTGGGGTCCTCCCACGTTCCATCCGCGAAAAACGCCACGTTTTTGGCCATCGAGCCTCCTTGAGCTGTAATCCGGCAACTCGAAGCCTACCCCGGTTCCGCCTAATTCTTTGCAACGCACTTCCTGTTACAGTGGATAAAGGTACTTTCGCCTTCGGTTCTCCCTCTCCCGTGACCACGCCCGACTCCTCCAGTTCGTTGCTCGCTCTGCTGCGCTCCACCTTTGGCTTTCCCGGCTTCCGCGCCAATCAGCAGGCCGTTTGTGAGGCCGCAGTGGCTGGCCGCGACCTGCTGCTGGTGATGCCCACCGGCTCCGGCAAGAGCCTCTGCTACCAGCTCCCCGCGCTGGCACGCGGCGGCACGGCGCTTGTGGTTTCGCCGCTCATTGCGCTCATGGAGGACCAGGCCGCCAAGCTCACCGCGCTCGGCCTGCGCGTCGCGCGCATCCACTCCGGGCTGGACCGCGCGGCCTCACGTCAGGCTTGTGTCGACTATCTTTCGGGCGCGCTGCAGTTCCTGTTCATCGCTCCGGAGCGGCTGCGTGTGCCCGGTTTTCCGGAGATGCTGGCCAAGCGCAAGCCTGCGCTCATCGCCATTGACGAGGCCCACTGCATCTCGCAATGGGGTCATGATTTTCGTCCCGACTACCGCATGCTCGGCCAGTACGTGCCCGCGCTGCGGCCGGCGCCGGTGGTGGCGCTCACGGCCACGGCCACGCCCGCGGTGCAGCGCGACATTGTGGCCCAGCTTGGCCTTGTTGAACCGCGCCTGTTCATCCACGGCTTTCGCCGGGAGAACCTTGCCATCGAGGTCGTGGAGCTGCCCACGCCGGACCGTGCGCGTGTGATCGCGAACCTGCTAGCCAAGCCCGAGCGGCGGCCTGCGATTGTCTACGCTCCGTCACGCAAGCAGGCCGAGAAACTGGCCGAAGAGCTATCCAGCTCCATGCGCGCCGCCGCGTACCACGCGGGACTTGAAGCTGACACGCGCGACCGTGTGCAGACCGCATTTCAGGCGGGCGAGCTGGATGCCGTCGTTGCCACCATCGCCTTCGGCATGGGCATTGACAAGGCGGACATTCGCACCGTGATCCACGCCGGGCTGCCGGGCACTCTGGAGGGCTACTACCAGGAGATTGGCCGCGCGGGCCGTGACGGCCAGCCTTCACGCACGTTTTTGCTGCACTCGTACGCTGACCAGCGCACGCAGGATTTTCTGCTCAGCCGCGCATACCCGCCCATCGCGCACCTTGAGCAGGTCTTTGGCAAGCTCACGGCTGAGCCGCAACAGATTGACGACGTTCGTCCGCTCGTCGCGCTTGATCAGGAACAGTTCGACCGGGCGCTGGAGAAGCTTGAGATCCACGGTGGTGCGCAAGTGGACTACTCCGGAACCGTCATTGCAGGTACCGCCGCGTGGAAGAAGACGTACACCGTGCAGGCGCAGTATCGCGCTGAGCAGTTCGCCAAGGTGCTCGCTTTCACGCAGTCGTCAACGTGCCGCATGGCCTCGCTGATTCAGCACTTTGGCGACGAGGAAGATGCCTCGCGCCCGTGCGGCGTCTGTGACGTCTGCGATCCCAAGGACGCCGAGTTGCGCCAGTTCCGCCACGCCACGCGCGAGGAAGCGCGCATCGCGGAGGTCATTCTGGACGAGCTGAGGCCTGTGGACTACAAGGCCGCGGGTACGCTGCAGCGCACTGTCGACCCCATGGGACGCCTTGAGCGCAGCGAGTTTGACGCGCTGCTTGACGCCATGACGCGCGCGGGCTGGCTCTCGATTGAAAACGCAGAGTATGAGAAGGACGGCGAGGTGCGCCGCTACCGCAAAGTGGCAGCGACGGAGAAGGGCATGCGCGAGCGGTCGGTCTCTTTTGACGATCTGCTGATGGCCGATGGCGTTACAGTTGCCGCTCCTGCCGGTGCGCGCAAGCTGGCGCATCCGAAGAAGAAAGCGCGCGCCGAGGAAGCCGACGCCGCGCCTGCCACGCCGGAGAGCGAGGCGCTGTTTACACGGCTGCAGTCCTGGCGCGCGGAAGAGGCCAAGCGGCTTCGCGTGCCTGCGTTCGTGATTCTGCATGACCGCACGCTGCGTGATGTGGCCCGCGCGCGTCCGCGCACGCCGAACCAGCTTCTGGCCATCAACGGAATGGGCCCCGCCAAAGTCGATCGCTTTGGCGAGGCCCTGATCCAGCTCTGCGCGCCTCAGTCCTGAGCCGCGCATGCGTTGCGATGTGTGTGCTTACGCCACGCGCTCAATAACCAGCGACTCGAGCACCACCGGTACGGCCGGCTTGTCTTGCGCGCCGGTCTTCACCACGGAGATCTTGTCCGCAATGTCCTGCCCCTCGACCACTTCGCCAAAGATGGTGTGGTTGCCGGTGAGCCACGGCGTGGCCGCGACGGTGATGAAGAACTGGCAGCCGTTGGTGTTCGGGCCGGAGTTCGCCATCGCCAGCTTGCCGGGCTTGTCAAAGCGGTGCTTGGAGCCCTTGGTCTCGTCCTGGAAGCGATAGCCGGGGCCACCCATGCCGGTGCCGGTCGGGTCGCCGCCCTGGATCATGAAGTCGGGAATCACGCGGTGGAAGATGGTGCCGTCATAGAGCTTGTTGCTGGACTTCTCGCGCGTGCCCGGGTGGACCCACTCCTTGCCGCCCTCGGCCAGCTCGATGAAGTTCTTCACCGTGATGGGCGCGTCCTCTTCAAAGAGCCGCACGGTGATCTTGCCCTGCGTGGTCGTGAAAATCGCGTATGTGCCTGTTGTCAGTGCCATCTTGAAAAACTCCTGTTCCTGCTGCTGAAATGTCGTTGATTTACTGCTTGGGTGCGGCCGCCGCGGGCGCCATTGGATCGGGCGGCAGAGGCTGGCCTTCATGCACGATGGTGACCTTCTTGAGATACACCGGGACGCGCGGCTTGTCGTTGGAGTCAGTCTGCACGTGCGTAATCGCCTTCACCACTTCCACGCTCGCCTCGTCGCACTGCCCAAAGATGGTGTAGTGCTGGTCGAGCGAGGGGTACGCCGCTTCCGTGACGAAGAACTGGCTGCCGTTGGTGTTCGGGCCGGAGTTCGCCATGGCGAGGCGTCCGGGCACGTCAAAGTTCAGGTTCGCGTCAAGCTCGTCGGCAAACGCAAAGCCCGGATCGCCGGTGCCAGTGCCCGTTGGGTCGCCGCCCTGAGCCATGAAGTCGGGAATCACGCGGTGAAACGTCGTCCCGTCGTAGTAGTGCTTGTTGCGCATCTTCTTGCCGGTGGCCGGATCGGTCCACTCCTTGGTGCCCTCGGCCAGGCCGATGAAGTTCGCCACCGCAACCGGGGCCTGCTTCTCAAAAAACTGGCAGGTGATGCGGCCCTCAGAAGTGTCCATGACCACGGTCGGCCCGTTGGGCCGCGTCAGCACGGCAGCCGTTGCCTCAGGGGCGTCCGGCAGGTCCGCCGTTGACTGCTGCGCAGGGGTTGGTTGCTCTGCAGGTTTCTGTGTCTGCTGCGCGTCTTGCGCCGTTGCTGCCAGTCCGAAAACTGCAGCCATTGCCGATACGAAAAGTGCGTGTTTCACTCGCATGCCGAGTTTGAGGGTACATCATTGCCCACCGCCGCTGCCAGCGCACACCGGACCTCTGGACTGCACTCAGGAGAAAAGGAAAAGCCCGGACACGAGGTCCGGGCCGGGAAGGGAAGAGGCGGCGCGCAGAATACGCGTCGCTGCACTCAGCAGCCTTTTTTGCAGCGCGCCATGATTGCCGATCGCAGCCGGTCACGCAGGCCGGTGGGCAGATCGTAGATCTCGTGCGACCGGTAGATCTCGATCGTTTTGCGCGTCGTGTTCAGCGTTACCTGGCAGTGATCGCAGCCGCGCAGATGCTCTTCCAGATCCGCACGCATCTCGCGGGTCACTTCGTTGTCGATCAGGTCGTCCAACTGGGCGAGGAACTCAGTGCAGGTCACTTTTCAACTCCCGTATCCTTGGGACTTTTCTTCCTGCGGAAGTACCGGCTCAGCCGCTCGCGCAGCTGCAGCCGCGCCCGCAGCAGGCGCGACTTGACAGCCGGCACGCTCAACCCGAGCGTCTCGGCTGTCTCCTCCGTCGAGAGTCCGTCCACGTCGCGCAGTACAAACACCACGCGGAATCCCGGCGGCAGTCCCTGGATGGTCTTGCGTAAAATCTCGGCCAGTTCGGCCTGCGTGTAATTCTGTTCCGGGTCCGGCGCCCAGTCGGCCAGGTCGCGCGGCACGCTGCCTTCCTCGGTTTCGACGTCCTCGTCGATCGAGACCATTCTGCCCGTGCGCCGCTTGCGCAGCCGCATCAAGCTTTCGTTTACCGCGATCCGTACCAGCCATGTATAAAACTTCGAGTTTCCCTGGAATTGATCCAGTTTCTCGTACGCCTTCAGGAATGCATCCTGCATCACGTCTTCGGCGTCTTCCCGGTTCTGCGTGATGTGCTGCGCAATCCGGAACACTTGCCGGTCATATTTGCGTACCAGCTCGTCGTATGCCGAGACATCCCCCGCCTTCACCCTTTCTACAAGGGCTACGTCGGGGTGGGGCTCGCTTTCTGCTACTGTTTGGATGGTCGCCATGCGTATCGGATGCGGAAATTTAACCGCGGTTCGTGATTTGTTCAGTCGGCTCTGAGTTCCATTCCCAGTTTAACCGACATGCCCTCCTTGAGTCAGTTCTCGTTTCCGCCTCCGGGGCAGGACGGTTATTCCGCTGGTTCGGCAGAGCGCGCGGCGCGCGTTATCCGTCTTACAGTGGAGATATGAGGTCTTCGTCCTCCCCCGTTTCCGCTCCCGTTCGTCTGCTTGCAGCGTTGCTGGCAGGCTGGCTGGCGTTTGCCCCGCTGTCCGCCTTCGCTGCTCAGGACTCCGACACCGCACCGAAGAAGAAAAGCGTCCCGGCCAAGAGTTCCACCGCGACCAAGAAGAAACCTGCCACGTCGGCGTCGAAGAAGGCTGGCACAAAGTCAGTTGCCAGCGACGGCGGTGATAGTGCGCCTGCGTCCAAGTCCAGATCCACGAAGAAGAAGTCCGCGGCCGCAGCTTCTCGCAAGTCCTCTGCGGGCTCCACCGCGTCCGGCAAGGCAGCCTCTGGGAAGAAGGCTTCAGCAAAAGAAGACGATACGGCGCAGGAGGATACGGCTGCGAGCACGTCAAAGTCGTCCCGCCGAGCGGCGTCAAAAAAGAAGGCACCGCGCCTGGCTCCGCGCCGCAAGCGCAAGCCCTCAGCGCGCGCCATCCGGTTCCATCAGGCTTTCAGTGCATCCACTGAGCTGCGGCCAATGGCCACGCAGCTAGCCAACACGCGCTCCGCCGCGGCCTACTCCGGCGTAACCGCTTACGCTGAACATCACACCGGCGATGCCGCTGCTGCCGCATGGCTCGCGCTGGGCCACGCCTATCTGGCTGATCACCGTAACGCCGAGGCCGCACAGGCCTTTGCCCACGCCAACAAGGCCTCCAACATTCTGGACGACTATGCAGACTTTCTGGCCGCGCGGGCAGACCACGACGCGGGGCAGGATACGGCGGCCGAGGCGCTTCTGAAGGGGTTCAACGCGCGCTATCCAGACAGCATTTTTGTGGTGGAGACGCCCGAGCTTGAAGCGAACGTGCTGCTGGCTCTTAAGGATTCCGCTGCCGCCAACCGCGTGCTGGACGCTGCTCCAGGCGCTGCCACTGCGCGGTCTGGCTATCAGCTTGCGCGTGCCCAGGTTGCGCTGGCGCTGAACCAGCCTGACCGCGCCGATCAGCTCTTCAAGGCGTTGCTGCTGAATCATCCGTTGAGCACGGAGGCCGAAACCGCGCGTACGCGTCTGGCTGCAACCGGGGCAGAAGCTACCCTGACTCCTGACGAGCTCCGCTCGCTGGCTGACGCGTATTACAAAGCTGGCCGCTACTCTCTTGCCGCTGACGAGTACCGCGCACTTGCGCGCCGCTCCGCGGCCGGGGAAACTGCCCGTGCCAGTTTTGAAGTCGCTGCCGCTGCATGTGACCTGAAGCTCAAGAGACTGACCACGGCTGAGGCCGAGGCCCTGCCAGACACCGACGACGATAACGGTGCCCGCCGCTCTTATCTATTGATGGAGCTTGCGCGCAACCGCGACGACCGCACCACGCAGCAGTCCCTGGTGGACAAGATGCGCGCCCGTTTCCCGCATAGCTCGTGGCTGGCTGAGGCGCTGTTCTCCTCCGGCAATATGTACATGCTGGCGCACGACTACCCTCGTGCCGTCAGCTATTACGGCGATCTCGCGCAGCGCTTTCCGCAGTACAAGAATGCCTCGGCTGCGCACTGGCGCGCCGGGTGGCTGGACTACCGCCAGGGCCAGCTTGACGAGGCCGGACGGATGTTCGACGAGCAGATCCGGCTCTTCCCCTCGGCTCCGGAGACCGCAGCTGCGCTCTACTGGCGCGCCCGTCTGGACGAGACGCGTGGCAACAAGGCGCAGGCTGCCGCACGGTATCGTGCCATTGTTCGCGCCTACGACCACTTCTTCTACGCGCAGATGGCACGGCAGCGGTTGCAGATGCTGGGCAGCCAGCCGCCAGCTACTGACCCCGATCTCGACCGGTTCAAGGCGCCGGACGTTCCGCCGCTCGACGACAGCTTTCCGGAGGACTCAGACCACTTGGCCCGTGCCCGCGTGTTGGCCAACGCAGGCTTGAACGAGTACATCCCGCGCGAGATTTCGGCTGACCCTGATTCCGGTTCGTGGAGTGCGCTGGCTGAGGCGCAGATTTACGCCTCCTACGGCGACAACTTCCGTGCCATGCGGGCCCTGAAGCGCGCTCTGCCCTTTGCCGCTTCTGCTCCCATTCCGTCCATCCCGCTGGCTTACTGGCGCATCTTATTCCCGGAGCCTTACTGGGAGACGATCAAGAGCGAGTCGGCCAAGAATAGCCTCGATCCATACCTGGTGGCGTCGCTGATTCGGCAGGAGTCGGAGTTCAATCCCACGGCCGTTTCGTATGCCAATGCCTGGGGCCTCATGCAGCTTCTTCCCGTGGTGGGCAAGGCCATGGCGCGTGAGGAGGGGATGACGCGCTTCGATACCAACCAACTGCTCGATCCGGAGACGAACATCCGTCTGGGGACGCGCTACCTTCGCCACATGATCGAGCACTTTGATGGTGTGCCGGAGTATGCGCTGGCCGCCTACAACGCCGGAGACAGCCGCGTGGCAGACTGGAAGACCAACGGGCCTTACAGCGGAATTGACGAGTTCGTCGAATCCATTCCGTTCTCACAGACGCGCGAGTACGTGCAGAGCATTCTGCGCAATGTAGAAACCTACCGCGCCATTGACGATGCTGCCCGTTCGCGCACGGCCTCGGGCCGTTGAGTACCCTGTTCGATACCGCCGTGTCACCGATTCCCGTTGACGCGGCGCGCTGAAGTGGCGACACTGAACGCTATCCAGAGTCTCAAGTCGGCTCTGGATGGCCGTTCGCACCCTGCATTGCACCGCGGAACTGGCTTGTATGCATCGGGCCACTCCGCGACGTCACACCCCACGGAGGAGCAGGATGTCAGCTGACTTGCACTTTCTCGAAGAGTGGATTCCCGAGCGCATGGACCCTGGCACCATCTTCATGCTTGAGAATCAGACCCGGCTCGGCAGCTCCCAGAACCCGTACATCGCCGTCATGTCTTGCCCGCGCTGCGGCACCATGGGCCTCATCACGCGCCGCCAGCTCTGCGCAGGAGAAACCATGATCTGCGGCGGTGACGTTTGTTCGGCTGAGTACCGGCTGGACGGCGAAACCATTCTTTACCGCCGTCCACAATAAGACGGACGCGAGATGCCCGACCGCGCGCCCCGGTGCACGTCGGTTGCGAGTGCGTCGCAAACGGCGGGTGATTCCTGCATATCTCCGGCAGGCAGGAAGGAGCCTGCGCGGATTTGCAGGGCGCGATTGCGTGCGTGCTGCATTCTTGGTACAAAATTGCAGTGCATCCAGATTCCGCAACATGGGGATGCACTTGCCACGCTGGAATAGATTAAGAGGTCCTTTTATGGAATTCGTCGAGCAGGAAATCGCCAACACCATCGCTGTCTATCGCCGGTTTCAGCAGGATTCCGGTTTGATTGCGCAGCTGCACCACGCAGGAGAGGCCTGCGCTCGCGCCCTGGAAGAGGGGCACAAGATCCTGCTTGCCGGCAACGGAGGTTCGGCGGCCGACGCGCAGCACATTGCGGCTGAGTTCGTCGGCCGCATGACCATTGATCGCAGCCCGCTGCCCGCCATCGCGTTGACCACGGATACCTCCGTGCTGACCGCCACGGGCAACGATTACGGCTTCGAGCACGTCTTCGTCCGGCAGATTCAGGCTCTTGGCAACGAGGGGGATGTCTTCATTGGCATAACCACCTCGGGCGGTTCTCCGAACATAATCCGTGCGATGCAGGCAGCGCGCCAGAAAGGGCTGGTGACGATAGCCCTGACCGGCGAGCGGCCCACGCCTTTGTCGGAGCTGGCCGACTTCCTGCTGCAGGTTCCTTCCGCCCGAACGCAGAATATCCAGGAGGTCCACATCATGATGGGCCACACCATGTGCTCGCTTGCAGAGCGCTCGTTTTTGCCCGCCGCAGCAGGACAGGCGACTGCCCGATCCTAGGGTGTATCCACCTATAGGAGCGGCCGCCGCTGGGAGCCGATTTTTTCGAGTACAAGGAGAGAGAAGCGACGCATACCGGGTGTCTGCTAGCGACGACCGACGCCGAAATCGGGAAAATCGGCCCCAGCCTTGCTGGTTACGGTGAAAATCGGACCATACGTCGTTGTCGTC